>Ga0213869_10001954_pt1 | contig 14814 bp, 7 predicted proteins | sample PICome_10_FD_160083 | JGI IMG/M metagenome (GOLD analysis project Ga0213869, IMG submission 160083) | Coastal seawater microbial communities near Pivers Island, North Carolina, United States - PICO132 | ecosystem: Environmental > Aquatic > Marine > Coastal | place: USA: North Carolina...
ATCATCATCAACATCATCATCATCATCATCATCATCATCATCGATTGCCGGCGAGGCGGAGGAGGACGACTTCATGCTCTCGCAAAAGCTGAAACGAGATTTCACGTCTTCCTCACTCATGACACCAAAGTACTCGATAACTGTGTTGTTGTTGTTGTTGTTGTTGTTGTTGTTGTTATCGTCGAAACGCTTCTTCGCTCGTCGCGCTTTGGGTTTCGTCCCGTCTTTAACGTTGATCTCCGGTTTGCCGTAATAATTGAACACGTCTTGCATTTTTCTTTTTAACGCGCCTTTCATGTGAAAGACGCTCGTTTTCGTCGTCGCTGGACATCCAACGTTTTTGCGGCCACTGATCAATCGTTTGACCGGGAATGTTTGCGGCGGATTTGCATTGAATAAAAAGCAAGGGTAGAAACGCGCGGACACGTGCCGACAGCGGAATCCTTTCTCTTCTTCGTTTATACTGTCAACGACGTATCGAATAGGGGCAGACGCATCCACGAATTTACCTCTGTCGCCGGTTTTGCGGTTTTTGAAGCGTTTAAACCGTCGGGCGAGCCAGTTGGCCACGTCTTGTTCCCAGAAAAACTGAGTTGAGTCGGCCCGCATGTTTGGTCTTTCCGTGTAAAAAAACCACTCGTACGCGTGGACGAAATAGGCGGAGAGTAAAGCAGCTTCCGCGATGCGCTCGGCGTTGACAAAACGCACGCCAAAATTGATCGGCCATTTCTTATTCGCGCCAGACGACCCATCTCTATACGTCCACGCCGCGCCGAACGTGTGCGGCACTTTCGTCTCTTCGTCCCGAAAGACGTTTTTTATCGATTTTGCGAAAATTACATCGGTCGAGTCCATGAAGACGATGTTGTCGCGCAAATGCTGCGGTTTTTGTTCAATTTCGTCAAATATGAACTGCTTCTCTGCCGTGGCCCTCAAATACGTCGTCCACCCTTTCGTTATTTGAGCAAACTCGTGTCTTCGCACCTCTAAAACTTCCGGGAAATTGTTCGTTAAGGGCGTAAAATCTGTCATCGTGTCCGTCAAAACAACTAATCGACACCTGTCGTGTTTATTAATGGCGCTCGTCAAAACCATCGTTATCCCATCTACTTGCGCCTGCGACAGTTCGTGTTCTTCGTTATTGGCAACGTGAAAGATCACAAACGTTATCTTGGCGTTTTTCATTTTCGTTTTCGACGGTTGTGCTTGCTGCGTTTTTGGCATTTCCTCCGCATCATCGTTGTCGTTGCTATCGCTATCACCCTCTCCTTCTTCTATTTCCTCAATAGTATTACTAAGATCATTGCTATCATCGTCATCAACACCAACGCTACCACCCCCACTGCTATTACTCCCTAAATAATAATACATCGCTTCCTTCTTGCTGTGCACGCACTTACATGGTCGCGTAGGTCCACTCCCCGTTTCCTCTAAAGCCTCTGCGATACTTCTCGGTATGTACACCGGAGGTACTTTAAACGGCGGCTTTGGCGCCGTCTCCGCGTCGTACTTTCCCGGAACGTTTTCCCGCTCGTCTGGTCGTTTTCTATTTCTTTTTGATGTCCTTTTTGTTATCATTGTTGTTGTTATCACAGGAGGAGACGACCGTTCATCTTCGTCGTTCTCTTCTTCGTCTTCTGTTCTCGTCGCTCCTCTTTTGCTGTCCTCTGTTTTCTCTTCTAGTTCTTTTTCTTCTTCTCGAAAGCTTTCCTCCGCCGATGGAGTCGCGGTCGCCTCAACATTCTCCTCTTTCGCCCCGATACGCATCGCATCATCTGCATTCTCGTAAGTGTTCTTCGTGACATCATCATCACCATCGTCCCTTCCTCCAACACCTACCACTCGTCCTCCCACGTCGTCGTCCTGGGAAGGTGAGAACGTGCTCGCGCGATGATACGTGAACACCACACATAAGAAAAGAATGCACAGAAGACAGATGAAGATGGAAACTTTCCTTCGTCTTCCTCCTCCTCTTTCTCCTCCTCTTTCTCCTCCCGTTATTCCTGGTATCGTCGTTGACGATGATGATGTCTTCATCGCGACATTATTGGATTCAAGCGTAAGAAGAGTCTCTCTCTTTGCAAATTTTTTTTTAGAAAAGGTGTTTGTTGTGTGAGAAAAAGAACGGAGGATGACAAAAAACACACAAAACTGCAAAAAAAGTGTAACTCTTATATGCACAAACGAAGATGATGATGATGATGTTTTACCGTCGCCAACCCAGCCGCCGCGCGTTCGTGGAGTCTATCATCGCTACTACTACTATTACTACTTCTATAACTACCAGAGCGAGAGATGGTGTTGCGGGATTAGTATTGAACAACAACAACAACTACAACGACAACACGAAAAGCAGCACGAGCGGTATACTCCTCATCAACAGACGAGGCATAGCTGGACACAGCAACAACAACCGACAACAACAACAACAAAATCAACAACAAAATAATTCTCAGAATCAGATGGAAACGTACGTCGGAGGGAACCGAGCGAGAGTGATTCCATCGCACCAACTGACTTTGGCGCAAACCACGAACCCTCTGTTATACCGAAAGCTCATTCGAAAGCTCATGCCGGGGGTGCCGTTATCGAAACCAGGTGAAAGACAAACGGTGGCTTTGGAGGATTTCATGAAAGAGTTTCAAGTGTTGCACGTGAATAGAGGCGCGGCGGGAGGGATGTCTTCATCGTCGCCATCTTCCTCCGCGACGACGAGAGGTGGAAGAGGAGGAGACGGACGAGATTTATTGGTGATGAGTAAAGGCGCGAAATTGGTAGGTGCGAGGAAAAGAACGGCGAGGTTTTTTTCACCAACGTTTGATGGTTCGTCGAATAGTACGAGCGTAGAAGGAGGTAATAGCGATGGTCGAGGAGGAGGAGGCGGTGGTGGTGGTGGAGGAGAAGGAGGCGATCGGCAGCATCATAGCAAATCTATGTGGCAAAAATACCGCTTCTACGCCTTTATGCTCGGGTGCGCGTTGAGCTTTTATGCCTACCGAGAGAGCGTCAAAGAGACAGAAAATCTAGAGAAGCAAAACTACACGACGGAAAAAGAGTACGAGATTGAAAATTGGTCCGGGACCAAAAAAGTAGTCGTAGACACGTTCACGCAACCGGAAACGACGGAAGCGTTAGAGGCGATTGTACGACATGCAAGTTTACGAGGGAAGAAAATACGACCGGTTGGCGCGGCGTTATCGCCAAACGGAGTGGCGTTTGAAAAAGAAGGCATGGTATCTTTAGCGTTGTTAGATAAGGTATTACACGTGGACGAAGAGAAGAAGCAAGTGACGGTACAACCCGGAGCGAGAGTATCTGATGTCACTGAAGCTTTGCGAAAATACAATTTGACGTTGCAAAACTACGCGAGCATTCGCGAACAGCAAATTGGCGGGTTCACGCAAGTCGGTGCGCACGGCACAGGGGCGAAAATTCCTCCCGTAGATGCAACCGTAGTTCGAATGAAATTGATAACACCGTCGAGAGGAGTGATCGAGCTTGGTGTGAAGGAAGGCGAAGAGGACAAAAAAGTCATCGATCCAACGTTTGAAGCCGCGAAAGTAGGTTTAGGTTCCTTAGGGGTCGCCTCGGAGATCACGTTACAGTGCGTCGACGCGTACCAATTAAAGGAAGATACGTTTACGACCACGCCCGAGCGAATAGAAAAGAATCACGAGACGTGGATACGATCGTATAAACACGTGCGGTACATGTGGATTCCGCATACAGATTGTGTTGTGGTGGTCGGATCGAATCCGATTGACTCGAAGAAAAAGAAAAGTTTGCCAGGCTTTGGCACAGTACTTTCCTATTTGACGACGCCAAACGAACGCAAACAGAACAAATATCGCACCAAACCAATGATTGATTTGTTGAAAAAGTTAGACAAGGAGTCCGCGAAGAAAGCCGAACAAGAGAACGTCGGGTTCGGCGAACTTCGAGATTTGCTTTTGCGCATCGATCCGCTCAACGTGGACCACGTTAAAAAAGTAAATGCGGCAGAAGCGGAATTCTGGAAGCGTTCCCACGGCACTCGCGTGGATTGGAGCGATCAGATTCTCGGATTTGATTGTGGAGGACAGCAACACGTGTTAGAGGTTGCGTTTCCGTGTGGCACTTTAGAGGAAAAAGGTGAAAATTTGGTGTCGTCCGCGAACGCTGGTGTTTCTCATCCTTCTTCACTTCGAAAAGATTTACTTTTCATGCGCGATTTACGCAAAATGATCGCGGAGAACAACATTCCGGCGCACGCGCCGATCGAGCAACGTTGGACGAGTGGTAGTTCGAGTATAATGTCACCTTCCCACGGCGAAAAGGACTCTTTACACTCCTGGGTTGGGATTATCATGTACCTTCCGACGCAAGTCGAAGCCGAACGAGAGGAAATAACCGCGCGGTTCACTGAATACGGCGAACAAATGCGCGACGCTCTTGGCGACGAGTACTTACTCAAAACGCACTGGGCGAAAATTGAGCTGGAGAAGAATATGGTGCGTAGAAGTAAACAGGTCGAGCGCTTGAAAACCGCGTACGGTAAAGAAAACTTTCGAGCGTTTAGAGACCTTCGCAGAAAATTCGATCCGAAAGGCGTGTTAATGAACGAGCTCATAGAAGGGTTGTTTGAATCCAAATGATGATACGCGTTTGAGTAGTTTTAGCAGAGAATATATCATAGTATTAAGTTTGAATTAGATTGATGTAAATATTGTAAGGCAGCGTTGTCTAACTCCTTTATTTTGGATGTTTTTTTCGTGTTTTGCCTCATTTTTAACCTCCCCAATTGGTTTACAACAACAACTTCATTTGTGTAGCTACGAAAGAAGAAGAAGAAGACAAAAGAAGAGGAGCAACGCGATGGACGAAGAGGAGGACACGACAAACAAGATGCCGTCTCAAGATCTAGATTTATTCTTAAATGAGTACGTGGAACAATTATTCAGTCAAGAGCTCGACGTAAACGCGATCGGGTTACGAACCGAAGTGGAAGATGACGCTGCCGGCTCGTTCTTACGCGGTGGTGGTGGTGGTGGTGATGGTACGAATGGTACTAATACTACGAATACTACGAATGCGACGACCGCCACCACCACTGATGGAAGGAAACGAGAACGGAGTAACAACTCGACGAATGGAGACGAAAATAATAACGAAGAAGTGCAAAATGCAACAAAAAAGAAAGAAACGACGGTGTTGAAACAAAACGCGCACGCTCAACGACGATACCGAGAACGAATAAAACAGAAATCAGAAGAGATGGAAAATCAAGTGAAGGCTTTACAGGAGAAAGTACGAATGTTGGAAGCGGAGAAGGCGACGCAAGTGCCAATCAACCAACAGTTGTTGGAGCATAAAAACAACCTGTACGAGTCACAGTTGATGATGTTTAAAAGAGCTAGGAGAGCGGACATTGAAAGTTCGACGATGTCATCTGCAATGACGATGAACACGGCGCTGAATGGGGCGATGTCAAGTAAAAATAATCGCTATGAAGCTACAATGGGAGAGATGGTGATGTTGAACGGTATGCCGGAAGTTCCAAAACAGTTTACGCTTCCAGAAGGCATCGATTCTTTGGAAGAGTTCAAGAAACAATTTCCTGAGTTGAAGCATTCTATCAATGGCGTCGGCGATGTCACTGCGAAAACTGAAGACGGGGGATTAGAAGAAGAAGAAGTGATTGTTGATAACACTTTGGAAAGCTTGCATTACAAGTGGATGAACCAAATTTCCGTTTTGTCGCTCACGAATATTGAAGAGAAAACAAATAAGAAAGGCGGCAACGCTGACGATACCGCCGCTAAAAGTGAGGGAAATGATGAAGAACGCCCCCTCTCCGTGAAAGAAGCGAGCGTGGATTTGATTAATAAAATGGTCGATGAAACGTGCACTCTGTGCATGCACATTGGGAACGCTATCGGTAGAGATAACGCCAAAATAAGCTTCGATTATTACGATAACATGGGTTTTAGAAAAGATTTTGACGTGCTTGGAAAGGATGAAGATTCAAAAATGAAGTTTTATTCGAACGTTGTCGCAAATTTAGGTTTGAGCGAGCAACAGAAGCAGGCGCTGATCGCCGTGCACGATATCTCGAAGGCACAGTTCAGAAGACTGTTCGAAGCGAGGGCTCGAATCAACGATGGAATGAAGGAATTGTGCGCCAAAGGTAAGGAAAATACGAAGGACGGAGCTAAAGGGTTGATTCGTTGGCTCGCTGGAAGTTCAGATTCTTCTCGAGTCTTGATTTTAGAGTTACGATCGAACTTAGTCGACGAGAGAGCACTGGCGATGGACATTTCAATGGACGTTGTGCATAAAATTCTCGAGCCGAAGCAAGCTGCGAGATACTTGACAGAAATGTACCCAATGCACCACCATTCGGGTTTGGTTTTATGTAACGCTATATATAGACTGTGTAAATGATAAGAAGGCGAGTAAATTTTACGTTCATTTTACAATTATTGTACTACCAAGCCAAGTGCCCGCGCGACGTCTTTCTTCGACCGATATGACGAGCCGTCAGAACGATGATACGTCTTGTAAGGTGTCGCACTTTTTTTTTTGCATATCCTTGTCCATTTCTTTATCACCCAATCTTTTGCTTGTATCAAGTTGCCGCTTCCACCAAGTTCTTTGATGTACTCTCTCAGCGCTTGAACTCCATCTGCCACTTCTTCCGACTCCCACGCAATAGTGTCCTGTTCCTCCGCATCTTTTGCCTTCGTCGCATTTGCGGCCTTCTGTTTTTGTTTATTTGCCACCGCTTTCGGGCGCTGTTGATTGTTTTTGTCTTCTTCTTTCGTTTTCACCTTCCAAAACGAGTCATCGATTCTTCCTATTCTTGCTGCTTCTAATCTACTCGCGTACGTCACGTTGTTCACTTTGCCTTTCTTCCTCTTTGCAATGTGCTCTTTCTCCCTCTCTTTCCTCCTCTTCTCCATCCACGCTCTCTTCTCTTCTGCGAACGTTTCTCTTTCTACTTTTCTGCGCACGCTTTGAAACGCCATCACGTTTTCGTTGACTACTTTTGCCATCATCCGTTCGTCCAAAACGTTCACCGTTTTTTGGTCGAACCAATCTCTCCTCGCGTCTTCCTCGTCCTCGTTTTCATCCTCCTCCTCGTCGCGTCCATTGATTTTTTTCTTCTCGTTTTTGGTGGTGTTTGACTTGGACTTGGAACGAACAAGAGATGTCGTCAATTCGCGCAAGAACTTCAACACAATCTCTGGTTTCTTCCCTTTGAACTTCTCCAACGACTCTTGCGTGTCCGATAACTCTTTCAAATTCTTCCTCGTGCGAGATTCCATCAGCACGATCGCCCGTTCGATGTCTTTTCGTTTCCTCTGTCTTCTGTTTCCTATAAAAGAGGCGTTCGGGGTAGCATTGGACTCGTAGAGTAACCACTGCTCGAAATCGAACGAGTCGTCGTTCACGCCGAGAAGAGGATTTCTTCTATTCGTATCGTTGTTGGTGTTATTGTTATTATTATTATTATTATTATTATTCTCGTACTCGTCGTCGTTTCTTTCTTCTTCCTCCTCTTGTTCTTCTTCTTTCGACGATGATGAAAGCGGTGGTGGTTCTGGTGGTGACATCATCACATCATCCTCGTCTTCCTCCCTTCCCTTTTGTGATGAGCTGTGTGTCAGACTGTCAGACTGTGGCTTCTTTTCAAACTTTTGTTGTCCTCTAAAACACACATCACAAAAAAAATCAGAAGACACAAAAATAAAGAAGAGAACACCAAAAACGATGACTTCTTCTTCTTTGTCTTCTTCTTCTCTCCGGTTGAGTTTTAAAGTCTCCTCGAGGAGGAATCCTGGCCTTTGCTCATCTTTTGCTACGTCGTCGTCGTCGTCTTTATTGAAGACGAAAACGAGTCTCAAAGGAGCACGACGCGCGGCGGGGAAAAAAGTAATCTTCTTCTTGGCAGCAACGAAAGACGGCGATCGATGTTTGGATGATATCACTCTTAATAGCATCAACAACAACAGACGACATTTCTTGACCTCCTCCGCGCTCGCTGCCCTCGCGGCTGGACTAAACTTGAACGCCGAGAACAACGCTGCGTTCGCTAAATTCAATCAGGACGACGACGAAGAAGAATGGATTGTTAACCCGAAACGGATTAAACTGGAAAACGAACCCGATGGATACAAGCCGAACGAAAACTGGACGGAGGCGAAGAAAGACGTGGAGATCGTGAGACCTCCTCCTGAACCGGTGAGAGATCCAAAAGACGTTTTTAAAAGCAACAGTAGTGCTAGTAGCAATAGTAGTAGTAGTTACGAACAACAAGAACCAGAAGAAGAAGAGAATGTGATTGAAATAGATATCGATTTGGTGGAGCCGGGATACGTCCCGGCCACGCAAAAAGAAGTGGACGAAAAGACGCTGAAACAAGCAGTTAATAACGCCAAAATTAAACAGTTCAATAACGCGCCGGATGATTTTCCAACGTTCATCAGAGAAGGATACGAGGTGAACGTGGTTACCCCGAGCGGCTTTAAAAAAACAGAGGACGGTTTAATGTATTATGATTTCGCTAAAGGAAGTGGGAAGTTGCCGGGGAAGGATCAAGAGGTTACATTTCATTACGTAGCGTATAACGAAAATGGTGGAGTTATCGATTCGACTTATAGAAAAAATGCGCCTGCAAAAGCCCGATTGGGCATTAAAGGAATGATTCCTGGCTTCGAGGAAGGGTTAAGCACGATGAAACCGGGCGGGAAAAGACGGATTGTCGTGCCTCCGGAATTGGGACCGCCGATTGGTCCTGCGACGTTTTTCTCCTCGAAACAGTGGGAGGTGTTTGACATCGAGTTGATCGATTCCAAGAGCTGTAGTCGAGAGGGAGGATTGCCGGGCGGGTTCGGTTCCTCCATCGTGTGCAATTAGATTTGAAGGATATATTGATTCGTTTGTAAAAAAATGCGAATTGTTTAGTTTCACGCATCGTCGTTCTTTGACTTGCTCTATGAGTAAAGGATTTTTATGTAAACGTTACTGTACGCTATTTATTGTGTTTTTTACTTCTTACCGCCGAAGAAACTTTTCTTCTTAGTAAGCTCTGGTGTGCCCTTATCCATCGATTCTTTCTTTAAGAAGCGCTCGCCGAATTTCAGACGCTCTTTGTAATCATGTTTCCAATGTTCGAAGCGAGATTGCAAAACCTTGAACTCTTTCTGCACGTCCATGCCGTCGACCCCGCTGATTTCACCCGCCGCAACTTCCCTGATGAATTCAACGTCATCGTCCAAGACGCGCGTCATTGAGTTAAACTCTCCTTTCATACCGTCCACAAATTGAATGACTCTCGAGGCTTGACCAGATGGGACTTTGTTCGCATGCGCGGAAGGCTTTTCCAAACGCGAAGGTTCTTGTTTGCCAGTCGGCGTCGAAGCGGACGGCGAACTCTGTTGATTTTGTTCATTTTGCATCATAGCAGCAACTAGCGCATCGTCCGCAGCGGTAATTTGCTCTCGTAACTCCTCTATTTGCCTCTCGAGCGCCATCTTTTCTTCCCTTTCGGCCTCCACAGATGCTCGCAACGCTTCGTTTTCGGCTTTAAGAGCCTTGACGAACGGATTGTTCAACGCGTCTACGTCCTCAGATAACGACGCCGCGGACGAATTTTCGCGATCTAGAGTGGATTCGGGAGAGTTATTGCGTTTGAGAGCGGCGGCAGCAGCATCGGTCTCTGCTTTTGCTTTTGCTTCTTCCTCTTCTCTCTTGCGCGCCGCCGCGGCAGCTTCTGCCTCCGCTTCCTTTCGAAGACGTTCTTTCTCCTCTTTTTCTCTCTTTTCTTCCTCCAGACGCATCTCGAGTTCGCGTCGCTCGCGCTCGGCGACACGCAATTGGACTCGCGCATTGAATGCTTTCTTTTTCGCTGCCATTTGAATCTTAAGCGCTGCTCTGTTCCGATCTCTTAAAGTGATGAACTCCTTTCGCTGTTTTGTGCCTTTCCAGCTCGCTTGCGCGATAATCGTCGCGGAACGGATGCGTTGGTACTCTTTGCGTTGCTTGAAACCTTTATACGAGGCCTGGATAATCTTTGAATAGTAAATCGCGTTCGATCGTGCATCTTCCAAGGCGCCTAAGACGCCTTGCTTGAAGAAAATTTTTGTGGTGCCAAACTTGACGTGCTCTTCGGCGTCAACGGAGAAATGCTCCAAAATCATCTTCGTGACAGTTTTACTGTCTACTCCGGAGGATTCAATAACATCTTTACCGACCAAGAAACCGAACCTGTGCGCAAAATCTTCGTAGAGCGAACGCGTCGGGTACCCAGCTTGAGCGATGCGAGTCGCCTCCAAAATACCAGCGCAAGCGCACTGGTGCAAAATGAGTTTTTGATCGGTTTCGGTTGGAACGAGGGAAGCGTTTGGCTTTACGCATCGAATGAAGTGCGGCTCGCACGAATTCAGCTTTTGAAGTAATCCACTCAACTGGTTGCGAAATTTTGTGCAAACGGTTGATTTCATTTTCGCTGATTTTGAGGCTTTCGTTACCATTGTTTCCATCGCGCGGTTGTGCAACGCTTCACCGATGTTTGTCTTCATAAACTCGAAAGTGTTATCTGTATACAAAGCCGTCGCCAAATCTAATGGTAACGCGTCTCTGTTCTTTTCGAGGAACCCTGCGCACTCGTACGTGACGCTCCCGGCGTAGTGAACGATATCAAACGAAGTCTCCGATGTTCCTTTCTTTCTCATGCACGAAAACTTTTCCATATTGGAGAGCTCGCTGACGATTTTCGCGTGGTACGTTTCATCCGTCGCGCCTGGGAAACTGGCCTGATCATCTAAAAGTGCAAACAAACCCATGGGTTTGTTTTCAATCACTTCGAGCGTAGAAGAGTTATCGACGAATTCGATTCTCGACCATTCGATGTTCTCTGTCTCGTAATCTTTCTGTTCCACTACGAATAAGTGATGGTTGAACATCTTCTGCATGGATTCGTTGGCATAGTTGATGCACAACTGTTCAAACGTGTTGTGTTGGAAGCTCTCAAAGCCGTAAATATCCAAAATATTCAAAGAAACCAAATCTTCGTCGTCTCTTTGCACGGCACCGTCGCGCGCGAAGGATTCGTTTATTTTGCTAACCAAATACTCGAACAACGCTTCGAACATGGCCTTCGCCAACGCGTCGCGCGCGTCATTCGCTTGCGTCAATGTCAAATCCGTTTCAATCTTCTCTCCACCAGCAGAAATAACACGCTTAATCAATGAACGCTCTAACGCCGCAGAATCCACCCCTAACAATTCACTCGTGTATTTCAAAGCGTCTTTTGTCTTTACAACAGCGGCGTCGTGACCAGATTCATTCAATGTGTCAAACTCGATGTTCCCGAGATGTAACACCGACGCGAGCGTTTGATAAATGTCGTCGATGGTTTTATCCGCGATACCAATCGCCTTCAACGCCTCCTTCGTCTCCTTGTGCTTGTTCTCGTCGTCGATTTCCACGCTCTTTTTGCTTTGAACGCCGAATCCGCCTAAATAGTTGAATCCCTCTTTCGCGTCGTCCAAGAACCACTTTTTCTTCTCTTCCTTAGACGCGCCGGCTAAGAGTTGGTAAAACACGTGGAACGATCGTTCTCTTTTCGAGTGGTGCACGACTCGAGACTTTTCCAAGAGATACGTCTCGATCATCGCCTGCGCTAACTTTCCGTTGGACTTTTTATCAAACTTGATGTCGATCAATTTACCAAATCGCGAAGAGTTCAAGTTTCTCGCCGTTTTTGCGTTCCCAAACGCCTCTAAAATCGGATTTGTCATTAACAAATCTCTCGAAACTGCGTTAAACATATCGATGTTGTGCTTCTCTTCGCCGTTGCTGCTACTATCGTGAGATGTCGTTGCGGCTAAAAACTTCATGATAAACTTGGTCGTTTCCGTTTTCCCAGACCCGGATTCTCCCGAAATCACAATCGCTTGATCCAATTGATTCTCCATCATCTGTTCGAACGCGTTCGAGGCGACTTGGAAACAATGTGGAGGTAGATCCTTTACAGATGAAGACGAAGTTACATCCCCTTCCGCGCCAGTCGTCGTCGAGGATGCCGTCGCTTTCACTCCGCTCGCCGCGTTCCTCGGCGAGTAAAAGTTCATCACTTCCCGGTCGTATTTACTCGGCAACGGCTCGCACGGATTCAACGCGATAAGAATAGGTCCAGCCTTAGAGTAGATTTCTCTCAACGACGAATTCTTACTTTTCTTGGTGTTTCTCATGAACCGGTCCTCTAAGAAATGAACGATCGATGGTGGATTCAAGTTGGTCAATCTCGCGACGTCCGAAAGCGACTCAATCAAGTTGGCTGGATTACCTGCGAAAATTCTCTTATACGACACGCCTTTTAGCAAAGTCGTTTCGCCGTCGGAAACGAACGCGTTTACATCCATGCACTCCCCTTGTTGATCGTTCTTTACAACCGTACCTCGCAAGAAAACCAATCCTTTTTCTCCACCACCTTCTTCGAATGAATCGTCGGCCCCGTTTTGTTGTTGCTGCGAAGATGTTTCATCGGTTTCTCCTCCTCCTCCTGTGGAACCATCATTATTATTCCTTTCTTTTAATAAAGCGCTCAAGACATCTTTCCCGATTGGTTTCTCCGGGCACACGGACGTTCGACAATCGATATAAATTGGTGCGTTGATTACCAACGAAGAGAGAATCGCCGGGTTATCGAAGCTCTCGATAGCCGCACTCATGGTGGTATAACACTACTCTTCCTTCCCGGCGGACGACTTTGATATACTCCTTTTGGGCACACGACCTTTACCTCTTCTCTGTCTTCTGTGGCGTTTCGAGGCGACGTTTGGCCTCGCCTCGTTTCTCCGCAAAGAAAGAGAAGAGGCCTTTTGGAAGGGAAGGAAAAAAGAGGAGGAAGAGGAGAGCTCTCCAAATTAGGGTATAGCATTTTGCAAATTTTTTCAGAGAGTTTCCCTTTCTCCCAATAAAAAAAAGGCAGCTTTCCTCCCTTCATTCATCAATAATAATAATAATGTCTTTCGGTCTGGACGACGCGTACGGCTCTTCCTCGGAAGACGACGACGTAAAAGTCGTCGAGAAGAACGAAAAGAAGAAGGAGGAAACTGCTGCTGAAGAAGAAGAGGTGCGCGTGGTGCAAAGCGGCGGCGCAACCTTGAACAAGAAACGTCCGCGAGAAGAAGAAGAAGACAAAGAAGAAGAAATCGAAAACGCGCCGGTGCTTTTCGAAACGCGTTTACCGCCACCTTTGGAAGAGGAAGAAAAGAGAAAGTCTGTCGCGAGAAAAAGATTTTTGAACAAGCAGCAGAAGAAGTTACTGATGAAGAGTAAAGGAAGAAGAAGAGAAGGAAGAGGTGACGACGAGGCTGAGGACGAGGAGAAGGACGACGACTACGAATTGCTGGAAGAAGAAGAGAGGAAAAGAAGAGACGTTTTAGCAAACGCGAAGAGAAACGGGGGCGGGTCTGGTCTAGGCATGTTCCTACCAAAACCAGCAGTAGCAGTGGATGCGGGAACGCTCGGTATTGGAGGCGATTTTCACGACGGTGGGGCATTTGGAGGTGGATTTGGAGGAGGAGGAGGAGGAACTCGCATAGACTTGCCCGGTGGAACGACGACGAAAAGAGCCGCCGCGGTAAAAACGCAAGACCGAGAACAAAACGAAACAACAACAACAACAGTAGCAGCAATTCCGACGATTCATCCCTCGCAGTTATACGAAGTAGACGACGATGGGAACTATATTCATCAAAAATTGATCGATTCTATGCAACAACAACAACATCCATCGACGGGAGGAAACGAGCAGGCGACAACTAAAGTTGAGAACAACAACATGAGTTTAGAAGATATGCTCGCAAAGTCCAACAAGATGGTTGAAATCACCCAAGATGACATACGAGGCTCGTATAATCCGTTATTGGCGAACGAGCGCGCAATTCAAAACACGAACGATATGGGTGGCTCGTTAGGGAAGGTTTCCGGAACGGCTCGAGCGAAGAATCAAGTGACTTCGTTAGTGCACGACGCGAGACAGGCGGAATTGAAACTAGCGCAACAACAAGGCATGCGCCACCGAACGATGGCAAAATCAAAGTACGGGTGGTAAGATGTGCACACCCACACGCGCAATAGAAATAGCTGAAGATAGATGTATTATTATTATCATTATTGTTCATTATTGCAAACAGCAAATGAGGCTTCTCGTTTAAAAGCTACCTTTTTGTTTTGTTTTATTTTTAACCTTGCAGCTGGTTTTCGATGATGGAAATAACCGTCTCCGCCGGTATCATCCCTTCTGTTCTCAACGCCGGCGACGCCGCATCTTTCGAAACGAAGACTATCGTGGGTAAACCTTCAATGCCAAGTTGCGTAGCTAACTCTGTCTCCTCGTCCGTGTCCACTTTGATGCATCGCACCGCCTCGCCGAGTTGTTCCTTCACTTTTTCCAACTCTGCGGACATCAACACGCACGGACCGCACCACGTGGCGTAAAAATCAATCACAAGCGGTGTCGACCTGTCCGCCATGGCCACTTCCAACTGTTCGGCGTTCATTTTCTCCACTAATCCAGCTTTTACTACGACTGATAATGATCCGCTTCTTTTTTGTTGTTGTTGCTTAGTATTGCGACGAGTTTGGTGGAAAGAAGAAGGTTGTTGATGACGAAACGCGAATAATTTCGACGACGCGGGAGGACAAGGAGCGCGACGAGAAGATGACGACGACGAAGTGGACGCGTAATGCGTGGATACTCTGGATTGCATCATCATCGTTGTTGTTGTTGTTGTTGTTGTTGTTGAGTGTGTGTTTGTGTGT
>Ga0213869_10001955_pt1 | contig 14812 bp, 15 predicted proteins | sample PICome_10_FD_160083 | JGI IMG/M metagenome (GOLD analysis project Ga0213869, IMG submission 160083) | Coastal seawater microbial communities near Pivers Island, North Carolina, United States - PICO132 | ecosystem: Environmental > Aquatic > Marine > Coastal | place: USA: North Carolina...
TGAGTTTTTGTATCAATACCACCAAAACAATCGGAGAAGATTACGCGATTACGTCATGGGTTACAATGCACGTTTTAACGCCTTGGGAAGCATGCTTACTTCGGTTACCAATTTCTTTTTTTCAAATATTATAACCCGATATTGGATTAAAAAAACAGTGGGGATTCACCCAAAAAGATCGCTCCCATTAATTTCAAATAAAACTTTAGAAAAATTACTTCAAAATACTGAAAATAAAGAAGTTACAATTAATAAAAAAGTATATTTATTTATTGATGAATTCACAAATTATTTGGAATCTGAATTGGGTTTAAAAGCATTTCAGTTATTGACACGATTGGGATATGATGTTTGTCATCTGCCCTTTGTGGACAGTGGTCGTAGTCAAATCTCTAAAGGGTTTCTTAAAGACGCTAAACAATTGGCAAATACAAATACCAATCGTTTTAAGGGTGTTATTGACAGCAAAACGCCTTTAGTAGGTATAGAGCCTTCTGCCATTCTTTCCTTTAGAGATGAATACCCAAAATTGGCGACAGATCAAAAAGCAGCAAAGCACTTGGCAAAAAACACTTACTTAATCGATGAATTCCTAGCTTCCGAAATCAAAGCAGGGATTATTACTGATGCCGCTTTTACAAAAGCACCTAAAAAAATGAGCTTCCATGCGCATTGCCACCAAAAAGCATTGGGTGATCCTAAAGATACCCTAAGAATTTTAAATTTTCCCACTAATTACGAAGCAAGCCTAATTCCTTCCGGATGTTGTGGGATGGCAGGATCTTTTGGTTATGAAAAAGAACATTATGATGTAAGTATGCAAATTGGAGAAGATGTTTTGTTTCCCGAACTAAAAAAACTTCCCGACACGACTCTTGTAGTTGCAAATGGAACCAGCTGCAGGCATCAAATCAAGGATGGGACTCGTAAAAAGGCATTTCATCCAGTAGAAATATTGCTTGATGCGTTGGTATAAAAAGGCCTAAAATGAGCCAAACCTTTTTTTATCATTGAGAATCGCCTTATTTTTGAACAAAATTAGCAATTCATGGCAGGAAATACGTACGGAAAACTCTTTAAATTAATAACATTTGGTGAATCTCATGGCACAGCACTTGGCGGTGTCATTGATGGTTGTCCTTCGGGAATCACCCTTGATTTGGAAGCGATTCAAAATGAAATGAATCGCAGAAAACCTGGACAATCCTCCATAGTAACACAACGAAAGGAGCCCGACGAAGTCACTTTTTATTCGGGTATATTTGAAGGGCAAACTACAGGAACACCTATTGGGTTTGCTATCCATAACACCAATCAAAAATCCAACGATTACTCTCATATTAAGGAAACATATCGACCCTCTCACGCTGATTATGTCTATGACAAAAAGTATGGAATTCGCGATTATAGAGGAGGCGGTCGAAGTTCAGCTCGAGAAACCTCATGTCGCGTAGTAGCTGGAGCTATCGCCAAACAAATGATGCCTGAAATTACTTTCAACGCTTTTGTTTCTGGTGTAGGACCGATTCAGTTGGAAAATAATTACCAGTCAATGGACTTCTCGAATATCGAAAAAAATCCTGTGCGTTGTCCCGACCCAAAGGTCGCTATGGAGATGGAGAACTATATCAAACAAATTCGAAAAGAAGGAGATACTGTTGGCGGGATAGTAACTTGTGTAATTCAAAATGTACCTGTCGGACTGGGAGAACCTGTGTTTGATAAATTACATGCAGAATTAGGAAAAGCGATGCTTTCAATCAATGCAGTCAAAGGATTTGAATACGGAAGCGGATTTGAGGGTTCTAAAATGAAAGGCAGCGATCACAACGATCCATACAATGCTGATGGAACTACGCAAAGCAATCGGTCAGGCGGTATTCAGGGCGGAATAAGCAACGGAATGGATATTTATTTCAATGTTGCTTTCAAGCCTGTTGCTACCATTATGCAAAAGCAAGAAACCATTACAAAAGACGGTCAGAAGGTAGAAATGCAAGGAAAAGGAAGGCACGATCCTTGTGTAGTGCCAAGAGCAGTTCCTATTGTAGAAGCAATGGCTGCGCTTGTTTTAGCAGATTTTTTTCTGTTAAATCGGTCGGTTAAGCTATAAACTGCTCACTTTTTTTACTTAAAATATTAACCAGCAAATCATTAACTATGAAAAAATTATCCTTGCATTGGCAAATTTTAATCGGAATGTTTGCGGGAGTGTTTTTTGCGCTCCTTATGGTTCAATTTGATTTTGGAAGATCATTCATTTCCGATTGGATTAAACCGTTTGGAACTATATTTATTAATGCCCTCAAGCTGATAGCCGTTCCGTTGATTTTAGCTTCTTTAATCAAAGGAGTCTCTGATCTTAAAGACATTTCAAGGCTTTCCAAAATGGGAGGTCGTACAATCGGGCTTTATATCCTAACAACCCTTTTGGCGGTAACTATGGGGTTGGTTGCTGTCAACACCTTAAAACCAGGGGCAAGCATTAGTGAGCAAACTCGAGAAGAATTGGTGATGGCTTATGCTGACAGTGCAGCTGAAAAGAAAGTAGCTGCCGATGCCCAAAAAGAATCTGGACCATTGCAAGCATTGGTTGATCTCGTACCTTCTAATATTTTTAAAGCCACAACCGATAACCGAAACATGCTTCAAGTGATTTTTTTCGCTATTTTTTTTGGAATTGGGTTGATTTTAATTCCTGAAAAAAAAGCAAAACCAGTCAAAGAATTTTTTGATGCTTTTAACGAAGTGATTCTAAAACTTATTGATCTTATTATGTTAGCTGCTCCCTATGGAGTTTTTGCTTTGCTAGCAGCATTGGTTGTAGAAGCACCAAGCGCTGATTTGTTCAAAGCGCTAGGAATGTATGCCATTACCGTAATCATTGGATTGCTAATTATGGTTTTATTTTATGTATTGTTGGTGAAGATTGTCACTAAAAAATCGCCGCGTTTTTTTATCAATGGCATTTCTCCAGCCCAGTTACTTGCATTTTCAACCAGTTCCAGTGCAGCCACCTTGCCAGTAACTATGGAGCGGGTTCAAGAGCATTTGGGCGTAGAGGAAGAAGTAAGCAGTTTTGTATTGCCTATTGGTGCGACAATCAACATGGATGGCACCAGTTTGTATCAAGCCGTAGCGGCTGTTTTTATTGCACAAGCCTTTGGAATTGACCTTACGCTTGGAGCACAGCTTGGTATTATTGCAACCGCCACATTGGCTTCTATTGGATCGGCAGCTGTTCCTGGAGCGGGAATGGTAATGCTAGTGATTGTTCTTGCGCAAGCTGGAATTCCTGAAGCCGGATTGGCTCTCATTTTTGCTGTAGATCGACCTTTAGATATGTGCAGAACTTCGGTAAATGTAACAGGTGATGCTGCCGTGTCGATGATGGTCGCTAAGTCGGTTGGAAAGCTTAAAGACAAGCCTGTTGAAAAGCATTGGGACGATCATTACCAAAAATAAATCAATCCAAAAACTTGTGTGTTAATTGGGGGTCTGGAATAGGGCAGTAGTCATATTTTCCAAACCAATCAAGTCGTTTTTTAGCGACAATGTTATATGCCCAATCGGTTGTATTTTTTGGTAAAACAGAAAAAACAAGGAGCCAACGCCAAACCAGGCTCAATTGTTTGATAATTTCAAAAAATGCCGTTGACTGAGTCCAATATGCATGATCGGGTTTCCATAAAACAACGGTATCCAAATCAAGACTGTCAATTTTTCTTTCTTTAAAAAACGCCTTGGCAGTAGATCCTTGAAGAGGCGCAAAGCGAAAAACATCCTTTTTGTCGTGTTTTATCACCCAACGAACCACTCGGTTGCAAAGGATACAATGGCCGTCATAAAACACAATAAAACGGCTCACAGAAGTCATTTTTTAACAGCTTCAACCAGTTCTAGAGCCTCAAGATTGATTTGCGTTATGAAAATCCCATAATTGACAATCGCTTTGTTCTTTTCTATGACATCAATACTTCCTACAGATTTGCCATCAAACATCCGAACACGATCACCTACCTTTAAAACAGGACGCGGTTTGCCTACTTCCTTTTTCTGAGCTTGGACTTTGTTGATTTTTTTTTCCTTTCTAACCTTTACAACTTTTTCCAAAACCTCTTTTTCAACCTTCTTCTTAACTTCTTTGGCTTCTTTGTGTTTTTTTGCAGTTAACCGCTTTCGTTTTGAGTTTTCGGTCTCTACAAGACGAAGCAACTCTGCAACAAGCGGTCGCTTTTTCCCATCCAAAAAATACTGTTCAGCAGCATCATTGATCTTGTTTCCAAGAACAATCATACGCTGATTGTTGTCAAACAATTCCTGATAGCTGATCAGTTTCTTTTTCATTTTATCATTCAACACTTCCAACCGTTCGGATTCCACTTGCGCCTTAATTTCTTCTGCTTTTAACGATTTTGAGGTCTTGCTTAATTGGCTTCGTTCTTTTTGCATTTTAGCAATGGAAGCATCAAAGCGAACTTTTCCTTTTTCAATTTTCTTTTTGGCTTGATTGATGAGTCGGAAAGGAATGCCGTTTTTTTGGGCGACTTCAAAAGTAAACGAACTTCCTGCTTCCCCTAACACTAAATTGAAAGTTGGTTGCAAACTTTTATTATCGAATTCCATATTGGCGTTGGTCATAAAAGGCAGTTCGGTGGCTAACAACTTAAGGTTGGCATAATGCGTTGTAATCACACCAAACGATTGACGTTCGTAAAAAACCTCCAAAAATATCTCTGCCAAAGCGCCTCCCAATTCAGGATCTGATCCAGTTCCGAATTCATCAATCAAAAACAAAGTTGATGCATCACATTTTTTTAAAAAACGATTCATGTTTTTCAATCGATAACTATAGGTACTCAAGTGATTTTCTATGGATTGATTGTCTCCAATATCGGTTAGAATTTTTTGAAACACGCACATATTGCTTCGTTCATGAACAGGAACCAATAGGCCGCCTTGAAGCATTAACTGTAAAAGCCCAATGGTTTTTAAAGTAATACTTTTTCCTCCAGCATTGGGACCCGAAATAATGATGATTCGGTTGTCTTTTTTCAGCTCGATGGTTTGTGGAAATGTTTTTTCTCCCTTCAATTCATTTGCTAAAAAAAGCAGGGGATGATAGGCGTCCCTCAAATACAGTTGCTGATGAGTATTCAAAATAGGCAATGTCGAATGGGTTCTCTTGGCATACAAGGCTTTTGCAGAGATAGTATCCAGAACAGTTAATACCTCCTGATACGTTTCAAGGAAAGAGCGATACGGTCTCAAAAAATTGGTTAATTCTTTGAGAATACGAGTAATTTCCTCTGTTTCTTCGTACTGTAAGTTTTGTAATTCTCGGCTATACTGCAAGGTAGCTTCGGGTTCGATATAGACGATACTGCCTGTTTTTGAGCTTCCCATAATAGCCCCTTTGACTTTCCTGCGATACATTGCTTTAACGGTCAACACACGCCGGTTATCAATAATAGACTCTTTGATTTCATCCAAAAATCCCGCACCATGATAGGTGTTTAAAGCACTTCCGAAACTTTGCCCAATTTTGGAGCGCACCGAACCCATTTGTTTTCGAATTTGATACAAATCCTCTGAAGCACGGTCTTTGATTGCTCCAAACCGATCAATGACCCCATTGATTTCTTTTGAGATTTCCGTTACTACATCCACTTCCTCAAAAATCCGATAGAGGGTAGGGTAGTACTCTTTGAATTTCTTAAAAAATTTTGTAATTATTTGGGTGGTTTCTACTAGGGACTTGCAACGTCTAAAACCTTCCAGTTCCAATTGACTGTTTTCGATACGCAGAAGCGACAATTCTTGCTTAATCGCATCAAAACCGTGATTGGGAATACGATTGTCATTTTCAAAAGAAGATTTGTATTCTGCGGTTTGGGACAATGCGGTTGAAATAGCCTCAAAATCTACCATGGGATGCAACGAACGAATTCGTTCAACGCCCAACTCAGTTACACAATGAGTACTAAGTTGTTGAAGAACAGTTTGAAATTCTAAGTCTTCTAATGATTTTTTTGTCAGCAATTTCCTTAAATTTACCCGACAAAAGTACATTATTTTCAATGAATGTTCAATTACATCCTTCTTGGGAAAAGGTCTTGCAATCTGCCCTAAAGGAAGCTTGTTTTCATGACTTGACAGCCTTTGTAACAAAGGAATACCAAGAGCATACGTGCTATCCTCCTGCAAATCAAGTTTTTGTTGCCCTAAATGCATGTCCTTTTGACGCCGTAAAAGTGGTTATTATTGGTCAAGATCCCTATCACGGGCCCAATCAAGCCAATGGACTGTGTTTTTCTGTTCACGATTCAACGCCTCATCCGCCTTCGCTAGTAAATATTTTTAAGGAAATTGAAAACGATACGCATAGACCGTATCCTCAAAGCGGTGATTTGATGCGTTGGGCAAAACAAGGCGTTTTGTTATTAAATGCAACTTTAACAGTGCGTGCTCACCAAGCCGGCAGCCATCAGAAAAAAGGATGGGAGGAATTTACGGATCGTATCATTGAGACCTTGTCATTAAACAAAAAAGAAGTTGTTTTTATGTTGTGGGGTGGATTTGCCAAAAAAAAAGGAAGTAAAATTGATGCTCAAAAACACCATATATTAACCTCAGGACATCCGTCACCCTTGAGTGCTAATAGAGGGTACTGGTTTGGAAACAAACACTTTAGTCAATGCAATGCATTTTTACGATCCAAAGGAAAAACGCCGATAGATTGGTGACAAAAATCAAATTTTTTCAACAAGCAAAGCCGAAGCGATACCACCAGCGCCCGCAATGGCTGCCAATCCAATTCCGTTTTTATGATTAAATTCATGAAACAGTCGTACAGCCAAAATAGCTCCCGAAGCTCCAATAGGATGACCGCGAGAAAGTGATCCGCCTGAAACATTAATACGTTCTTTAGGTACATTGCACTCGTTTGCGCAAACGATAGCTTGAACTGCATAGGCTTCCATCAATTCAATCAAAGCAAGGTCATTGGGTGCTAAACGGTTTTTTATTACCAAATGATTGATTGCAGCAACAGGAGCCAAGGCAGGTAGGGAAGGGTCTCCTCCCAAGGTGTGTCCATCTAAAATTTGAAGCGCATAAGGAACAGACAAGCTGTTTTTTACTTTTTCAGAAACCAACACTAGAAATGCAGCACCATCTGCAGAAACGCTTGTGTTTAAAACTGTAATAGTACCCGAAATTGTATTTGAACGCCGAAAATGTTCTTGTGTTAGTGTTCTAGCATAGGGATCGTATGGAACGTTTGCATTGGTCAGACAAACGATTTCGTTTTTCAGGGATTCTCTTGAAGCCATTGCTTTGGAATGGCTGTCATCCGTCCATTGGTCTTGCTGTATTTTACTAATGGCAAATTTACTTGCCAATTCACTTGCAGCATCGTGCATCAAAGGGTCGTTTTCGGGCCAAGGAGTAAAGCGCGCTTGCTCGCTGAATTTAGCATCGCTTTTCCAATCGGATTTGAAATATCTTTTGGGTCGTAACGAGTGAGATTCTGTTCCGCCCACAACGACAACATCAGCTTTTCCTGAAGCAATTAGTGACTTTCCTAATAAAACAGCATCCAATCCGCCCACGCATTGACGATCGATGGACAACCCAGCTATGGAATGGGGAAGACCTGCAGCCAAAGCAATGATTCTTGCTGGATTGCCTCCAGCTCCCAAAGCATTGGATACGATCAATTCGTCCACATCGTTCTTTTTTAAACCGGCCTGCCGGAGACATTCCAAAATAGGAGGGACGGCCAACTGTTCATAATTAAGGTTTTTAAAAGCACCACCACTCGGAACGACAGCCGTTCTTGAGGCTGCTACTATATAAACTGACGATGTTTTCATGGAGAAACAAGTTTTTGAAGCGATATTCGATTTGTTTTTCCAGAGGCTAATAAAGGCCAGGGGGACACCGAAACAATGGTTTTTGGAGTAGCAAGCGCACCAAATTCCAGTCGTATTTTTGAGAACAATGCACGCTGTTGTTTTTTATTTAAAGACAAAGATGTAAGTATCGAAAGTCGATTTTCTTTCAAAGAATCGGCTACGGAAACCACAACAACCTCGGAGGTTTTTAAATGGTCTTGAATACATTTTTCAATAGGAGAAAGGAGGATGTTTTTGCCGGCAATAGTTACTTGGTGGTTGTTTCTTCCTACAAAGTACAAATGATGGTTTTTATCGACATATCCCATATCTCCAATGTGAATAAATCCGTTATCATCAAACAAAGTAGCATCCTCACCCCAAACAGTTCGAATAAAAAGTTGATTGCTTTGTACCCAAATGTTTCCAATTTGCCCAACAGGCAAGGGGTTTTGATTAGCATCTAAAATCCGAACAGCAACTCCTGAGCACAGTTTCCCAACAGAATCTTGAGGACAATTTGGAGTTTTTATGGAAATATAGCTCGTTTCTGTAGCCCCAAAAAATTCATGGATAACTGCATTGGGAAACATTAACTGAACGTTTTCAAGTGCAGAAGCATCTACAGAAGCACCTCCTACAATCAAATAACGTAACGAATGAACTGGAGCTGCATCAAAAGCTTTGAAATACTGTAGCAACAACCCCAAATGAACAGGGGTAATGTATAATAGTTTGGGAAGTGTGTTTTCACAAATGGTGAAAAACTTTTTTGGCGTAAAGGGATCTAACACAACAGGATGCATATTTCTATACAAACTTTCCATGAGCCCAAAAAAATGTAAGGAATGCGAACATTGGCCCACAATCATGCTGAGTGTATTGGAAGGATATTGTATTGTTTCTTGTTGAACCTTAAAGCTATTTATCCAGCTTTCATAGGACCTTATAATGGCTTTGGGACGACCGTTGGATCCTGCGGTAAAACAAATCAAATGGAAGCCACTTTCAGTATATTCCAATAGAAATGCATTTTCAAAACTTTTAGGCGCCTTGTTGAGATTTACATGTTGTGTAATGGAAGTGTTCAAAACTCCGAATGATATTTTTTGTGCAATCAGCTTCCGAAGCTCAGGAAGCCAATCAGAAATCAAGTGGTCTTGAAGCAACAACGCTTTATTATAAGAAGTATGATTGGAATCCTTATCCATATACAATAACAACAGATTTTTTTTTATGTAAAGTTATTATAATTTATGAATTCATAATGCCTTACAATTTTTAAATGAAAAACAAACTCCTTATATTTGTATAAAAACAATGTGAATTATGGAACTATTACTCCAAGAAACAAGAAAATTAATTGATTCACTTCCTGAAAAAATTAAAAAATCAGCTTTCAAGCCAAAATCTCTAATGAAGATGACAGGTATACCTTCAGCGACTTTTTACAACAGAATGAAGTACAGAAACTTCACTTTCAGTGAGGTGGAAAAGATTGTAAAAATTCTTGAATTTGAAAAAAAAATAGAAGAATATATACGGTCAGGTGAAGTAGATATTAAAAAAGGGAAAACACTGACCATTGAGGAAATAGAAGAGAAGTATTCTTAAAATTGATTCATCCAATTTTCACGAGCTAAAAAAACAGCAACCACATACATTGTTGGTCCATCGTGTTTGTAAAATATTAGCGTCCTTTTTTTTAATAATAAGAAAACATATATCCTCACGGTAAATTTTTTCAAGATCAGGAAAACAAGCAGCATGACGAATCATTTTAAAAAATTCTTTCAAAAAATTATTGCGCGCAGATAAACCATAGCGATCTTCAATTTGAAGCGCAATCGAATCAAGTTTTAATTCCGCGGATTTTGAAAAGATTATTTGTTGAGGCATGGTCCAAAATTAAATAAATTTTAAAACATAAACCCGATCATATTCGTCCAATAATTAATAGTATAATGAATCATAAATATTTGTATATTTGTATGTATAATTAATATACAAAAGTTTCAATTATGATAGAAAAAATAATTCAGTATCAAGATTTGATCAAAAAATTACCAACCTTAATAGCAAACTCCCCTTTCAAAAAGAACTACATTATAAAAGAAATAGGAATGCCTCAGCCGACTTTCTACAGAAAACTTAAAAATCAAACGTTTACGGTATCGGAAATGATGGCGATTGCAAAAATCTTAGAACCCGAGAAAACTTACCTATTAGAATTAAAAAAATCCATAAAAAGAGGAAAAAAAGAAGTTAAGGAAGGAAATTACCACAAGCATAGTGAGGTTATCGAAGAACTGAAAGAGTTATTGAAATAATGGTTTTCGACGGTTGTCCCAAAAAGACAATATAAAAATAATATTAGCAGCTAAATCTATATCATAAAATAAAGATACTTGAGGAGAAACAACCAAAACATTACACTCTAAATCACTATTCCATTTTCCCATTTGCGGATTTATAGAAATAAACTCCAAAATATTATTAATTTTATCTGAAAAAGCGACAACTTCGCGATGGGACCAATTATTAAGCAAGTATTTGATAATTCCAAAATAAGAAGATTTAGCTTCTGGTGTCCAAATGATTTTAAAATGAGGCATATTCAAAATTAATAAAATTTTAAAATACAATACGTTTCATAAGCCCTATAATTTATATTATGTTAAATAGTAATTTTACAATAAGTATATAGAATTAGATACATGTAAGAATAAAATTTGTTATTTTTATAAAGAATAAACCCTATTATTGTTATAAAAATGAAAATCGGAATTCCTATAGAGCTAAAAAACAACGAGTACCGTATTGGGATGACTCCTGCCGGCGTTCAATCATTAATCAGTTACGGACATACAGTATATATTCAATCAAGTGCGGGATTGGGTAGCGGTTATACAGACAACGATTATATTCTTGTTGGTGCAGCGATTCTTTCTTCGATTGAAGAAATCTACAAAGCCGCTGAAATGATTATTAAGGTCAAAGAACCCTTGCCTGAAGAATACGATTTGATACAAGAAGGGCAAATTCTTTATACTTTTTTTCATTTTGCAGCTTCGGAATCGCTTACCAAGGCCATGATCAAGCAAAAAGCCGTGTGCATCGCTTATGAAACCATAGAAAATGCAGACAGAAGTCTACCTTTATTGACTCCCATGTCAGAAGTAGCTGGGCGCATGGCAACTCAACAAGGCGCAAAATATTTGGAAAAGCAACAAAAAGGCGCTGGAATTCTACTGGGCGGTGTTCCTGGAGTTCCTCCATCAAACGTAATTGTTTTAGGTGGCGGTGTTGTGGGCACACAAGCCGCAAAAATGGCTGCAGGTTTGGGAGCCAACGTATCAATATTTGACATCAATTTAGATCGTTTGCGGGTTTTGGACGACCTTTTACCAGCTAATGTAACCACTGCATATTCAAACACTTACAATATTGACAAGGCCATTCGAACGGCACATCTCATCATTGGTGGGGTTTTAATTCCTGGTGCCAAAGCTCCCAAACTAATCACTAAAAAAATGTTGTCTAAAATGCAGTCAGGTACCGTATTAGTTGATGTTGCGGTAGATCAAGGCGGCTGTTTTGAAACTACGCACCCAACCACTCATGAAAACCCAACTTATTTGGTAGATGGTATTCTTCATTACAGCGTAGCCAATATGCCGGGAGCGGTGCCTCAAACTTCCACACAAGCGCTTACCAACGCTACATTACCACATGCCATTTTAATTGCCAATCATGGTTGGAAAACAGCTTGTTTGAATGACAATTCTTTACAAAAAGGACTCAATATTGCCCTTGGAAACGTTACCTACAAAGGGGTTGCCGAGGCATTTGATCTCCCCTACTCGAATCCAATTGAAATCTTACAGGGATAATTGCTATTTTTGTTTAAAATCTAACTTATGAAAAATATTCCAAGCGTTGATTTAAGCGATTTTTTATCTGATGATCCTCAGCAGCGACAACGCTTTATAAAAGAGTTGGGAGATGCCTACGAAAACATCGGTTTCGTAGCTCTTAAAGGACACTTTCTACCCACTGAATTGGTAGAAAAACTATACACCCAAATCAAAGCGTTTTTTGATTTACCTACCGAAATAAAAAAGCAATATGAAATCGAAGGTCTGGGTGGTCAACGCGGATATACTTCCTTTGGAAAGGAACACGCAAAAGGTCGCAAGGAAGGCGATTTAAAAGAATTTTGGCATTTTGGTCAGTATGTTGAAAATCCCGATTCACTCGACGAAGTATACCCTGACAATGTCACCGTTGAAGAGTTGCCCGAGTTCAACACAGTTGGAAAAGAGGTTTACAAGGCGTTGGAAAAAACAGGTGTTTATGTTTTGCGTGCACTTGCCCTCCATCTCGATCTTGCTGAAAATTATTTTGATGAATTCATTAAAGACGGAAACAGCATTTTGCGTCCTATCCACTACCCTCCTATTACTTCCGAGCCCAAAGAAGCAGTTCGTGCAGCGGCTCACGGAGACATTAATTTAATTACTCTATTGATGGGAGCTCAAGGAAAAGGCCTACAAGTTAAAAACCACAAAGGCGAATGGCTAGATGCAATTGCCGAACCCGATGAATTGGTCATCAATGTAGGTGATATGCTTTCGCGTCACACCAACAACCTGTTAAAATCCACCATTCATCGTGTGGTCAATCCTCCCAAAGAAATGTGGGGAAGTTCGCGGTATTCCATTCCGTTTTTTATGCACCCCGTGAGTTCAATGAAACTCAATGTATTGGATAATTGTATATCTAATAAACACCCCAAAAATTTTGAAGACATTACCGCTGGCGAATTCTTAACGCAGCGATTGTATGAGCTGGGATTATTGAAAAAATAGATGGCAAAACTCAACAGTCTTGAAGATTTAAAAAAACTGTTCCCCGAAGCGGAGGGCACTTACCAAGCTCCCAAAGAGCAACACGTACAGCATTTGGAAGCCCATTTTAGCAACAAAGGACGAGGCGGAAAGACTGTAACGATTATCAAAGGATTTGAGGGAAGCAATGAAGAATTAAAAGCCCTCGAAAAGTACCTTAAAACCCAATGTGGTGTGGGTGGATCGGTCAAAGATTTTGAAATCATCATTCAAGGAAATATGCGTGACAAAATTATGCAATTGCTCCAAGACAAAGGCCACATTGTAAAACGTGTGGGCGGATAAAACAAAACATATGGCATCTTCTGAACTTATTCTAAACCCCGACGGAAGCGTTTACCATTTAGGATTGCTTCCCAACGAAATTGGGCATACCATTCTTACCGTTGGAGATCCGGATCGTGTTCCAAAAATTTCAAAGCATTTCGAAACTCTCGAAGTACAAAAACACATTAGAGAGTTGTGCACGCATACAGGAACCTTCAAAGGACAGCGTATAACGGTCATTTCTACTGGAATGGGAACCGATAATATCGACATTGTGTTAACCGAACTCGACGCCTTGGTAAACGTGGACCTAAAAACCCTTAAACCCAAAAAGAAACTTACCTCCCTACGAATTATTCGACTAGGAACTTCTGGAGCCGCTCAACCAGACATTCCTTTGGGAAGTTTTTTGTTGAGTAAAAAGGCGGTTGGATTTGACAACCTACTCCACTTCTATTCCTGCGATGCGCATTTGGACATTCCTTTTGCCCTAGCTTTGCAAGAACAATTGGGATTGAACGAACATCTTAATACTCCTTATGTAGTTTCGGCTAACAAGCAGCTCATTGATCGATTCTCAACCGTTGGATTTGTTAAAGGAATTACTGCAACCCATTCTGGATTTTACGGTCCGCAAGGAAGACGCATACGCATTGCAACTCAATATCCCGATTGGAACGATCGGCTGGAATCTTTTGATTATTTAGGACAAAAAATCTCCAATTTGGAAATGGAAACAGCTGGAATATATGGGCTTTCAGCCATTATGGGGCATCAGGCCTTGTCTGTCAATGCCATTATTGCCAATCGAACATTGGGTACTTTTTCCGATCATCCCGAACGAGTAATCGATTCGATGATTCGTAAAGTCTTAAACTTATTATAATATGAAACACTAAGGTTCAATTTTTCCGTAACTTTACATTTTATAACCTACTTAATATTTTTGTCATGTTTAAAAAAATAACACGCTTTTTAAGCGTAGTTTTCTCCTTACTTTTCATTCTTCTGATTGCCCCGTTTTTTTTCAAAGACACCATCAAAGAAAAAACCCTTGAATGGGTCAATAGTCATGTAACCGCAGAGGTTGCTTTTGACAATATCCAATTGAGTTTTTTGTCCAATTTTCCTAAAGTGCAAATCACCCTCAATGAACTTCAAATTATCAACAAAGCTCCATTCAAAGGAGACACTTTGTTTGTTTCAGAAAAAATTGATTTGAGTGTCAGTGCCATGCAATTGATATCGTCCAACGACCAACCCCTAGCCGTTGAAACCATAACGCTTACCAATGCAATCGCCAATCTTAAGGTTGCTTCCGACGGTTCTGTCAACTATGACATTGTAAAAAAGTCAAAAGAAGTCGAATCCAGCCAAGAAAAAGAAGGAAACACAGCAGGCTTTTCTTTAAAGCTACAAAAATATACGATTGACAACCTCACAGTTCGATATCAAAACCTAATCGACAACTCACATATTCATGTCGATCGAATTTTTCATCAAGGAAGTGGAAATTTTCAGAATTCAGTAGTTGCTTTGGATACGCACACCCAATTGGGTTTGGGTTTTACAAGCGAAAACATTCGTTTGGAAGAGGCTATTACGGTAACCCTAGACGCAATATTCGAACTTGATTTGGAAAATAAAAAGTATACTTTTCTGCAAAACAACTTGCTAATCAATCAACTACCGCTTGAATTTGAAGGGTTTTTACAAACAAGGTCAAAAGGCAATTAC
>Ga0213869_10001961_pt1 | contig 14791 bp, 15 predicted proteins | sample PICome_10_FD_160083 | JGI IMG/M metagenome (GOLD analysis project Ga0213869, IMG submission 160083) | Coastal seawater microbial communities near Pivers Island, North Carolina, United States - PICO132 | ecosystem: Environmental > Aquatic > Marine > Coastal | place: USA: North Carolina...
CTATGGCGTCAACCTCGAAACACCAATTGCTGATACCACCATCGGCATCAATTGGTTTGATGTCTCGGCAGACCTTGATGGAGAACCGTTCTTAACTTACGAACGCCTATCGCCCTATATTGCCGGGTTTCTCAGTAAACAGTGGTTTGTCCGCGGCGAGTATATTTACGGGCAAAAAGAAATCGCCCGCCGTCCGGCACGGGAAGCAGAGAGTCATAGCGTATCGATCGACAGTTACTATTTTCTGCAAGGACTCAAACGCTACGTCGTCTTTGGCTACGCCTACCGAGAAGATGACGCCCGCGCCAATCGTTATGACTATGACTCACACGCGGTGAAAGCGAAATACGTTCATCGAGAGACACTCTGGCAACTGCCTTTCGAGCTCAAGCTTGAGGGCAAATTGGAAGACCGCCAATACAGTACCGCCGATCCGATGATCGGCACAGAGCGGGAAGATACGCGGGTCCGGTTTGCTGCGGAACTGCGGGTATCGTTCACTCAATATGTATCAGTGGCTGTGACGGTCAAAAATTCTGACTATGACTCTAACCTTCCCACCGCCAGTTATAGCGATTTAATCGTAGGCACAGAGATCAGGCTCTCGTTTTAGTATCGCAGCGGGGCGATCTCAGAACTGTAGCTGCCCATAACCATAAATTTGATCTCTGCCCGGTGCGCCAATATCCCTGGCGCTGGCATACAAAGCGTCAAGCATCAGCGCGGGTTCAGCGGTGGACTGCAATAGCCGTGCAGCCGCTACTGTGACAAACGGCACCGCGTAAGAAGTCCCCGAAGATGCAGCAAAGCCGCCACCGGCTTGAGCATGACGAATATTGACGCCCGGGGCGGCGATGTCGACGTATTCACCCCGGTTCGCCAAACGGAAGGCGCGACCTCGATCATCGGTCGCGGTCACGGCAACCACCTCAGGATAGGCTGCCGGATACATCGGTTGTGCCATTGGCCCGCCGTTTCCCGCTGCCGCAATTGCGAGCACACCCTTTTCACGGACTCGTGTCAGCGCAGTCTCTAGTAGCCGATTAGGGGGTCCCGCAAGACTAATATTGATCACAGACACATCCTGGGTCATTAACCAGCTCAATGCCTTGATCAGACTCACCGTGCTGGCAAACTCGCCCTGCTGCTCATTGTGATCAAATACTTCAGCCGCATAAATTTGAGCAGTCGGTGCCAATCCCAACGCTTGAGGGTCATTACTCGCGATAATCGACGCAATGGCGGTACCGTGGGCGTTAGGTGGGCTGTCGTTGTCGACAAAACGCCGCGTCGTGATCGACGCGTTAGCGAAGGCGTTGTGACGCCGATCAATACTGCTGTCAATAATGCCAATGCGAAGAGTCAGGCCAGACAGATCTGTAGGCGGAGGCAACAACTCTCTCGGTGCCAATCCAACCAAAGGTTGCTCACCATTTTGCGGATCTGGGACGCCCGCCGTGTACAAATGATTGAGATCAACATCTGCTTGTTGACCGCCTATGACCTCATAAATCCCCGCCCTCGTTGCTGTCAGGTCGAAGCTGGCAGGTGCGGCCACCTCGGCGAGTAAAAAACCCAGCCCAGACAACTCACTGACGCGATCAAATAAGTAGCCCTCTTGCGCGAGTTGCTCGAATACATCGGCCTCTGCCATCACCAGCCAGTGGTCGGTCTGTATGCGCAGTGCGTCTTCGCTCAGGCGCGACTCAATGTCCGCCAAAAAGTCCTCCATCACTTGCTCTATGCGTTCTTCTGTTGCCTCTGAGACGATCTCTGATACTTGGTCTTCAACCTCTTGCGCCGCCACCAAAGCAACGTTAATTCCCCAGACCAGGGCCAATAGCAGGCAGCCTTTCAGGGAATATTTGGCTTGATGTCTCAGTGAGATAGTGAACATCATGCGAGCTTACTCTTTTCTAGGTCGCGTCGGTAAGGTGTCGACCCTCAAAAATGCGGTGATTAGCGGGGAATAAATCCCCGGCTGATACGTCACTTTTACAATAGGTCATTTATGACAACGCTTACGAGTCAGCAAAGGCAAGATCTTATCGACGAGTTGCCGCGATTAAAGCGCTACTGCTTGTCGTTAACGTCAGATCCCGCAGACGCCGATGATTTACTGCAAATTACGGTCGAAAGGTTGCTAGAGAAAGGCATGCCAGCAGATGCCCACGTTGCGAAGTGGTCACACAGAGTATGTAAGAACTTATGGATTGATGAGATTCGATCCAGAGATGTACGGAACCGCTACGCATTATCAGAAGGCGTGATTGACGGAGCGGGAACCACTTCGGCAAATACCGAAGAGTCCGTGCAGCTAGACCGAGTCTCCGCAGCAATGGAACAGCTACCTGCCGAACAGCGCGCGGCGCTGGTGCAGGTGGCAGTGGAAGGGCGCTCGTACGCTGAGGCGGCGGCTTTCTTGGAAGTGCCGATTGGAACCATCATGAGCCGCGTAGCGCGAGCTCGCAAGGCACTGGCAGCAAATTTGGAGTGGCGTGAAGAAAGGGAAGCGTAGGCTTCTAAAACTGGGACAACCCACTTGGGAATGGGTGTCGCAAAAAAGGTGAAAGACATGCGTGACGATCGAAAAAATGTAGTCGATATGGATGGTAGTCGGGTTGACGACGATCACCTGTTGTCAATGTATATCGATAATGAGCTCGATGCTGAGCAAACTATTGCATTCGTAAGTCGTCTCAAGTCTGAATCGGCGTTAAGAACGCGTTTGACGCAACTGGAAGAAAATGACGGATTGATCAAGCGGGTCTATGCGCAAAGCGCTGATAGCATACCCCATCAGGTTGCAGCACTGATCAGCGCTGACAATGTCACTTTACTCAGACCTGTTCGCCAGTGGCGTCGCTGGACTACCGCTGCGGTGGCCGCATCGTGCGCTGTGGTGATAGCCATGGTGCTGAATACCAACCAGACCGCCGTCTTCAATCCGATGACCATCGACGCGCAGATGGCGCATGCGTTGGAGTCCTCACCTTCTCGCGCAGCGGGCTGGGAAACCCTAGATAACGAGCGAACGTTTCGCTCGGTACTCACGTTTCCCGCTGCCGATGGCAAGTGGTGCCGAGAATTTATGCTGGTGCATCGTGAGTCAAATTGGCGTGGCGTGGCGTGTCGAGACGATGGCAACTGGGTCAACCAGGTAGTGGGTAGTGAGGTTTTCTTAAACCAAGAAACGCAGTATCGGCCAGCGGGTGCTGACGACAGTCAAAGTGTCGCGCGCTTCATCGATGAGACGGCCACAGACGTGGCACTGGGCCCTCAGCAAGAAGCCGCACTGATCTTATCAGGTTGGTAAACCGCACTACCCCACTCGCTGGTTCCTATCGAATCAGCAGTTCAGACTCTCTGTTTTCTACTGCGCTTCTCTGGCCGGCGAGCTGGCCGTTCACGTATTATGCCGACACGACAGCCGGCCTCGTTCGCCTTCGATGATTGGCTGAGCCACTGATACGAGGTTCGTCTTATGAGTGCCCTTCCATTCTTACTGCCTCTTCTTGGTGGCCTGACACTTGGCCTCGGCGCATTATGGTTGCTCTACAGCCTCGGGCGGATCGCCGGTATTAGCGGCATTGCCTGGGGGGCACTAGCGGGTCCTGATCGGGATTGGCGCTGGCTCTTCCTCGCCGGCCTTTTGGGCGGCGGCGCCGTCACACACTGGCTCTTCAAAATGCCCTTGCCCGCTGAATCAACAGCCTCTTTAGGGCTATTAATTAGCAGCGGTCTGTTGGTCGGCTTCGGCACCCGTTTTGGCGGGGGCTGCACCAGTGGGCACGGTGTTTGTGGGATGGGGCGACGCTCGCCTCGATCTCTGATCGCCACCTTGATCTTTATGATGAGTGGCATGCTAACGGTCTATGTAGTGCGACACGTTCTGGGTGGTGGCGCATGAAAGCCTGGTCGGCCATTTTCGCGGGTATGTTATTCGGCTTGGGTCTGACGCTATCAGGCATGTCTGATCCGCTAAAAGTGCTGGGCTTTTTGGACGTATCAGGCGATTGGATACCGGACCTCGCGTTGGTTATGGGCGGGGCGCTAATCGTATCGCTGGCAACAACACCTTGGGTACTCAAACACCGTGCACCGCGCTTCGCATCGCAGTTTCATGTGCCAACAATTCGCACCATCGATCAACGGCTCGCGATCGGCGCCATGCTGTTTGGCATTGGCTGGGGACTATCAGGGTATTGTCCGGGCCCCGCCATTGTGAGCCTACTCTATGGCTATGAGAGCACGATGATTTTCTGTCTGGCAATGGCCGCAGGCATGTTGCTGGAGGCCGCCCTCAGGCGATCAAAAGTCGCCTAAAGAACAATGCCCCTTCTCATCGGCACCACCCTCATTGCATTAAGAGAGGTCCAGTGCGTGCTGCTTCAAGATGTCCAACGGGACGACATCGAGTGTTTTTTGATGGGTTGCGCGCAAAAACAATCGCGGTGCCTTACCCGCTTGATGGGCCTGGTGCCACCTCATTGCACAGAGACACCAACGATCACCTTCCTTTAACCCGGGGAACCCGTGCTGCGGTATTGGCGTCGATAGGTCGTTACCAGCCGCCGCGGAAAAAGCCAGGAATTCCTCCGTCATCAATGCGCATACCGTGTGAAGACCATGATCATGAGGCCCCGTATGACAGTGCCCATCGCGAAAAAAACCGGTTACCGGATCTTGACAACATAATTCAATTGGGAGGCCGAGCGCATTCAATTGCTCATTCGATTCTCCGGACGGTTCTCCCATTATCCCTTCACCTTTTTGTCTATATCGCCTAGTTAATTGCGGTCGCAAGACTGCCAGCGCTGTCATGGTCAGCAGCTTCAGCTCAGGGCGCCTCTCTCAAGTTCACCAATTTACTCACCCAAGGAAGGTCAGCACCGTGCCCCACTGGGTCGCAGACTACAGCAGCCCTCCGACGAACACCATTGATCATCCCCTGCTCAACCACACAACATCCACCATGCCTGAGCAGTTACGAAATGGCTGGAACTGAACACGATTGAAAAGGAGCAAGAAATGATGCCGGTTTTCCCTCTTAGTGCGTCATAATTTACCGACAGTGGTGAACGCACCGCTTAAAAAAGCCAGAGCTAAACCCACCTTATCAACGATGGCAGTCATACAGAGAACCCTCTTTATATGGAAATACGTGCGGCAGCAAACATCGCAGCAGCAGAAAAACAGCTTGTTGTGAAGTGGGTTAAGCGTTGCCTGCGGGAGGTCACCAAGGCAGCCTACGAATTACCGGTAGATTACCCAACGGCACGCAACGACATCAGGGTGACGATCAAAGGGGCCGGTCATCGCTCCTCTGCTTGTGCAAAAGGCGTCACCATCGATATCGTCCCCTTTCGAAAGCAACAAAACCACATACTGGAATATCCGGCCTTTGCGAGCGATAAGGTGATTGGCTCTCGGGATAAAGTCCCCGCTGAAATTGCTTTGGCGGCAACCGTTGCGCATGAGATCAGTCACTTTGTACAGTACCGCTACGGCCCTGACACGCGTTGGTTACAGCGGAAATATCGCAAACCGCACGGTGAGGGCTTTCAGGATATCTATCGTATCCTGCGCTCCCGGGTCGTGAACTCACACTTTGAGTCATTGGCGAGATGATCCGGCTCACGTAAAGTTGCTGGGCTCGCGCCATTGCTGTGGCGCACTTGATCTGGCTGAATCGTCACACCACAAGTGGCACCACAATAGTGCCGATCGCACGTCCGGTATGGCACTTTTATCCTGGCGCATAAAAAAAGGACCTTTCATGCACACCGATCCACTTGCAGCGGGCTTCAGCCGAACCAAATTAGATAAATTGGTTGAACACCTAGACACACGATACGTGCAACCCGGCAAGATACCTGGGTGCCGCGTTCTGGTTTCCAGGCGAGGGATCACCGCGCTCTCCAGCACGCTGGGCCAGATGGATATAGAACGCCAAAAACCGATGCGTGAGGATACGATCTTTCGTATTTACTCCATGTCAAAGCCCATCACCTCGATCGCACTGATGATGTTATTCGAGGAAGGTCGCTTTCAGCTCAGCGATCCCGTCTATAAGTTCATTCCTGCTTGGCGAGAACACCGAGTTTGGGTCGAGGGTAGCGGCTCAGAAATGATCACCCGACCTCCCACAACACCCATGACCATCCAACATCTGCTCTGCCACACAGCGGGCCTGACCTACGGCGGATTTCTACCCGGGCTCGAGCTCCCCGTGGATGCGGCTTATGCCGCCGCGGGTATTTCGCGCGCTGGAACCGATACGCTGGCGTCATTTGCTGAGAAACTCGCTCACGTTCCGCTGCTTTACGACCCCGGCACAAGGTGGAGCTATTCTCTCGCCACCGATATCTGTGGCTATCTGGTGGAAGTGATCTCCGGACAACCTTTTGATGCGTTCTTGCGGGAGCGTCTCTTTGAACCACTCGCGATGCCCGATACGGGCTTCACCGTTCCCGATAACAAATTGGATCGCTTTGCGGCGTGTTACGAGCGAAGAGTTGATAAAACGCTGCGGCTACAGGATGACCCCGAAACAAGCCGTTACCGCACAGCGCCTAATGCGCCCTCAGGCGCGGGTGGCCTCGTCGGAACGATGTCTGACTACGCAAACTTTTGTGACATGCTGCGCCAAGGTGGGCAATTTAGAGGCCAGCAGATCATTGGCAGACCCACACTCGAACTCATGACTCGCAATCATCTTGGTGAACAATCATTAGCACAGATGGCGATGGGCGGATTCTCAGAAACCAGTAACGAAGGGGTCGGATTTGGGCTGGGGTTTGCCTCCACCACTGACGCGGTCGCATCCGGCACGGTAGGCGAAGGGGATTTTTACTGGGGAGGCCTGGCATCCACACTCTTCTGGGTCGACCCCGTGGAAGACCTCTATGTCATCTTTATGACGCAGGTGATTCCTTCTTCTCTTTTTAATTTCAGAGGGCAGGTGAAGAACATCGTATATGGCGCCATTACTGCGGGTTAAAATTAGAAAAAATGGCTTAGATAATAATTCTCAGAGGAACGGCAGAGAAAAAAGGCTTGATGCAAACAGCCCCAAAGCGGTTTTCACCCCCTCGGGCGCTGCCGCAAGCGACACCGTCTAAAACGCTCCTCGGGTCGCGTTTTATCGAACCCAGCGTTCTCATCAAGCCGCCGGCTAAACCCCTAAAGTAAAAAGCCTCCACTTGGGAGGCTTCTTACTTTAGATGGCGGAGAAGGAGGGATTCGAACCCTCGATACGCTATTAACGTATACTCCCTTAGCAGGGGAGCGCCTTCAGCCACTCGGCCACTTCTCCGGATTTTGTGCGCGCATTCTAGACCGGTTGTGGTACGACGTGAACCACATTCGTCGTGAAAAAAACCGTGAATGGCATCTGTCTTCGCGCTGCGTATCGCGCGCTCTATCTCGCTATTCTTCCGCCGCTTTTTCGGCCGCCGACTCTTCAATTCGATTTAAAATTTCTTCGCGATGCACGGCCACGTCTTTTGGCGCATCAACGCCGACGCGCACCTGATTGCCTTTGACACCCAACACGGTGATGGTCACGTTGTCGCCGATCATGAGGGATTCCCCCACCCGCCGCGTCAATATCAACATGGTTCACATCCTTGTTCAATCGAGCCGCTCTTAACGGGCGGCTTCCCTATAGAAAATTGCTTCACCGCACCGCTCTCAGCGCGGATAGCAGCTTACTCAGGTTCTACCATATCAAGCCCGAAGGCAGAATGCAGGCTCCGTACCGCCAGTTCAAGATATTTTTCTTCAATGATGACGGAGATTTTGATCTCCGAAGTACTGATCATATGGATATTCACACCGACATCCGCCAGCGCCTTAAACATAGTCGCTGCGACGCCAGAATGGGAACGCATCCCTACGCCCACTACTGACACCTTGGCAATATGATCATCCGAGATCACTTCTCCCGCGCCTAGCTCGGCGACAACGGGCGCCAGCACCGCCGCCGCAGCTTCCATATCACCCCGCGCCACCGTAAAGGTAAAGTCAGTCGCATGCTCGCCACGGCTATTTTGTAAAATAACGTCCACTTCGATATTCGCTTCACCGACCGGGCCTAAAATGCGGTAGGCCATCCCGGGATTATCGGGGACGCCCATGACCGTCAACTTGGCTTCATCTCGGTTAAATGCAATTCCCGCAATGACAGGTGCTTCCATCGAGGCATTCTCCTCAGTCGTAATCAATGTACCCGGGCCGTCCTCAAAACTGCTGAGCACTCTCAGGGGGACCTTATACTTACCCGCAAACTCCACGGCACGTATTTGCAAAACCTTCGAACCCATACTCGACATCTCGAGCATTTCTTCGAACGTAATGTGGTCTAAGCGCTTCGCGCCATCGACCATTCGAGGGTCAGTGGTGTAGACGCCATCAACATCGGTATAGATTTGGCATTCTTGCGCCTTTAAGGCGGCAGCCAGCGCCACAGCGGTCGTATCAGACCCCCCTCGACCCAAGGTAGTGACATTGCCCTGCAGATCAACACCTTGGAACCCAGCAACGACGGGGACACCGCCATCATCGAGCTCGGTTTGCAGCGTATCGATTTGAATATCCTGAATACGCGCTTTGTTATGCGCACTGTCGGTCAAGATACCAACTTGATTACCACTAAATGAGCGAGCGCGGACGTCGCGCTCACTCAGCGCCATACTCAGTAAGGCAGTCGTGACCTTTTCTCCTGTGCTCAGAAGCGCATCCAGCTCCCTCGGTGCCGGGTTGGCCTGAACCTCGCGCGCAAGACCCAACAGGCGATTGGTCTCTCCCGACATCGCCGAAACAACCACCACTACATCGTGGCCCTCGCTTTTAAAGCGAGCCACTCGATCTGCCACCAATCCGATCCGCTCTGCCGAACCGACCGATGTGCCACCGTATTTCTGGACAATGAGCGCCATAGTGCGGAATGTGCGATAAATAAGAGGCGCCATTAAACACGATTCAGCGCTCGCTGAGAACTAGGAGCGGTCATAGTGGCAAGCTTTGCTCTGACCCTCTAGGCTAATCGCCTCTCAATAATACGCTCCTCGACTATGGCCATTGACGAGCCGGTCTATACCGATTGGTTGCATCAACAGGTACGCGTCAAGCCCGATCACCTCATCGTTCATAACCTGTCGGCTGAGCGGAGAAATCGGTTGCGCAATGATTACCAGCTTAAGTGACGAGGCGGTCTCTCTGGCTTCGGTGCAGGCGCTCTGTGAGGGCGCGATAGCCCGGTTTAAATGGCCGTAACACATCATTCAAACCGAGGCGCTGCCCCGGAACAGCACCGGCAAGGTCCAAAACTTTTACCACGTCAGCCGCAGTCCTAGCCGATTCACTCGCGTCCGGTATCAGCTGAGCTGGGTGGCTATCCACTCTGGAAAAGAGGCCAACACGTCGGGCAACGCGGCCACATCGGAGCCTCCGCCCTGCGCCATGTCAGGCCGCCCGCCTCCTTTACCACCAAGTTGGGCGGCAAAGTGCTTAATCACGTCACCGGCCTTAATGCGGTCGGTCGCATCAGGCGTTACCCCCGCAACCAAAGTGATTTTTCCGTCTTCCACCGCCGCCAATAAAATCACGCCCGTTCCGAGTTTGTTTTTGCACTGATCAAGCGTATCCCGAAGCGTTGCTACCGTGGCACCCTCGAGCTGCGCGGCCAGCACCTTGATGCCGCCAACCTCTACTGCGTCTTGGGTCAAGTCGCCACCAGAGGACGTCGCTAATTTCTGACGCAATCTGGCCGCTTCTTTCTCCAGATCTCGCACTTCAGAACGCAGAGACTCAACCTTCGTTGCCAGGGTATCGGGCGCCGCCTTAAGTACGCTACAGACCTGCTGCATTTGCGTTGAGAGTGAGGCAAAGGCGGCCAAGGCAGCGTCGCCTGTGACCGCCTCTATGCGTCGAACGCCACTGGCAACGCCTGACTCGGACGATATCCAAAACAGTCCAATATCCCCCGTGCGCGAGACGTGAGTGCCGCCACAAAGCTCCACCGAAAAGTTTTCTGAACCCATGGTCAACACGCGCACTTCGTCACCGTATTTCTCGCCAAACAGCGCCATTGCACCTGCCTCGATCGCCGCATCCATCGACATGAGGTCAGTCGACACCGCAGCATTTTTACGGATTTGCTCATTGACGACTTGAGTCACTGTAGCGAGCACCTCGCTCGAAACCGGCTCTCCATGAGAAAAATCAAAGCGCAGGCGCTGTGAATCCACCATTGAGCCTTTTTGCAGGATGTGGTCACCTAACTCACGGCGTAACGCTTCATGGAGTAAGTGCGTCGCAGAGTGATTGAGCCGTGTTCGATTGCGGAGGCCCGAATCAATGCTCGCATGAACCTGATCGCCAACGGTAAGCGTCCCATGGGTGACTTTCAGGTGATGCAAGTGATGCCCCTGCGCTTTAGTGGTGTCGGTAACTTCAGCGGTTGCGGTCGCGCTGCTCAGATGACCGCAGTCACCTACCTGCCCACCACTTTCACCGTAAAAAGGTGTGCAGTCGAGAATGACGACGGCCGGTTGATCCGTACCCAGCGTACCCACGGATTCGCCGTCGACTAGGATCGCCAGCACGGTGCCGTCAGCTTCGTCGACCTCATACCCGAGGAAGTTGGTTTCCCCGCCAATGCTGACCGACTGGCTGTAGTCCACTTTGAACCCAGCGTGGTCTTGCGAGCGTTGGCGCTGTGTCGCCATCGCCGCCTCGTAACCTTCGGAGTCGAGCGTCAGGCCTCGCTCTCGCGCAATGTCATTGGTCAGATCGACCGGAAAGCCATAAGTGTCATAGAGCTTAAAAATAACATCGCCCGGAATCACACCATCGGAGACGGCGTGCAACGCATCTTCCAGTATGGCCATACCGTTGTCGAGCGTGCGGGCAAATTGCGCTTCTTCACCGTCAAGCGCTGTGGTAATTGTCGATTGATGCTCTACTAATTGGGGGTAGGCAGATCCCATTTGGTCAACCAACTCCGGTACCAACGCCGCGAAAAAAGGCGCCTTCGCACCCAGCTTATTGCCGTGTCGGATCGCGCGCCGAATAATACGGCGCAGCACATAGCCGCGACCCTCATTGCCTGGCAGTACCCCATCAGCAATCAAAAACGCGCTAGAACGCAAATGGTCCGCAATCACCCGCAGCGACTTGTTGGCCGTATCCGTGGTGCGCAACTGCGACGCGACCGCCCCGATCAGCGCCTGGAAGAGGTCAATGTCGTAATTGGAATGGACACTTTGCATCACCGCGGCGATACGCTCCAGACCCATACCAGTATCCACGGAGGGCGCGGGTAGCGGGTTCAGATTGCCCTGGGCATCGCGGTTGTATTGCATGAAGACGAGATTCCAGATCTCGATATAACGATCAAGATCATCATCGTCACTACCCGGCGGCCCACCAGGCACCTCCGGTCCATGATCGTAAAAAATTTCCGAACAGGGACCACACGGGCCGGTGTCGCCCATCTGCCAAAAATTATCCTCATCGAGGCGCGACAGTCGGGCTGGATCCACGCCGATTTCATCCACCCAAATTTGTGCCGCTTCATCGTCGCTGACGTGCACCGTTATCCACAATCGCTCGGCAGGCAATCCTAAGGTTTGGGTCAAAAACTCCCAGCCATAACGAATCGCCTCGCGCTTGAAGTAATCGCCAAAACTGAAATTCCCGAGCATCTCAAAGAAAGTGTGGTGTCGGGCGGTGTATCCCACATTTTCCAGATCGTTGTGCTTGCCACCCGCACGCACACATTTTTGAGCCGTGACCGCACGCTGATAAGCGCGCTGTTCAACACCTAAGAAGGTTTCCTTAAACTGGTTCATGCCCGCATTGGTGAACAACAGCGTGGGGTCGTCTACAGGGACCAACGAGCTAGACGTGACTCTCGTGTGACCCTGCGCCTCAAAATAGCTCAGGAAGGCTTCGCGAATATCGGCAGTGTTCATGCGGTTTTCTCAGATTCGTTAGCGTATCGGCGTGGTGACCGATACTTAGGCAAACTGTGCGGAGAGTTCATCCTCCCCCATTGGGCGGCCAGCAAGTATGTGTAAATGAAGATGGAACACAGTCTGCCCTCCCCCCTCACCATTGTTGATAACCAATCGAAACCCCTCGCCCACTCCCAAATCATTAGCCACCTTACCGGCTACTAGCAACAAGTGGCCCAACAAAGATTGGTCCTCAGGTTCAGCGTCAACCAGTTTGGGAATGGGTTGACGAGGTATGACCAAAACGTGCGTCGGCGCTTGAGGGTTAATATCGTGAATGACCACACAATGCTCGTCCTCGTAGATAAAGTCAGAGGGAATCTCTCCCCGCGTGATTTTCCCAAAGATGGTATCTGTCATAGCACTCTGCTCAATCAAGTTTTTCGTCAGTGGTGAGCGCGCGCGCTTCTTCCTCAAGCATGACAGGAATACCATCGCGTACTGGATAAGCCAGTCCACTTGCCCTACATAGCAATTCCTGTTTTTCCTCGTCGTACACGAGAGGCGCTTTGCTGACCGGGCAGACCAGCACGCTGAGCAGTTTAGGATCCAACACTGAAAACCCCCCTAAATAAAAAGGGGAGTATAAGCCCTCAGGCGCTTAAGAGCATTGATCAATCTGGCATGGGAGGAACTAATAGTTGAGGGTCTATACGGTGATTAAACCAGCTCATGCGCCAATCTAGGTGTGGACCCGTCGCCCTACCCGTTGCCCCCACTGCACCCAGCACATCGCCAGCGGTCACGCGATCGCCTACGGCGACAGACACCTGACTTAAGTGCAAAAACGAGGACGATAGGCCATAGCCGTGATCGAGAATCACGGTGCCACCGGAGTAGAAAAGATCAGATTCCGCTAAGGTCACCTCTCCGGCAGCTGGTGCCGAAACCAACGTGCCAGCGGGCCGGGCGATATCGATGCCATAGTGGGGGGCTCCTGGCGTTCCGTTATAGATGCGCTGGCTCCCATAAACACCGCTAATCGGTCCAGTGACAGGCCAGATAAAGCTCCCTCGTAGCCCTTCAAGACCATCAGTCCGCTCAATCCGACGACTTTTTGCCGCCTGAACCCGCGCCCGCTCGGCGCGCGTTCGGGCAAGTTGTTCCTCACTCGGTGTCACCGTTTGCTGTGGCACTCCCGTCACACGCTGCAACACATAGTCGCGCTGGGTCACGATGATGTCCTGCCGACACGGATGCTCCGTGACAACCAAAAGCGTGTTGACCGCTGGCATGTCGCGACCCAATCCAAGTACGAAGTATCCCCCCGGCATAATGGGTACAAGCTGATCTGCAAACCGTATCTCAGTAGCGCTTAACGCTTGCCCCCAGAGCAGTCCCCCTTGAACGGCATCGCCCTGCAACGAGACGCATGAATCAGCTGACGCAGCAACTGAGCAAAGGGCCCCAATACAGGCCATCACGCTTTTGAGTGGGCTCTTTTTTATCGGCATGTGTCTCATGGCGCTGCATCCATCTCGCGTCTCACAGGACACTCAGTTTAAGCCAGTGGGACCGGACAGGTTACCCAAGGCTTACCTCTTTGGACAGACAGTCAGCGATCCGTGGCCCAATCTTTCCCAATGTGACTTTTGCGTTTTACACTAGCACCATGAGTCGATATCGCCCGCCTCGGGTGCAGGGATCACCCTATATCACCCAAGAGGGCGAGGCCTTGCTGCGGGCCGAGTTGCACGCCTTATGGAAGTTGGAGCGGCCCGAGGTGACCAAAACAGTGAGCGCGGCGGCAGCCAATGGTGATCGCTCTGAAAATGGCGATTATATTTACGGTAAGAAGCGCCTGCGCGAGATTGACGCGCGCGTGCGCTTTTTGCGCAAACGGCTTGACGTGATTCAGGTGGTGACAGAACCGCTTGGGGACCCCAATACCATCTGGTTTGGTGCCTGGGTGACGATAGAAGATGAAGCGGGCATGCAACATGAGTGGCGCATCGTCGGACCCGACGAGTTCGATGTCAGCCAGCGCACAATTTCCTGCGACTCGCCAATGGGCCGCGCATTATTGGGTAAGCAAGCGGGGACCGATATCTCATTCGAGACCCCTGATGGCATCGACGACTGGTACGTGGTCTCGATACGCTACGCTGAAGGCTCACTGACCTAATGAGTCACGCCACGTTGATACAAACAGTATGCGGTTTGAGGGCAGAGTGCCTCAGGCTTTAAGCTACCGGATCAAAACATCCACTCGACGCCGATCATCGCAGTGCGTGGCTTATTAGGGCGCGCACCATCAGGCTGCCGAGAGACAATGGCACGCTCGTCTAAGGCATTTTCCAACTTCACGAACGCCGATAACGACTCGCTGAAAGCATAGCGACTGGCCAAATCGATCACGACAAATCCCTCAGTCTCTCCAAAGGGAGATACCTCTCGATTGCAGCTCACTTTGACGCACATGCTATCGGTATACTTCACCACCGCATAGCTGTCCCAGCGGGCACCCACCTCAGCACCCATCCTCATGCTCAGAGTATTACTGGGGACCGATGCCAACTCATCCCCGTCTAACACGCCGCTCTGAACGTTATCGCGGCTTGCCTCTGCGTGAGAGTAGGTATAAGCCAAGGAGATCGGCCAAGCAATATCACCCGTTTGAAAGATGTGTCCCAACTGCACTTCGACGCCTGCAATCACGGCCTCGCCGGTAACAAAAGTGCCGCCAACCGCGCCATTAGAACAAGGCTGAGAATTTGAGCAGCTCTCTGCTTTATTCGAAAAATCGCTGTAAAAGCCCACGACTTCGG
>Ga0213869_10001962_pt1 | contig 14785 bp, 24 predicted proteins | sample PICome_10_FD_160083 | JGI IMG/M metagenome (GOLD analysis project Ga0213869, IMG submission 160083) | Coastal seawater microbial communities near Pivers Island, North Carolina, United States - PICO132 | ecosystem: Environmental > Aquatic > Marine > Coastal | place: USA: North Carolina...
CCATTGTCATAAGCCTTTATATTGTTACAACACTAATGTAACACATTACATATGGATGTCAAGTTCTTTTTCTGTTTTAGTCGATACTTTTTTATTAGGATCTACAAGTTTGCGTAGCCAACTGTCAGCAATGTATGCCTTGGGTGATGGACCTAATTGAATGTTTAGATCATCTGCTTCGATCCACCAGTAATGATCGTGTACTGCACAAGTACAAGTCATTCCGTATGCTTCGAACTGTTCGCCTTCTTTGAACTTGCCGATGTATTCTGCTACATTAACAATACGTCCTACATTCTTGGGATTAATACTAAAAACTATTACGGCTTTGTCGCCTTCTTCAACGTTCATTCTTCTTTTTTCTTTGGTTTACGACCATAGAAGCCGCCTTTAACTTGTAAATCTTCAGTACGAGCAAATGGTTTACACTGTTGAATTTTTCCGCCATTTGCTAAAAATTCTTCTACTGCTTTTTTTGATTCTTCGTCTGTTTCGCGTGGTGTTGGATTCATAAATTGTCTTTCTCTTTACCAAAAATTAAGTGTGCGACCATTGCCAATAATAATCATACAGCATGTTACTACATGCAATATAATCCAGAACGTTCGAAAAGCCAAAGCCTTCTTTACATCAGTTTGTGATATAGGAAGGAACTCTGGCTTATCGTCGTCTGTAAGTCCAACGGGCATTCCGACAGTTCTAGCCCAAGTTCTGAGCCAACGTCTTTGCCCGCTCATTACAGTGAGTTCTTACGTTCTTGGATCTCTGCACGGCGTGACTTTGTTAGTTTGCCTAGATCACCTAGTGCGCCACGTGCTCGTGTTGCTGCTGCTTTTACGTTCTTAGTTTCCCAAGCTTCGTGTTCAGATAGGTAAGCATTGAATGCTTCTACAATTTGTTCGTGTTGTGTTTTATCGCTCATATTTTTTCTCCTGTAATATGTTCATAAATTTCCTTCCAGTTAACTACTTTAGTCATACCTTCCGGGATATCGTCGTGCATGTTAAATCCATGCTCCATCAGTATTGATTTTAAACCTAAGTCTAAGCCAAGTACTGCGTTTTCTAGTTTGTCTTCGATCCAGTATAATCCTGAATCACGATAGGGTTCAAGTGCAGCATCTTTTTCTGCGCCTGTATCTAAACAAACTAATTCTTCAAATGCTGTTTTACCAAACAGCTTTTCTAAATTCATTTTACGAAGCTTGTATGCATTAGGATCTAAACTCATACTAGTAATGCAACGGAATACATATCCGTGTTCTTCGTGTAGTCGTTTAACATAATACATTGCATCACGTAGTGCAGGGAGGAATCCCATTGCAGCACTTTCGTTAAATGTAATTACATGTTTGATTGCTTCTTCTCGAGTAATACCAAATCGTTTTGCAATGTCATATTCCCAATTGCCATTTTCAATTTGTGTGTATCCACGTTGTTCTAGCCAACAGCAGAATGCGTATTCCCAATTCATAACCACGCCGTCGCAGTCTGTAAGAATTATTTTTTTGCCTTCAAGATTATTATATTTCATAGTGCCTCTTCAGTTTCATATTATACATTACTATAACATGAACAGAAGTAGTTGTCAACCTATTTAATAATTAGGGAATCCATTAGCCTTTAGTACAGGTATATACTGCGCTGGCATAGATGTATAGCTGTTGTTTGCTCCGCCCCAACTGCGTTTAGTACCAATATCAACATGTATAAAATTGTCATAGCAGCCAATACCTGTAAATCCTGCATCAATTGCCTTTTGTATCATATCAATACGTGCTTGTACGTTAGAAGTCCCCCAGCGTATGTCTGCTGCCATTCGTCTCATATGTAGACTTTTAGAAGCAGCACCACTGAGTGTTGCATTATATGCCGGAGATCGATATCCGCTGCTCATTACGATAGGACGTCCTAAACTTATAGCAAAGTTTTCAAGTTTGGTCCATACTTCTGGTAATACTCTAGTATTCACACCCGGATTATACTTACGAATCCATTCTGATGTCGGTACTGGAATACTTGTATCAACTTGAGCGTCTGCACCTGTTGCGGCATCTGATCCTGGTGCCGCACCAGGTGGCTGTCCTGTATTTGGACTTACTTCGCGTCCTTCTAACGGATCATTTAGATAATAGTCACCTCCAGCAGCTTGTTCTGCTGCAATTCCTTCAAGTATACTTCTTGCTTCATCGTCACTGACGCCAACTGTATCGTCAAGTCCAAGTACATCAGCAATTGCGCTGCCAAGTGTCGGACCGCCATTTGCAAATACATTAGGTGAAAACGATACTGGTCTGTCTCCGCTAGTGTCCGAATCACCTTGTCTGTATAATCCTCTACGTTCCATTACTGTGCTCCTGGATTACTATAATCTATAGCGGGCGGCGGCGTTGTGCCTGAGCGATCAATAATTGCTTGCTCTTCCGGACTACGTGCAATTACTTGACCGGTTGCTGGATCAATTAAGTCTGCATTTGGATTTGCATTTTGTGATGCTGTTGACCCTTCTGGTCTTGCAAAAGGCCAACGCTTGCGTGGCTTACTCGGGTTTGGAATTTGATCAGGCGGGCCGCTTGGCGAACCTGCTGTTATCTGTCCATTTACTTCATTATCAAACCCTAGTTGTTCACCTTTTGCAAACGGTGTTACTATAGTAGTTGATCCTCTAAGTCCATCGTCTGGTCCTGCTGTTCCTTTAGCTTCCCAATAGTAAAATCCTGCTTCTCTCATTAGAACTTTTAAATCAGCAGGATCTTCTTCAACACCTAATGCTGCTAAAATATTAGCTCGTTCTGCATTTAAGTCAGCATTACTATCACCGCTTGGTTCTGCAATGCCGCTGCCGTTGACACTTACCGTACCAGCATTGATTGCCGATGCAATACTTCCAGCTGCTCCTCCCAATGTAACTGCAATCATTGCTCGTTGGAAGTCATTCATTACTCCGTTGGTTACAATACCCGATTCAGGATCTTCTTGCAATGTACGCAACAATCTAATGTCGTCACGTATACCTGTTAGTGCTGTTATGATCCGGTTGTATTCCGGAGTCATGTCTAAATGTTGATATGGATCTGCCATTATGCTGTGTTATCCTTTGGAGCCATTAGATCTGAAAGATACTTAGGTGGTGTCTTTCCGTTAGTTCCGCCCCAATACCTAAGAGGAAGTATACCAGATATATATCCAGCTGTCTGACCTTTCCATGCAATGTCTACATGCATACCTAAGTTGTTTAAATAACCATTTCCCATGCCAATCGCAGTTGCGCCAGCTGCTTTGCATGCTTCAGCAAACTTTATTATAACTACAAGATCGTTAGGTATAAGAGTAGATAGTTCTGTACCAGCGTCATCTGTTAATCTAATTTCAGCAGCAAACCCTTTGTCGTATCTATTAGATCCTGATCTATTTCTTCCAACAACGCCGCCTTCATTAGTCGAAACTTGTCCGCCGCTAGTGATTCGAACATTAACACCTGCTGTTGTTGCTGCTGTTTCTAAAATATTAAATAGCTCTGCTTGAATTGGCAGGGTCCTTGTTCCAGTCATAGAATATATGACCTTTCCTTCTGCTGAACCTGCCGTAATTGTAAGTTGGTCTAGTGGCACTGTGTTTTCAAAATATTTTTCACCGTCGAGACCTACAACTGCTTCTGCGTTGCCTCCGTAGCCTGGACTCTGTGTCTGTTGCCTTGTGGCTGTAGCAGATGGTGTTGGAGTAGTATTACTTAATGCATTATAATTTGCAGCACTAGTGTTTCCTAAGTTAGTTGGATTACCTATTTCAGCATTAATGATGTCTAGCATACCTGAGTCTTGTAGGTTGACATACTGTGCGGCGGCTGCCGCTATGTTAGCTGGATTAGGCACAACTGTGTCTGCTTGACGTGTATAAATTCCCTTAGCTCTAGTATCGCCTCTGTCTGTAATAATACGCAAGTCTGCTTGAATATCTTCAAACAAACTTGCTATTTCTGCTAGACATGCTTTGTGAGCAAGATCATAATCAATATGAACGTGATCTGGTGGACTACTGCCCGGATCAGTATCAATATCCGGATGATTAATTGTAGTTTGACCTACACCTTCCGTTGTTGATTCTTCAAATATGTTTGCGCCAGCGATTGACATTTATACTCCTCGCATTATAGTATAATATATTTATGCGAGAATTTATGCCATCTGAATATTGCTGGTAGTTGCTGTATACTGTTTAGCAATGTCTTGTTCAGTTTTTGCTACACAACTAACACTTGATGCTTGTATGTTAAATTTAGCATCAGGTGAAACACTAAACATAAATGGTGCTAGACCCATACCCTGTTGCTGCATAATAAGAACCATTGGCTTCTTAACCGTGTATGTTTTTGCATCTTCTTTTTCGAGTCTTGCTACAATTTCCTCGCCACTCGAAAGTTTAAAACTTACTGTATCGCCTTCTTTGTAAGGTGTTTCAATAATCATAAAGTATGTCCTGTTCCGTTATAACCTGTTTCTTCTAAGTAAGTACCTAACTGATCCTTACCGCCTATTGATGTTCCATTAACTTTAATCTGCGGGAAAGTACGTGCTCCGGGGAACATTTCTAGTACTTCCTCACGAGTAAAGTCTGTGTCTAGTTGAAAATATTTGTATTCTAATTCACGCTGTTCGCAAAGCCGCTTTGCTTGATCACAATGCGGACATGCTGGTTTGCCATAAATTTCAATCATAAACTGAATCCTTTAAAAGTGTCTGTGCTTACGTCCTGTTTAGTGCCACCACTAACATATGATGTAATTTCTGTTTCTTGCGGTGCCACCTGTACTTCACTACCACTGATCCATTTTTGTGTCCAAGGCAACGGGTTAGTCTTTGTAGTGTATGGCGATTTTAGATTTACGTTGGTCATTCGACGAGTGCAAATCCATTCAATATATCCACTCAACAATTCTGTGTTGAGTCCGATCATCGATCCGTCTTTGAACAGATACTCTGCCCAAGCCTTTTCTTGATCAACTGCTTCTACAAACATCTGAACACATGCTTCTTCTGTTTCTTCTGCAATCTTTGCATAGTCTGGATCATCTTTCTTGAGAATCTTTAACAACATCTGTGTGCTTGCAAGGTGCAAGTTCTCGTCACGTGCAATCAGTTTGATGATCTTAGCATTGCCTTCCATTTGCTTCATCTCTGCAAATGCCCAGCTACACGCAAAGCTTACATAGAAACGCACACCTTCAAGAATGTTAACACTCATTAGTGTAAGCCACAACAGTTTCTTTAGTTCATAAAGATCAACTGTAATCTTCTTACCGTTAACAGTATGTGTGCCTACGCCTAGCAAGTTATACCAACTGCTCATCTCAATAAGATCATCGTAGTACTTACTAATGTCTCCAGCACAATCAGCAATCTCCTCAATGTCCATCATTTCATCAAAGATTTTGCTAGGATTGCTGTATACATTACGAATAATATGTGTATAACTACGTGAGTGAATGGTTTCTGAGAATGTCCATGTTTGAATCCAGTTCTCAATCTCTGGCAAACTTACAATTGGTGCAAATGCTTCTACTGGTGCACGACCTTGTACACTGTCTAATAGGATCTGACGCTTCAAGTTACTAGTAAAGATATGACGCTCGTGTTCACTAAGACCTTTAAAGTCTTTGCTGTCTTTGGTTACATCAACTTCTTCTGGGCGCCAAAAAAATCCTAGTTGCTTGTCTGTAAGTCCATCAAAGCTTTTATACTTTAGCGTATCATAACGCTGAATTGTAGGACCGCCTGTCGGATCTAGAAATGCTAATACTTTAGTGTGGTCTGCTTTGTTTGCAGTGTTAAAAACGCTCATGTATATCTCTTACCCTTGTGTATCTGTGTATATAATATATAGTAACATGCCTGTTAAGGCATGTCAAGTCTTAAATAGTGCAGCTTTCACAATTTGCATCGTCAATTTCTACAACTTCAAGTTCGCCCATCAATTTGTTAACATCGACTTCGCCTTGTCCGTCATTAGTGTTAAAGTAATACAACTGCTTGCCGCCTAGCTTGTAGAACATCAAAAGATGTTGTAGCATTGTGCTCATTGGAATCTTTTCATCTTCAAAGTAAATTGGATTGTAACTAGTGTTAACACTAATGCCTTGGTCTATATACTTCTGTAGTACAGCCATAATCTTGATATAACCTTCTGGACTTTTTTGGTCCCATAACAAGTCATACTTGTTCTTCAAACGTTTATACTCGGGAACAACTTGTTTGAGTACACCGTGCTTTGATTGCTTAACACTGATCAAACTGCGTGGTGGTTCAATACCATTAGTTGCATTTGCAATCTGTGCGCTCGTTTCAGCTGGCATAAGAGCCATTAGCGTACTGTTACGAATGCCTGTAGCTTTTAACTGCTTACGCAACCCGTTCCAGTCCATGCGTTCTTTGTGCTTAACTAACTCGTCAAGATCTTTCTTGTATGTTTGGTTAGGTGTAATGCCGTGACCATATTTTGTTTCCATGTTGCCACTTGGTGCGCCAAACTCTACTGCTAAGTCAGCACTTGCTTTGATCAAGTAGTACGACCACGCTTCTGCCCATTCGTCTACAAGTGCTAGTCCGTCTGCATCAATGTGCTGATAGTTCAAGTCATTCTTAGCCAACCAATATGCAAAATTAATAATGCCAACGCCTAAAGGACGGCGTTTCTCTGTGGATAGCTGCGCTGCTAGTATTGGATAGTTCTGATAGCTTAGTAGTGCATCTAGTCCACGTACTGCTAAACGACACACACGCTCAAAGTCTGCTGGAGTACGAATGTTGCCCCAGTTGATTGCACTTAGTGTGCATAGACTAATCTCACCTTCTGGATCGTTTAGATCTTTGAGTGGCTTGGTTGGCAAGTCGATTTCAGCACACAAGTTACTTTGTCTAATAGGCGCAACGTCAGGAAGGAATGCACCATGATCGTTTGCATTGTCTACGTTCTGTAGATAGATACGACCTGTGTTCTTACGCTCTTCCATAAAACTGCTGAACAGTTCACTTGCTGCAATAGTTTTCTTGCGTAGGCGTGTGTTGCGCTCTGCTGTTTCGTATAGTTCACGGAACTTGTCTTGGTCTGCAAAGAACGCTTCATACAATCCAGGCACATCAGCTGGTGAGAAAAGAGTAATGTCTCCGCCTGTAACTAGTCTTTCATACATCAACTTGTTAAACTGTACACCGTAATCCATATGACGAACACGGTTTTCTTCTGTGCCTTTGTTGTTCTTTAGCACCAGCATGTCTTCAACTTCATAATGCCATACCGGATAGTAAATTGTTGCTGCGCCGCCACGTACACCGCCTTGGCTGCATGACTTTACTGCTGATTGAAAATGCTTATAGAAAGGAATGATTCCTGTGTGATACGCATCGCCTTTACGTATAGGCGATCCAATAGCACGAATGCTGCCTCCACCAATACCAATACCTGCTTTTTGACTTACATACTTAACCACACTAGCGGCAGTAGCATTAATACTATCCAAACTGTCGTCAGTTTCAATAAGAACGCAACTACTGAATTGGCGTTGTGGAGTTCGTACCCCAGCCATAACAGGAGTAGGCAAACTAATATCGTGTAAGCTAATGGCATCGTAATATTCCTTCACCCATTGTAATCTTGTATCTTCAGGATAGTCTTGGAATAAACTTGCTGCAATAAGAATATAGCACATCTGCGGCGTTTCGAAGATTTCGCCGCTTACTCTATTCTGACACAAGTACTTGCCACGTAGTTGTTCCATAGCAACATAAGTTAATGCATCGTCACGCTCGTGCTTGATGAATGTATTAATTTTATCCCACTCTTCGTCACTGTATTTTGTAACAAGTTCTTCGTCATAAAACCCTGCGGCAGTGTTCTTGTCTACCAGTTCCTTAACATGCCAAGGTTCAAACCCCCCGTATACTTCTTTGCGTAGTGCATAATTTACAAGTCGGCCACCTACATATTGATAGTTAGGAGTTTCTGCACTAATAAGATCAGCGGCTGCTTTGATAAGTGTTTCTTGAATCTCTTTACTAGTTACTCCATTGTAGAACTGTATTTGACTTTTAAGTTCTACTTCGCTTGGGCTAACCCCTGTAATGTTTTCACATGCATAAAACACAACTTTGTGTAGTTTATCAATATCTAGAAGTTCTTTTGCGCCGTCACGTTTGGTAACTTGAATCATGTTGTTATCCTTTTAAATTTTTCTAATTAGTCAGGTATTTATTGTTGCGTTGGAAGAGCATGAACAAGTTCAGAACGTAAAGTGGTCGGCAATTTGCTTCTGTGTACATGTGTGTCTCCGTTGAATCCGATAACAATGTCGTTGACAAAAAGTAAGTAATATGTCTCCGAGTTTTCATTGTCTCGTGTAATATGTATCTCATAAGATGCTTGGGATAAAACATCAGTTAACTGCAAGGTGTAACAAATTGCAAGAATCTTAACAAAGGAACAATAATTATTTTCCTCTAATAACTCCCATGGATCTGGCCATGTGCTCGGAGTAAAAGGATCAGCGGCAATCAAACATTTAGGTGCCTGATTGTAGAAATCTATTGTATCCTGAATAGGATCTTTAGACTCCTCAAGGGCATGGCGAAACTCTCGCCAGAGTGCTAATCGTTGTTCATAGGATTTTTCAAACATTTATTATGACTTGATTTTTACCTTGTAGTGTATTGTAGCATTATCGCTTATTGTTAAGTTTAACATCATAATAGCTATTGTGTCAACTGATAAATCGCCATCTTCGTCATAATTTTGTGCTGTAAATTTAAGTTTTTCGGCATCGTTATACGTGCCTGTAAAATTGTAATCATCTGAGAAATTAAATGTATCATTTTCAGGATCAACAACAAGGCTCATCGTTCCAGTTCTCGTAGCTGTTATTACATTACTTTTATAAATGTATTCTATTTCGTATGCTTTAGCTTCGTCTGCTGGCAATCTAAATAATTTTGTATACTCACCTGACTGACCAATTGTAAGTTTGTGAGTAGTTGAAAACTCTGTAATAGTCGGTCCTTTAACTTCAGGATGATAGACTACTCCAGTTTTATATGCTTCGTCATATCCTAATTCTTCACTACGTTGGAACCAATCACCTTTACTTGAGTTTCGAATATCGTTATACCAAATAACTGCATGCTTTGCTAATAGATCACTGCCGCCTTCGTTACCGATACTATAAAATTTATTATTATTACTAATGTTATCTGTACCACTTACAATCTTAATTGCCGAAGTGTAGATATTGTCAAACTTACTATTAGTTATTGTATTGTTAATTGGGCCAGTAAGCATTCCACTTGTTCCAAGTATAGTAGATTCACCAAATACTATACCTTGCCATAGTGTATCAAACGTACAATTTAACCATACATTGTCTTTAATGTCGTTATTTGAATACACTGCATTTTGGAATTGTCGAATAGTAACATTTTCAAATAAGTTATTATTACTACTCACTGCTGTACTTAATGAACTTATTAATATTCCGTCTTGACCGCTTGCATTAGAGTCCCCTAAACTATACGATCCTTCAAGTATAATATCTTTGAATGTACTATCTTTACAACTTACTAATGATAATCCTGCACCGCCAGAACTTTTAATAGTTAATCCTGAGATATGAATATCTCTTGCTTGATTTAATGTAGTGCTGTTAGCATCATCAGCGTATACGCCTGGTGTGCTTGTTTCGTTTACTGTTTTAAATGCTGCAAAGGCACCTGAATTAATAACAGTTTTATCAACACCTGCACCTCTAAGAGTTGCATACGGCGGAAGATAAATTGTATTAGTAATATTATACTCGCCTGGTTCGAGTATAAGTTCTACTCTTGCCTGAGATTGTCCTTTGTTCGATGCATTAAGATACAACTGATCAATAGCACGTTGTAGAGCTACAGTTTGATTTGTTCCATCGCCAAATGCTCCGAAAGAACGTATGCTCACTCTGTCATCCAGTCTTGCTTGTAATGTGCGCAAGACTGGATTATTAGGCGAGTCACCAGTTTGTGTGTTTGTGCCGCTTTTATATTGGTACGTGTTTGCAAACTCAAATAAGTTATCATTTTCACTTAATAACTTAGTATTTCCTACAAATGGTGCGCCTTCGCTAACAGATCCATTACCGATAAACAGTTCTTGTGAGTCAACAGCCCAACCAAACTCGCCGCTTGCTAACTGTGGCAATCCGCTACCGGTGTTCTTTTGTCCTCTACGAACTTGAATTCTGCTGATGGAAACTACGGCCATACTAATACTCCTACGTTATTGTAGTAGTATTTATCCGTGCTTCTCATAATACTGTCGGCAACGATTCCACCATTCTTGTTCCCACTCTGCAAACTCATCAGGCCATAGATCAAACTGTTGATACTCGCCTGCACGACTACACATAAAGATGTGTCCTTCGCGGATGTCTGTACCGTGTACTTCGTTGTGACCTAGCGCATACGCTGTTAGCTGTAGATAGTAGTCTTCTACCCACTCAGGCTTCTTTGGCTTGTTGGTTTGCTTAAAATCGATAATGCAAGGATTACCTTTGTATTGTCCTACAAGGTCTGTTGTACCTGCAAAGATACCAGGAACATAAAGCGGAACTTCGCTGCCCCAAATCTCATCAACGTGTACCATTGCTTCGTCACGTATTACACATGCCATTGAGTGTGCTTGCTGTGCATAAGGATTACTGCCAGCGGTAGGCCACTCTCCTGTTTCGACATAAGTTTCAAGATAATGATGCATGCGTGTGCCAACACCACTTGCTTCAGTTACAATCTCTTGTGCTTTAGCTTCACCTACACGCTTCTTCCAAGCAATAAGGTGCGACATATCCTTAGTACCACTAAGAATAGTTGTTACACTTGCTACAGGTGGATGACCGGGTGCTGCATAACGGCGCTTGCCATCTACTTCAACACGCTTTAATTTTTCATATTTGTATTTTTCTATAATTAAACTCAATTAATCATCCTCTGATAAGTCTATGTCATAATCTTCTAGATTGATGTGATGCATACCAAATGGATCGCTCATGTAAAAAGGATCTACAGTTGACAGTGGATCATCAATGCCTTCTACTGAATTTACTTCTGGAATTAAACTTGACATCATTTGTTCAATGCCATGTTTGAGTGTAGCAGTACTGCCTGCGCATCCGCTGCATGCTCCACTTAGTTCTACTAGTACAACACCGTTTTCAAAGCTAACAAAGTTTACTTCGCCGCCGTGTTGTGCTACTGCTGGTGTTACATACTGTTCCATTACTTCTGTAATGTTCTTAACTACGTCTTCGTAAGATCGTTCAGTCATAAAAAAGCTCCTATTAGTGTATATAATAACACCAAATAGGAGCCTTGTCAACCGTTATTTAAAGTTCTGCGCCTACGTCTGTAGCGTTCTTTGCCATCTTGCCCACAGTGTCACTTGGACGTCCTGGGTTGCCTGGTACTGCGCCTGCGACATCATCCACTTCGCTTTGTTTGAACTCAATCTTATCTTGATCAAAGTTGGTTACAAGTTGTTGTAGTCTAGGATCTGCATCGTACATTGCTTTGAAGCTTTCATAGTCAAAGTTTCCTTTGCCTTGATTGCGCATGTATTTGTCTAGTTTAGCAATAGATAAAGCGGCCACTCCGGCCGCTTTTTGTTGACGTAGTAGAGCGTAGATAGCATTGCTATCTACAGCCTCATTTACTTTTTTTTTGAACGCTCGATTGACTCACGCTTTTCACGTCCGCCTAGTTCTTCACCGCCGGCTGCTGCATCTGCTGCTCCAAATTCGTCGTCTGCTGCTGGCTCTTCCATGTCCATGTCCATTTCACCATCAACAGTTGGCTCCATATCCATGTCTGGCTCTTCTGCACCCATAGTGTCTACTGGTTCAGCTTCGCCTGTAAGCATACCAACACCTTGTGTTAGTGTAACTCGTGTTGTTTCCATTACACCATACATTGCTTCCAGTGCAGGCTTAATTGTATTTGTAAATGATTCAGCTGCTTCACTGCCCATTTCGTCACGGATTGCATCAGCAAGTTCTAACATTGACTCAGTTTGCATTTCTGCTGTGTCTTCCATCCAACCAGTAACACGATCAACCATGTCCTTAGCTGCCATTACTAGCTCTGCTTTGTCTTCTTCGCCTTCATTAACTTGCTCAATTGCTTCGTCAATTGCAACTGCAACATCATCACGCTCGTTAAGTGCAGCATTAAGAACATCCAAAAACATTTTGTTCTTAGAATATTCTGTGTTTTGTACTGCATCGAAACTTTCAGTTGTTTCTACGTTGAATACTTTTGTACGCAATTTATTACGAGCATCTTGTAGTTGCTCTGTAGTAAACGCATCAATATTAATCTTTGAACCAAAGCGTTGTGCTAGGCTTTCATTTAGTTTTGCTGCCGTAACTGGCTTTGAAAATTCTCTAATTTGCATTTTTTTATTCCTGTTGATAGGTGTTCTATAATATATTTATCACTTAACAAAAAATATAACGATCTAAAAGACTGCGTACACGCCGTGACTCTTGTATAGCAACATCTAGTCTAGTTTCTCTTATTTCTCTTTTACTTGCGTCAGTTGTATTACGTATTGAATTTCTATAGAAAAATGCATCATTGTAATGTTTTAACATTATATCGTCAAATTCTATTGCAGTTTTTGTAATGTCAACGCCTTGTGCAAGATTTTTAGCAATAGCAATTGCTGTTGTCTTAAAATAGGTTCTTACTACTTGTTTATTCTCTTTAGCGTCATATATCAAATAGCCTTTAGGACTTTTACGCACCACAATATGCTTGATTCTAATACTATTACCTCTTTGATGAGGGATAGCACTGTCTTCAAGTCCTTTGTTAACAATTTCTTCGAGGTCATGTAATAGATTTTCAGTTGTCATTCCGTATCACCACTATCGTTCCACTTTGTGTTTGTACTTTACTTATTATACTCTTACGAATTAGATTATTGATAATGGTTTGTTCGCGCTCTGGAAATGATCCGAGCGGGCGGACATCGTCGATAGTTTCCAAAAGAGCTTTCTCTTCATTGGTCATGTATATCTCATCTACGATGTCTATAATTCTCATTTGATTGATCGTAACTGCTGTTGCAGTCCTCTTAATTGGTCTTGTGTAGCTTTAATTTGTGCTTGAACTTGTTTCTTTTGTTCTTGCTTGGCTCGCATAGCTTCAGGGCTCTTGTCGTCTGCAGGTGGGGTGTCACCCATTTGTTGTCCAACTTTACTGCCTGCTGCCTGTGCTGCTGCTTGTCCAGCTGCTTGTACTCCAACCTTTGCTGCATTGCCAACACCTCGAGCTACTGCGCCGCCTACTTTTGCTGCACCTCGGGCTAATGCTCCGGCGCCTGCGGCAGCTGCTCTGCCAACGCCTGCGGCAATAGCTGGAATTACTTCGTCGGTGCGTTCTTCTGTTATTTCATCTATTCTCATATTCTTGCACCTCTTCTATTTCTAGGCTTAATTCTTCTACGTCCAGTGTTCAATCTCTTTAACTTTTGACTTGCTGGATTAGTACGCTTTGTACGTGTACTCTTAATACTTATCGTCTTGCCTTTGCTGCGTCTAGTTTTCTTTAGCGTGTTTGACGCTTTAACATTCTTAGGAGCATTGCATGTTGCAGGCTTTGCAACAATACGTCCTTTGCGTGAGCCACTTGTACAGCGATACTTGCGAACTGTTTTGTTTCCGCTCTTACCAAAGATAGTAGTAACGCCTTCTATAAGCTCACGTAATAGCATTATCTTCTTCTCTTGTTCAGAGCTTGTACTCTTTTACTTGCTGGATTAATACGTTTGGTCTTTTTGGCCTTGCGGGCCATTCTTCCGCCAAGTCTAGCTTTGGTCTTTTTAAACTGCTGGCGTTTCTTAATATCAGGCGCTGCGAAGCATTGTGCCATCTTAGCAACAATGCGATTTTTGCGGGGACCTGAAGAACAACGATACTTGCGAACAACCTTTTTGCCTGAGCGGGCCCAAGTTTGTCCTTCGTCTAGATCTTCTTCTGTGGGGTCAATAAAAAACTCACGTAATAACATATAGTTATTTATCGTGAGTGGATTAGAATTTCATTAATATGACGACAACTGTTGAAAGTAAACCAGCAATTACTGTTCCTGCTGTGCCAACTAACACTTTGGTCATTGAGTTTTGTCCAGATTTAATGTCTTCGTGTATTGATTTAAGTGTTGTTTCAACTGTGCTTAGACGATTATTTAGATTGTCATAACGCAATGCGCACAGATCAACGTGTGCTTCTAAACTTTCTTTTTCTAAACTTGTTGTCGCAATCTTGTCAGACATATATAACTCCGTAAATGGTTAAAGTAAACTCTCAGTTAGCCTTTAGTGTGTTTTAGTTATGATTAATATGCCTGGTAGATTTTAACACTACAAAGTTATTTATCATCTATTTGAAAAGATATGTTGGTTAACGCTGTATTTTTGGTGATAAAATGTGCATTTTCAAACTTTGTTGTTTCATCTAACTGTGTAATGATTGGTATTAGATCAAAGTCATTTACTAGTGTTTCAATGTCTAATGCGCCTTCATATTCCATATCAAAGACGTATTTCCATACACTTTGTTTGGTCTTATATGATGTTCCTAGTCCTAGTTTACTAGGCACTTCTTTAACAACTTCAGGTGCTTTAACATACGTTGGATTTACTCTCAACCCAATTGTTTGCATAACTGTAAGGAAGTTTTGTTGCTGGCGAAATTGTTTAGGATCTTCGCC
>Ga0213869_10001968_pt1 | contig 14766 bp, 17 predicted proteins | sample PICome_10_FD_160083 | JGI IMG/M metagenome (GOLD analysis project Ga0213869, IMG submission 160083) | Coastal seawater microbial communities near Pivers Island, North Carolina, United States - PICO132 | ecosystem: Environmental > Aquatic > Marine > Coastal | place: USA: North Carolina...
GAGGAGGAAGTCGAAGAGGAAGAGGAAGTTACCGAAGAGGAGGAGGAGGTCGAAGAGGAGGAGGAAGTCGAAGAGGAAGAGGAAGTTACCGAAGAGGAGGAGGAGGTCGAAGAGGAGGAGGAAGTCGAAGAGGAGGAGGAAGTCGAAGAGGAAGAGGTAACCGAAGAGGAGGAGGAGGTCGAAGAGGAGGAGGAAGTTTCCGAAGAGGAAGAGGTAACCGAAGAGGAAGAGGAGGAAGTAATGGAATTTGAATATAAAGGAGTCCAATATTTTATAACCGATGAAGAAAACGGTGATATTTATGCTAATGTAGATGATGATATTGGAGATCTTGTCGGAAAAATAGAAAATAAAAAGGTCATCTTATTTCATAAATTAACTTAGGTTCAAGACAATAAAATATACTACCAAAAGTATCGCGGGATACATTATGAATTGGTAGAAAAAATAAAATATTAATATAATTTAAATGAAATTTAATTTTAAATTATGTTCACCTGCATTGCTCTATTTAGTATTTTCAGTAACACAAGTCGTTATTGATGCTATTAAGGGACTTTATAATGTAGCCCTTCTAAAATTTGTTATGATGATTCTCTTCACATTACTATTAAATATTTTATGTGAACGAGGATTAGGAATTGTTTCTTGGATAATTGTTTTTATTCCATTTATTTTAATGTCTCTTATTACGACTATATTGCTTTTTGTATTTGGACTTGACCCATCATCAGGTAACATCATTCCACCAAAGTCATCATCACAAATACAACCTACTCCAAATGCGATTGTTAATCACGTCCATACTAATACTGATGCAAAAAGAAGAACATCGACTACAACACAACATCATAAAAAGGAAGATGATGATATAAAACATCATTCATTAAGTCACCCAGAAAATAGAAATGCCAATAAAATTGAGAATTTATATATTCATCATAAAAATGACAACCCTCCAAAAAGTCAATCTGACATAGATGAAAATATTAACTATCAAATTAGCGAAATCAGAAAGTCAATTTATTCATAAAAAATAATAATTAATATGTAACAATTATTATTTTTTTACTTTTTCAAACTTTTTTTATTCTTTTTTTTATTCTTTTTCATACTTTTTTTATGCTTTCTTTTATTCTTTTTCATACTTTTTTTATTCTTTCTTTTATTCTTTTTCATAGTTTTTTTTCTTTTACCTCCAAAACCAAGAAATCCAGCTGCCCTCCCTAAAATCCCTTGGTTTTGTGGTTTATCTGGAACAGGGTCTGCAGCAGCAGGAGGAGCACGTCGTCCAAAACCAAAAAATCCACCTCCTCCTCTTGAATTACTTATTGGTTCTGCAAGTTCTCTCCAAGTTTTTCCTGGAATAGGTGAATTACAGTTAGCGAGATTAGATGGTATTCTTGTACTACCACCATTTTGATTATGGCGTTCAAGGTGACGGCGAATTAATAATCCTGGTTCACCACTAGTTACTTTCCGACCTCCAAGCCATTCTATTTGCCGTTCATATGGACTCGAAGAACGAAGGTCATCTTGTAATTTTTGAATATCAGTATTATTGTTAACATATAAAAATACTTTTCCTGATTGATAGATATTTACAAGCCAACTATTTCCACTATTAGTGTCTGGTTCTTCATCTCCATGATACATATTAACTCTAAAAACACTTGAATTTCCATTAAAATCAGCAATAGTAATTTTTTTACTTGTAGTATCAGGATCAGTTATATTATTACAAGGATTTCTTTCAAATGCACGTTGTTGTTCCTCTGCGGCATCTTTGGCTTGATTTATTTGACGTTGTTGTTCTGCAGCAGCAGCAGCAGTTTCATAATTGGCTTTTTTTTTCAAGCTATCTTCTGCTTGATTACGAATAGATGTGTTTTCGTAAAGTGCTTCTCTCTCTCTTTTTGCGCGTTCTTCTAATTTCCCTATTTCTGTTTTTGGCATATCACGTGTAATAGCAACTGGCCGTATTGGATGTAATCTATCAATTTCGGCTCTAAGTTCTTGTTCTTTTTTTTCTGCTTTTCTTAAAGCTACATTTGCATCGAATGTACCTCTTTGGGGAAGAGGTTTTTTTGCAGGCTCATATTGCTTTTTAAATTGCGGTTCAAGTTTATTAATTTTTGTTAAAATAGAATTATAGCGTCCCCAGATAGTATTAGCTTCTTTTTTTTTAACATCAATAGAATGTCTAGAAGCATTATCATCATACAATAATATTACAGAGTTATCTGCTTGTTGTCCTTCCAAAGCTCTCATATTAAGCTGTTCATATAACTCAGATAATTGCTTAGCATGATCATTATATGGATCTATTCTTAAAATACTTTCATAACGATTTTCTAATTGTCCAGGTCTTTTTTTAATAACATTTTCTTTATAACTTTCCGCTGCTGCTTTTTGCGCTGCTGCTTTTTCCGCTGCTTCTTGTGCTTTTTCCGCTGCATTTTTTTTCATAAATTCGTCCCACTCCTGTGCTGCTTTTTGCTGCTGTGCTGCTTTTTGCTGCTGTGCTGCTTTTTGCTCCTGTGCTGCTTTTTGCTGCTGTGCTGCTTTTTGAGCTGCTGCTGCTTTTTGCGCTGCTGCTTTTTGCGCTGCTGCTTTTTGCGCTGCTTCTTGTGCTGCTGCTGGTGCTGCTGCTGGTTGTGGTGCTGGTTTTTGCGCTCCTAACTTAATAGTGGGTATATAATTTGGTGCAGGGCCAGGAGCTTGATAGACAACACCTCCACCAGGAGGAGGTGGCGGTTGTTGAACAGCAGTGTCTTTTACTGCTCTTCTTAAAATCTCTAATACATTCGTATAATTTTTAACAATTTCCGGTCTAAAATACAAAATTGTTACCATATTAATTCCCTTATTTCGGTTATCACTATTTAACTTGCTATAATCAAGTTCCAAAGCACATGATAATAATCCCCAAAAATCTATTGTTGCTCTAATTTCATTGAGTGCCGATGTTGGATCGAAAATACCGTATAAATTGTAGTTTCTCTTTATAAAATAAGCTATATTTAAACAAATAGTACAATATGCAATCCTACTTATACTTGCTGGAAGTGGTTTACGGGGTTTTGAAGAATATAATTGTATATACTTATCTTCAATAGTTAATAATAAAGCACTTCCACCTGAGCCATATGCTTTAATAAGACTATCTATTCTATAACTTATATATCGTTCGTGACCTCCATATTCACTAATTCCGCTTCCAGATCTACGATAGTTATTTAATACCCAATCATATAAATCATCTAATGATAAACCATTTCCCAATGCCTGAATATTACTAACAGCACGTGTATTCATAACTGTTAATCCCCAACACATATTAAAATGTATTGAGTGACCACTAATACTAGGATCAATAGGTTTAATCATCGCATTAGCCAATCCCCAGTCTAACAATATATTACGAGATGGTGGTTCTCCTCTACTGATTCTCTTATTGTCCATAATATTATCAGCTTTTACATCGCAATGCCATAATCCTGCTTCATTATTCATTTTTTGTATTGTCGGACATAAACGTTTATAAAAATCTCTAAATACTGATTGAAAATCACTATTTAAATCTCTACCAGTAATATTACCACTCAATATATTTTCAAGAGATATACCTGAATCCATCATGTTAATTACACGAAACCCTTGTGAAAGAGCTTCTTGTTGATGGAAAGTTCTACATTTTTCTTTAAGATTTTCTAAATCTTCTTGTCTCCAGCTTAATAGACGCCCACCATTTGTAGAAGATATATTAAATAATGCGTTAATAATTTCATCAGTTATAAATACTTTTCTAATTCGATTTCTGGCATCATTAATATTTCTTAATTCAGTAGTATGTAAATCTGGTCTCATTAATTTACTTACCCAATTTCCATTGGCTGGTGCCGGAATCTCACAAACCAATGGAGGTTTAAATACACATCCCCAACCTCCTCCACCAATTGCTTTTCCACCTTTCATTAACGGCATATTAAGAGTTATATATAATATTTAGAAAAAAAAACATATTTAGTATAAAAAATGAAGAATTCCGAAATACTGTTAAAGTGTATCAAACTTGGTTGTTTTACACCTTCGCACATTTTATGTGCGTGGTTACTGTTACCTTTGTAACTGATAAATGCCGACAGGGTCGGCGTTTTAATTGTTCAAAGGTGTAAAAAGGGTGATTTCACATTAAAATCTGGTAAACAATCAGATTATTATATTGATTTAAGACCAATCATTAGTTATCCCGATTTTTTTACACCTTTGCACATTTTATGTGCGTGGTTACCGTTACCTTTGCAACTGATAAATGCCGACATAGTCGGTGTTTAATTGTTCAAAGGTGTAAAAGAGTTTTTCGAATTACTAGGAAAAATAGTGATAGAAAAAACAAGTAATTGCAAAAAATTATTGTGTGGGTTGCCGTATGCGGGTTTGCCCTACACATTTGGAGTAAGTATGTTATATAATATACCAATGGTAATGCTACGTAAAGAGGCAAAAAAACACGGCACATCAAAAATGATTGAAGGGGATTATCAAAACGGCGAAGAACTCATATTAATAGATGATATACTAACTAGTGGAACAAGTATTGTAGAAAGCTTACAACATTTGACAGATTTTAAAATAGAAACAATCATCGTTATAGTCGACCGATGCGAAGGAGCCAGAGAGAAATTAGAAAAAATGGGATATAAAATTCATTCACTTTTTACAATTAATGATTTTATCGAAGCACAAGCTTAATGTTAATGTTAACTATCACTGTATTTAGCTTTTCGTTCATTAAAATCATTAATTTTCGCTAAAATTTCTTCGCGTTCATTAAATTCTTCCAATTCTCTTTTTGTTAATGGTTCGCGATTAAACGGATTATCGCCATTTTCCAAAAGATGGCGCAAAATAACATCGCGTTCGATAATAATATCAGAGTTTGGTAAGCAAACGGGGTCATCAATTAAGGTTCCCATAATAGGGTCCAAAAATTCATCAGGTATTTCATCGTCATTCACTTCATTTTCTTTCTCTCGTTGTTGAATAATATAATTATAAAGAGGTATCATATTTTCATATTCACTTTGCAGAATTTTGTTTTTTTTCAGCAAAATATCCAACATTTTCTTAATATAGATTGGGTCAATAAATCGCGTTTCTTCTACCAATCCTTTGCGAAAAGATTTATCGTCCGAGAATTTTGCAAACATACTGTAAATATTAAATAAATGTTGAAGCTGTTCGAATATTTCATCGCTTTGATGAGTATGAAGTTTCAACTCTCTACGATTTTCACCAATAAATATTTTCAACAAATTGCCAACCATAACAATAAATTTTTCCTTAGTTCCGGGTAACAATACGTGTTCGATAACTGGGGTATTATTTATGAAATCATATATACAATATAAATTTTTTTGAAACCAAGTAGCATTTCTCATACATTCCTCTGGCGAATCACGGCGAACATTATGTGTTTCTTCTTGGGTAAATGGAATATTGTAATCATAATTATGGAGACATTTAATAATTGCTATATAATTATCATAGTAATTTTTATAACATTCCAGAAGGAGGTGTGAGAACTGATGCACTACTTCATTATCATCGTGAATAAAATGCTTATTATGAAATAGCTTCAATAACTCCAATGTCTGATTTTTGTAAACACCCGCATCAGTACTATCTAATTCATTAAAATCAATAAATAGTTCAACCAATAGTTTTTTAATAAAGGACTCGTCATTAAGTAGCCAAATATTCAAGTAGTATTGCTGGAATGGTATATACGCTGTGAAAAGATTAATCACTTCACCCCTAATGTAATTAGAATTTGTTATAGCACTAGTGTCACTATTCTTTGATAGAATTTTACGGAATACATAATAAAGTTCCTTATCAAAATATAATTTTATAAAAGGTTCTTTCACATAACCAATAAAACTATTTAGTATGTCGTCAACCTTATCAGAAGGTTTAAGATTACTAGTATAAATCCATTTTACTGTTTCTTCTGTGTAAAATTTAACAACTAATTCTTTATTTGAATCAACTGCTTTTAAACGTTCAATGATAGCTTTCAACATTCTAATTCGCAATAAACTTTCCACATTTCCTTCTCTTGAAAGTGTTTCACGATAGCGTTCAAGGGTTGTTAAGTCAGCATCTAAATTCTTAATAAGTTTAAGCATAGGTAGTACACAAATTGCCATTAATCGATGAATAATCAAGAATAGTCTGTTAAGAAATGTCATTTCTTCACCTAATTTATTATCATCATCAACATAATTTTTAAATTTCTCTCGACGTTCATTCGTAATACCTTTAAAGTATATATCTAAGAGTTGCTTATTCAGTTTATTCATTTCACAAAACTTATCACCAATGTTTAAAATTTGTTCCCCACTAAGTGTTGCAAAAGAACGATAACAATTATTTTCACTAATATATTCCTCTAACCATTTGATTGTCAATTCACGCATTTCATTAGAACGAAAGAATTTCATAATATTCAGTTGTTTTTTTTGATGAATACGTGTAAACAATTCGCTTGACTGAATATATTTCATAATATTCTTTTTACATAGAACGTCTAGAATTTCATAATAGTCCAAGTAAGGAATTACATTATCTATAAATTGGACTTTTTCCGAATCTTCAAAGAGCATAATAAGATTTATAATATCAGTGTCATCTTTTACTGCTTTCGCAAAATAAACCCATCGTTGATTATTATCAATACAAATATTATCAAAATAATAGATCTTTAAAAACGAGCGAAAATATTTGATATCCAATGATTTAGAATAAAATTCGGGAGTTGTCTTTTCCATCAGTTCAGCAATCTGTTTCATATATTTGGAAAAGAATCCTATTCCGTCATCTTGTAAAAACTGAATAATTTGAATATCTGCCATATCAAGTGTCAAAGGAAGAACGCGAAAAGCTTCATCTTCAACCATTTTGTTAATATGCAATACAAGGACATATTTTTTTAGATTCAATTTATTTTACACCTTTGGACATTTAAAACGCCGGTTTAAAAAACATTATATATATATATATAATGTTTTTTTTAGTTGATACTAATAAAAAAATTATTTTTGGTTGGAGTGCTAAATGTGGTTGTAGTCATATTAAAACTATTTTTTATTTTTTACAAACAGATAATTTAGTAAATCCGATACATACAAAAAAAGATTATAATAATAAACTGCCTAATGACATTGAAAATTACATAACAATAATATTTATTAGAAATCCTTATAAAAGAATTATATCAGGATTTTTAGATAAATACAAAAAAAAGGGAGGGTTTAGGCATTTATGGAAAAATCCGTTTTTGTCATTTTCTCAATTTGTGGATAAACTTATAAATTGTGACTGGAAAACAATAAACAAGCATCACTTTACACCACAGACAACCGAAAATTTTGATAAAAAAATACTTCTTTCAAAAAATATTAAATTTTACGATATTGGTAAAATTGATTATGAATATATAGAACAATTATATAATAAAAAAATACCTGAATGTGTTATAAAGAAAAAAATGGGTCACGAAAGATTATTAAATGTAAATGTAGAAAGATATTATAATAAATATGTATATGATTTACATATAGATGATTATATAAATTACAATATAAACACAAAATATTTTTATAATGAAGAAATAAGAGAAAAAGTATTTAACTTTTTTATTAATGATTTTATTTTTTTCAAAGAAAATGGTTTTGATTACAAAAAATCGGCGTTTTAAATATTCAAAAGTGTATAAAAAACATATAAACATTTTTGATTACATTATATTATTAACCTGATGTATTTTAGAATTATGGATTATCGTGAATATATACCAAATTTCGCCTTACCTAATTGGCAAAGTATTGCCCTTAGTGGTATCCGTTTTTATACCTGGATAACTATGATGTGGCAACAGTACGCACCAGCTAATTTTAAAGATTTAGTAAATAACAATATTAATGATAGTTATCCTTTTGCCGTTGTTGGAAAAAACAACTTACAAAAACTTGTTTACTATTCTGATATAGAACCAACCGATTATACATTTATCAGTGGCGTAGTTCGTGTAAATGACCGAGATGAATATGATTTATTACTTAGACCTTTTTTTGTAGTAGGTAATCGCATTTTGGATAGAGATTTTATTAGATGGTATCTAAAACTACATCATCGAGTAAGTATTTCAGAGGATGAAAGCGACCAATATGAAATTTATATCATGAATCAAAATTTAGAGCAGATAACTGTAAGATCAAATGAATATATTAAACTCAATAAGGATAACTATTTAAAAATAAATTCTAACGAATAAGTATAATGGCAATGGTTACAACATCAAATAAAGAAATGGGATCCTCTGATGCCATGCATAAATTATCCAGTACATGGACAATTTATGCACATTTACCACATGACACTGATTGGAGTTTAAAAAGTTATAAAACTATTTTTTCAACCATTAAATTGGAGGAATTCATTACTATGACTGAATCGCTTCCAGATAAACTTATCAGTAATTGTATGTTATTTATTATGAAGGATGACATCAAGCCAATTTGGGAAGATGTTCATAATAAGAATGGAGGATGCTTTTCTTATAAAATTAGTAATAAAGCTGTACCATCTGTATGGCGAACTTTTTCATATAAACTCATTGGGAATACATTGTTTAAGAGTAATAAAACTCGGAATAATGTGAATGGTATTACTATTTCACCAAAGAAGAATTTTTGTATTATCAAGCTATGGTTTTCTGATTGTAGTAATCAAGACCCCGAATGTATTGATTACTTTAAAGATGTAGACCCAAAGGGCTGTCTTTTTAAGAAACATTTTGTGCGTTAAAAATTGATTAAATTATAATTCGTATTTTAATATTAATTATAATTTCATAATGCCTAATTGGTATAACGGTACTGTGACTATTCGTGGTGATATTTCATCTTTTCAAAAGTGGTTTGAAGAGAAAAAATCTAGTGAAGATGGATTTGAAAATAGTTTCGCTCAAACTTTTGTGCCTCTTAGTTCTGGAAAGTGGGATTTTGGAACTGCTTGTGAAGAGTGGGGAGTCAAATGGGATTTAGGGAATATTAGCATTATTTCCACAGAAGATGGTGAATTCTCCTTCTCATTTGACACTGCTTGGAATTCACCTATTTATCTTTGGAAACAACTAGAAGATAAATATGATGTTGTCGTAGAGGAAGTTGGATATGAAGAACAACAGCTAGAATTCCAAAAGTATTACAATGGGCGTCTTATTTGTGTTGAAGTAGCAAATGAATGGTTTGCCGAACATTTTCCATTTGAACCATCAGAAGAGGCAAAAAATGACTCGGAACTATATGATGAAGAACTAGAATGTCATAAATATGATAATTGGTGTGATGGATTATGGCATTGGGCTAATTCAGTAAAAGAAGATGAAGATGGATGGACGGAGATTAAGAGTAAGTTTGACGATGCTGGAAGCATCTAAATGGACGATGCTGGAAGCATCTAAATGGACGATGCTGGAAGCATCTAAGTGGACGATGCTGGAAGCATCTAAATGGACGATGCTGGAAGCATCTAAATGGACGATGCTGGAAGCATCTAAATGGACGATGCTGGAAGCATCTAAGTGGACGATGGTAAAGGAGCCAAGCATAACTTAATCTCACCTAATGATGCTACGTGATATTTTACCACTAGTGGCAAATCATTTTCCAAATACATCTCAATTTGACTACATAAATTAGTACATTTAATAAAATATCCTAGATTTTTTAATGAAAATTCACCTTGAATAATTTTTGTTTCATCAGGTTTAGACTGAAATTCCATAGAACCATCGGCTTCTGTACGACGAATCTCTGATGTGGCAAATGACCCCGCACATCTGAATATTAATTCATTAGCAACCGATTTAATTTCTAATACTTCTGAAAGAGGGCCCATATCACGAATAATTTTCTGGAAATCAGTAGAAGGCATATTAATGATTGTTGAAAACTTCACATCAGGAATTTCTAACTCATCTGTTTCTGGCTCAATGAGGCGGAGTTTTTGCGTTTTACATTGTTTAATATCTCCATTTTCAAATTTAAGACCTAAATAAGAAATAATACCATCATTGTAATCCTCTTTCTCGACATAAAGTGAAAGAGTATCATTATTATCAATCGAATTCATCAACTTAAATAAATGAAACATATTCACACCAATAACTATTTTTTCATGCTTACAGTCATAGAGTTCAAAGTTATCTGCTCTTAAAAATAAATGTGCCAAAATAGTGTGTGATTTATCCATATTTATAATGCGAATACCGTCTTTCTTAAAAACGATATTAGTTTCTAAAAGTATATCCTTCAAAGCTGTCATTAATGTACGCATAGGAGCAATTTGAACGGTCTTCACTGTTAATACGTTATTTTCTACAAAGGCATCTGTCATTTATTTAAATACTGCGTTAAAATCTTTAAATTACTTATTGATAAAAATATTGATTCCTTTCTGATTACTCGGGGCGCTATTATCACTTCCATAAGGAGGAGGATTAGTAATGGATGAACCAATATCGGTCAGTAGTGGATAAGAAGCTTCTTGTGCTGTTGGGGAAATAGGGGCTGGTTCTGTAAATTGTTCTGATAATGGTTCCTTTGCTAATGGTGGTGGCGCACTTGCTCTTACAAGATTATCTTTATTTACAGTCTTATTAGTACTTTGTGGTTCCTGTTGTGGCGCTTGCATACTATTTGATGGCGCTTGCATACTATTTGATGGCGCTTGCATACTATTTGATGGCGCTTGCATACTATTTGATGGCGCTTGCATACTATTTGGTGGCGCTTGCATACTCTGCGGTTGTACTTGCATACTACTCTGTTGAGGAATAATCTTATTTGTTTCACTTTCATTACTAGCTACATCCAAATATTCGATAACTCCATTTTCATTGAAGTGCTTTATTTTTTCTTCAATAGAGAGAAGTTCTGGACTTTCAATACGCTCGCCACGCATTTCGTAATATTTAGCAACTTCTTTAATAAAATTTTTATTCACAGTAGATGATAAGCCAATAGCCATATATGGTTCAAATAACTTATTCTCTCTATTAAGAACTTTTGGAATGAATTCAATAGCTGGATCAATGACTAATTTATAACCCTGTTGTAATAAATACAATATCGCCATTGTCTGTATCTTATTATTGGTATGAGAGTTCCGATTTTTATGAATAACAAAAAGTTCGTAATTAGAAGGGATACGAGGAGGATCAGGAGGTCCTTCCATTTTGAAAATCGCATTATTTTTCTTCAAGAATTTTTTTGTTCGTGTATAAAGATTCATATTTCTGGCATATATCATATCATTATTCTTGTCACACTTTTTACAAAACCTCTCATTCGTGTTTTCATAATCCTGTATATAGAAATATTCTGTTGGTCTATTTCTTCGCAAAAATCCCAAATTCAAACTATATGATCGCCGGTTCATATTACATTGTCTATACAAAAAAATTGAATAGGTTCAAATTTACTTTTATTAATAAAACGCAATTATATAATTTATTAATGTCTTCTGAGATGTCGCAATCTGAACCAAAGTCACAACGTCGTCGTTTCGGCCAAGGATTATTTAAAAGTCTTAGTAAGAATCGCATTACTCCTTGTCCTAGTCCGGAAACATCACCTACACCATGTAAATCATCAGACGAGAGAAAAAATTTATTTTCATTTTCGAAGCCTATTGCTTGTGCTACAACAGCTGGTGCAGGTGGATTTCGTATGGTTTCGACACGTTCAAATAGTGTGACAGAATATATTGAAGAAATAAAACAACAACGGGCTCCTAAAAAGGAAAAAAATTATGATGAAGAAAACGCAATGTTGGAAAAAATGCGAAAAGAACAAGCAGAAGATTCACAGTTTTCCCTAAATCCTTTGGTTTTTGGAGAAAATGATTCGGAACTTTGCTTCGAGTAAAATAAAAATATGAATTACATAAAACTTATATTTTTATTTAATTGCGACGAGATTTACGTCTTTTCTGTGTTTTTTTGCCACCTTTGGTGCAGCTCATTCCACCCTTTTTAGAGCAGCTCATTCCACCCTTTTTAGAGCAGCTCATGCCACCTTTGGTGCAGCTCATGCCACCTTTCTTAGCAGTATGAGGACCGAACTTTCCACTGCCCTTTGGCTGTAAGAATTTGCCTAAGTTTTTCTGGCTCTTACCAAGTCGACTCTTAACACGAGAAACGATGCGTCCCTCCTCATTCTGGCGGAGGTCAGCGTGTGTTAATCCACCCGATGTACGGTAGGCAGTACGGTGCCAGACCTGAGCGCGTGATCCTTCTAAAAGGTCGTATTTGTGTCCTTTAATGTGGTATTTACCATCGTCATGCTTTGTATGTCTTTTAGCCATTATTATACAATAGTGTAAGAAAAAAATTTTTTCGGTAAGAGAGGAGGTTTAGTGAAAGTTATTGGGTGGTTGGCCACCAGTTCCAGCAACGCGCCCAAACTGATTTATTTGAAATTGCCTAAATTGTGGTGTTCCTCCTTTCTGCAATTTTATTTGCTGAATTGCCGTACTTTGTTCGATAGCAGGAATATCTGTTCTTGAAACGGGTTCTTGATTGAATAAACATTTATAAGCACAGTAATTCTTATTTCTTAATCGAATATCATATGACATATTATTTTATATAATTTGAGAGAAAAAGTATTTTATAATTATTTTACGAATAAATATAAATAGATAGGTTATAATGTCTGCGGCTTTTGTTTTATATGAGCTCTATGGAGATAAGGGATATATTGGTGAGGAAGTTACACAACTTCAACATGCAGTCCAAGCGGCGAAACAGGCCGAAGAATATTGTAATGAAAATAAACTATCAAAGGAAGAGAGAAAAGCAATCATACTTGGTGCTTTTTTTCACGATATAGGCCATCTTATGTATTATGATGAACCTGATAAAATACCACTGATGGGTAATGTTGGGGTTCTCGAGCACGAGATTTATGGTGCTAATTTTTTGCGTGGATTGAATTTTCCGGATTTAACTTGCGAAATTGTACTTAATCATATTCGTACTAAACGCTATTTAATTACAAAGAATCCTGATTATTACCAAAAATTATCAGAAGCTTCCAAAGAAACGTTTAAATATCAAGGAGGAATGATGAAGGAAGATGAAATTTTAGATTTTGAAGGGGATCCTAACTTCAAATATCATCTTAAAATGCGTCAATGGGATGATAATGCCAAATCAACCGACCCTTATATATTAGCCGAAACGACTGATTATTTTTTAAGATTAAAAATAGAATTATAAAAATTAATATATATTAGTTAGTTATAATGAAAAATTTTACCTTAAATCATTTTAATAAAAATGCACTGCATAAAAATAATATGATTGTTATAAAAATATTTTCTTCTTATGGAAATGATAAAAATATAACTGATTTATATATAAAAAGAGATAATTTACTTAATGATAGTGACTATAACTCAAAATATAAATTTACAGATAATAACGATTATACACACGTAATAATTATAAATACTGCAAAACCAGACATTAGACATATTCCAAAAAAAAATATAATTGGTATATCACACGAACCATTAGAATTTTTATATTTATTTGAAAATTTTAAAAATAAAAATTTTCTTAACTATGCTAAAAAATATATCGGAAAATATTATATTGGTAATAAAAAGGACTTGCCCTATCCATTTATCAATAAATATTCCTATTTATTTAGTATTATACCATTAAATTACAAACCAGTAAAATCAAAAGTTATGTCGATAATAATATCGGAAAAAAAATGGTGCAAAGGTCATAATTATAGACATATTTTAGTAAATGAAATTTTAAAAAGAAATTTACCTGTTGATATTTTTGGGTCAGGATGTAAATTTTATAATAATGATAGTAGAATCAAAGGACCATTTAAAGAAACTGAACCTTATTTAGACTATAAATTTCATATTGCAATCGAAAATTTCCAAACTCCACAATATTTTAGCGAAAAAATTATAAATCCATTACTAACTAATACTATTCCTATTTATTTAGGTTGCAAAAATATTGATAATTATTTTAATGATAATCTAATACATTTATCAGGATTAGTGGAAAAAGATATTATACTAATAACTAATATATGTAATAATCCGGAAAATTATAAAAAAAAAATAGACATAGAAAATGTGAAAAATGTAATTAGCATTAAAAATTTAATCAAAGAGTTTTATTAATGAAATTAAAAATTGAAATCATTTAAAGAAAAAAGGAACATATACACACATTATCTCTTGATTTTATGGAAATGGCAACTAAACCCAAAACTGAGTCTCAGCTCGCAAAACAATACCAGAAAAAGACTGACAAAGAGCATATCTTGGATAATCCAGATACATATACTGGGTCAATGGAACAAGTTTCCACTGAACTTCACGTTTTGGAAACAGATGGCAAGGTTGTTTCCAAAGAAATTCACTACATTCCTGGGTTGTACAAGCTTTTCGATGAAGCCATTGTCAACTGTCATGATCACGCAATCCGTACAAGCGTTATGGAAAAAAGTGATACGCATTTTCCTGTCACTACGATCGAAGTGACAATTTGCGAAGATGGCACAATGACTTTCTATAATGATGGAAATGGTATTGATATTGCAGAACATCCTGAATATAAAATTTGGATACCTGAGATGATTTTCGCTCATTTGCGAA
>Ga0213869_10001977_pt1 | contig 14709 bp, 8 predicted proteins | sample PICome_10_FD_160083 | JGI IMG/M metagenome (GOLD analysis project Ga0213869, IMG submission 160083) | Coastal seawater microbial communities near Pivers Island, North Carolina, United States - PICO132 | ecosystem: Environmental > Aquatic > Marine > Coastal | place: USA: North Carolina...
CCCGCCTAAAAAAATCGAGAACCCTAGGGGTAATTACTTTGGCTGCTGCGAAAACCGCTAAAACCATCAAGTCCGCAAAAAACTCTCGCTCTGCAATGCGTCCAACCTTTGCTAAGCACCCAGACCCAATCGAGATTCCAGATCTTCTCTCACTTCAGACTGAGAGCTTTGACTGGTTGGTTGGCAACCCTGCTTGGCGTGAGATCGCTGGTAAGGATGCCAGAACCGGTCTAGACGAGGTCTTTGAAGAGATCAGCCCAATCGAGGACAGCTCAAACGCTGCCCAGGATGCGAAGATGGGCCTTTCCTTCTCTGAGCCGATGCTGTTTGACCCGACCTACACTCCTGACCAGTGCAAGGAAAAGGGCAAGAGCTACACCAAGCCGCTTTACATCAAGGCTGAGTTCACCAACTACCTAACTGGTGAAATCAAGAGCCAGACTGTTTTCATGGGTGACTTCCCGGTTATGACCGGCAAGGGAACCTTCATCATCAACGGAACCGAGCGCGTGGTTGTTTCACAGCTTGTGCGTTCCCCAGGTGTTTACTTCTCGGTGTCAACCAACACCACTGGAAACCTAGACGTTAGAAACAACAAGGCCCAGATCATTCCAAGCCGTGGTTCTTACCTAGAGTTCTTGACCGAGTGGGTCAAGGACGAGCGTAAGCCGGCTGCAAGGTTTGGTAAGCCAATCCTGCAGGTCCAGGTAGACCGCAAGACTAAGGTTTCAGCGACCATCTTCCTAAAGGCACTTGGTTTTACCAAGGAAGAGATCCGCGCTGAGTTTGCAGACATCAAGGCTGCCGCAGAGGCAAGCCCACTGGGAATCAGCTACGACGAAGACATCATCGAGAGAACTCTTGAGTATGACGAGTCAAAGGTGTTCCCAAACGGAATTCTTTCCAAGGAAGACGCACTTCGCGAGGTTTACCGCAAGGTTCGTGGCGAGGCTGCAGGTGCTGAGGTTGCCGAGGCATGGTTGCGCTCAACCTACTTTGAGGGCAAGCGTTACAACCTAGCTCGCGTTGGTCGTCACAAGCTAAACCGCAAGCTTCAGATCAACCAGGATGCCGAGCAGACAACTCTTACTCGCGAGGACATTGTTTCCACGCTGAAGTACCTGTTGCTATTTGACCTAACCCTGGCCAACAACGTTTCCTCGAACACCCAGCGTGCTGAGTTCGGCGTGAAGATGGCCGGCAAGAAGGTCAACCTAGTTGTCTCCTCTGACGACATCGACGATTTCTCTAACCGTCGTATTCGCTCGGTTGGTGAGTTGATTCAGAACCAGGTTCGCATTGGCCTGTCCCGCATGGAGCGCGTTGTACGCGAGCGCATGTCAACTCAGGACATCGAAGCAATTACCCCACAGACACTGATCAACTTGCGCCCAGTTGTTTCTGCCATCAAGGAGTTCTTTGGTGCCAGCCAGCTATCGCAGTTCATGGACCAGAACAACCCGCTTGCAGGCCTTGCCCACAAGCGTCGTTTGTCTGCTCTTGGACCTGGTGGTATCGCACGTGAGCGTGCCCAGATGGAGGTTCGTGACGTTCACCCATCCCACTACGGTCGCATGTGTCCAGTTGAGACTCCGGAAGGCCCGAACATTGGTCTAATCGGTTCACTTACAGCTTTCAGCAAGATCAACGCGTTCGGTTTCATTGAGACTCCATACCGCGTTGTCAAGGACGGCAAGGTTGGCAAAAAGGTTGAGTACCTAGATGCTGCCGCCGAAGAGGGCAAGGTTATTGCCGGTGCTGACACTCCTTTGAAGGATGATGGAACACTTGTTGGACCTCGTGCCTTTGCCAGGTTCCGTGGCGACATGGTTGAAGTTGCGGCTGAGGACGTCGATTACATTGACATTTCCCCACGTCAGCTAGCTTCAGTATCAACTTCGTTGATTCCATTCCTTGAGCACGATGACTCGTCACGTGCGCTGATGGGTGCGAACATGCAGCGTCAGGCCGTTCCACTACTAGAGGCCCAGAGCCCATATGTTGGAACCGGCATGGAGCGCCTTGCAGCGATTGACTCCGGCGCAGTTCTAATCAACGAGCTTGCCGGTGTAGTTGAGGAAATCGACGCAGACGAGATCATCGTGATGAACGATGATGGGTCTCGCTCGACCTACAACCTTCGCAAGTTCGACCGTTCAAACCAGGGAACCGCTATCAACCAGAAGGCCATTGTTGAAATTGGTCAGCGGGTTGAGGCCGGCGATGTTTTGGCTGATGGTCCTTCGACTGAGAACGGTGAGCTAGCTCTTGGTAAGAACCTGCTTGTGGCATTCATGCCGTGGGAAGGTTACAACTTTGAGGACGCGATCATTCTGAGCCAGGAGCTCGTGAAGAATGACACTCTTTCTTCGATTCACATCGAGGAGTACGAGGTTGACGCTCGCGACACCAAGTTGGGTGCCGAGGAAATCACAGCTGACCTTCCAAACATTTCAGTTGAAGCTCTTGCTCAGCTAGATGAGCAGGGAATCATTCGCATCGGTGCCGAGGTTCGTCCAGGCGACATCCTGGTCGGAAAGGTGACCCCTAAGGGTGAGACCGAGCTTTCGGCCGAGGAGCGTTTGCTCCGTGCAATCTTCAACGAGAAGAGCCGTGAGGTTCGCGACACCTCCTTGAAGGTGCCACACGGTGAGCAGGGAACCATCATCGGCGTCAAGGTATTTGACGCGGAAGAGGGCGACGAGCTAGGTGCTGGCGTTAACAAGCGCGTAGTTGTCTACATCGCTCAGAAGCGAAAGATCACCGAGGGTGACAAGCTTGCCGGTCGACACGGTAACAAGGGTGTCATCGCCAAGATCTTGCCGGTCGAGGACATGCCATTCATGGAAGATGGAACTCCGGTTGACATCGTTCTAAACCCACTGGGTATTCCTGGTCGAATGAACTTCGGTCAGGTTCTAGAGAGCCACCTTGGTTGGGTTTGCCGCCAGGGTTGGGATGTCTCTGGTGTAGCCAAGTGGGCCGATGACATGGCCAAGGATCTGTTCAGTGCCCCAGCTGGAACCAAGGTTGCAACTCCTGTATTCGATGGTGCAACCAAGAACCAGGTGGCCGGTCTTCTGGATCACACGCTTCCAAACCGCGACGGAAACCGTCTAATCGATGGTTCCGGTAAGGCTCGTTTGTTCGATGGCCGCTCCGGCGAGCCATACCCGATGCCAATTGCGGTTGGTGTGAAGTACATGCTGAAGCTTCACCACTTGGTTGACGACAAGATTCACGCTCGTTCAACCGGTCCTTACTCAATGATTACCCAGCAGCCACTGGGTGGTAAGGCACAGTTCGGTGGTCAGCGCTTTGGTGAGATGGAAGTTTGGGCCCTACAGGCCTATGGCGCCGCTCACACACTGCAGGAGCTACTAACCATCAAGTCTGACGACATTGCTGGTCGTGTTCGCACCTACGAGGCAATCGTGAAGGGTGAAAACATTCAGGCTCCTGGTATTCCAGAGTCGTTCCGTGTTCTTGCAAAGGAAATGCAGTCACTGGGTCTGAACGTCGAGGTAATCGATGATCAGGGCAAGGTGGTAGTTCTGAAGGATGAGGCGTTCGAGTCCGACCGCGCAGCCGAGGAGCTTGGCATCAACCTAAGCCGCAACGAGCAGCTGTCATCCGACACCGACTTCAACACTTACCAGTAACCCGAACCCGAATTTTCGTAAAGGAATAAACACATGTCTGTGAAAGTAGAAAACTTCAGTGCTCTTCGGGTTGGCCTAGCTACCTCCGAGGAAATCCGCTCTTGGTCATCAGGTGAAGTAAAGAAGCCTGAGACCATCAACTACCGAACCCTGAAGCCTGAAAAGGACGGCCTTTTCTGCGAGAAGATCTTCGGTCCTACCAAGGACTGGGAGTGCTCCTGTGGAAAGTACAAGCGCGTTCGCTTCAAGGGAATCGTCTGTGAGCGCTGTGGCGTTGAGGTAACCAAGTCCTCAGTTCGTCGTGAGCGCATGGGTCACATCGAGCTTGCTGCTCCTGTTACTCACATCTGGTACTTCAAGGGTGTTCCATCACGTCTTGGTTACCTGCTGAACATGGCTCCAAAGGATCTAGAAAAGATCATTTACTTTGCTGCCTACCGCGTTATGGACATCGACCACGAGATGCGTGATGCCGAGTATGACTTGGTGCGCGAAGAGTATGTGACTCGTATCCGTGCCCTTATTGACGCTCGTGACGAAGAGTTCGAAGCAGCCGCTGGCGATGAAATCGCCCAGCTGCGTGAGCTTGGTCTTGAGATGCAGATCTCAAACAAGTTCTGGGAAGCTCCTCGCTGGATCGAGAAGCAGTTCGCCAAGAGCCTTGAGCAGCTGATTGCGGCAGAGGAAAAGGATGCCGACGCATTCTGGTCACCTCGCGCACTTGCAGCTGAGACCGAGGAAGAGGACGAGGACGCTGTTGTTCGCACCACTGACGAGGCCAAGAAGATCAAGAAGCTGCAGGCTGATGTCAAGAAGAAGATCGACAAGATCGTTCGCGAGTATGCCCGTCTAGAGCGTCCAGCCAACCTTCACAAGGAGCAGTTGGCATGGAGAATGTTCCTAAGCGCTTCGGTAGGACAGCTAATTCCAAACGACGTGGTCTTTGACTACTTCGACTACTACTTCTCTGACTACGTCATCACCTCAATCGGTGCTGAGGCGGTTCTGCAGGTCCTAGCGGCCTTCGACCTTGAGGGTGCTGCGGCTGAGCTGCGTGCTGAGATTGCAACCACTAAGGGTTCAAAGCAGACCCAGGCCATCAAGCGTCTAAAGGTAGTAAACAGCTTTGCGCAGTCTGGTACCCCTCCAACATCAATGGTGTTGTCGGTTTTGCCAGTGTTGCCTCCGGAGATTCGCCCAATGGTTCAGCTAGACGGTGGCCGCTTCGCGACCAGCGACCTAAATGACCTGTACCGCAGGGTGATCAACCGTAACAACCGTCTAAAGCGATTCGTTGACCTAGGTGCTGTTCCAAAGACCATCTTGAACAACGAGAAGCGCATGCTGCAGGAAGCTGTTGACGCACTGTTTGACAACGGTCGTCGTGGCCGCGCTGTTACCGGAACCGGTAACCGTGCACTGAAGTCACTGTCTGACCTACTAAAGGGTAAGCAGGGTCGTTTCCGCCAGAACCTATTGGGTAAGCGCGTGGATTACTCGGGCCGTTCGGTAATCGTTGTTGGCCCACAGCTAAAGCTTCACCAGTGTGGTCTTCCAAAGCTGATGGCGCTTGAGCTATTCAAGCCTTTTGTGATGAAGCGTCTTGTTGACATGGGTCTTGCCCAGAACATCAAGAGCGCTAAGCGAATGGTTGAGCGTAGCCGCCCACAGGTTTGGGGTGTTCTAGAAGAAGTTATTCGCGAGCGTCCGGTGCTACTAAACCGTGCTCCAACTCTGCACCGTTTGGGAATCCAGGCGTTTGAGCCACAGCTGGTTGAAGGTAAGGCTATTCAGCTTCACCCACTTGTTTGTGCTGCTTTCAACGCCGACTTCGACGGTGACCAGATGGCTGTTCACCTTCCACTTTCGGTTGAGGCTCAGGCGGAGGCTCGCATCTTGATGCTTGCTTCTAACAACATTCTGAAGCCATCGGACGGACGTCCGGTTGCTACTCCAACCCAGGACATGATCATTGGTCTGTACCACCTAACAGCTGACGCTGAGGGTGCTACCGGTGAGGGCCTAGCCTTCACTTCAATGGCAGAGGCTCAGATGGCCTTTGACCTAGGTGGCCTAGACCTAAACGCCAAGGTTCGTATTCGCATCGAGGACGAGTTGAAGGAAACTACCTTCGGTCGCGCTCTATTCAACGAGACACTTCCAAGTGCCTACCCATATGTTGAGATGCAGGTTGGCAAAAAGCAGCTTGGACAGATTGTGTCCGACCTGGTTGAGATGTTCAGCCGCACCGAAGTTGCACAGTCACTTGACGCACTCAAGGACGCCGGTTTCCACTGGGCAACCCGAGCTGGTGTTTCAATGGCTATCTCGGACGCTAACTTCGATCCAAAGGGCAGCTTCGACAAGGAGCGCGACGCCAGGATCAAGAAGGCCGAGAAGCAGCACACCAAGATTCAGGAAGCGTTCGACAATGGTCTGAAGTCTGACCTGGAGCGTCGTGATGAGCTGGGTGCTTTGTGGTTCAAGGAAACCAACGAGATGCAGACCCTGTTGCAGGAGTCAATCCCAACCGACAACGCAATCTACAAGATGGTCACCTCTGGAGCTCGTGGAAACTGGCTACAGATTCGTTCCATCATGGGTATGCGTGGTCCGGTTGCAACCTCGTCTGGTGACTTTGCTCCGATGCCAGTGAAGGGTAACTACCTGCTTGGTCTTACCCCACACGAGTACTTCATCAACGCCACCGGTGCCCGTAAGGGTAACGCTGACACCGCCATGAAGACAGCAGCCGCGGGTTACCTAACCCGTCGTCTGGTTGACGTGGCTCAGGATGTCATCATTCAGATTGAAGACTGTGGCACCACCAAGGGTCTGGACAAGGACCTGCTAGATGAAGAGCAAGTAGAGCTATCAATTGTTGGTAGAACGAACTTGGTTGACATCAAGAAGGGCAAGGACCTTTACCTAGCGGCTGGTCAGAACATTGACCACGCTGGAGTTCGCAGGATCAAGGAAGCGGGCTTTGAGACAATCACAGTTCGTTCAGTTCTTACCTGTGAGGCCGAGAGTGGTATTTGTGCCGCTTGTTATGGTGTGTCACTTGCTACCAACCAGAAGGTAACTGTTGGTGAGGCCATCGGTATCATCGCGGCTCAGTCAATTGGTGAGCCTGGTACTCAGCTAACAATGCGTACTTTCCACACCGGTGGTGCTGCCTCGAGCGCTAAGAAGCAGACCATTCTGAAGTCAATCGGTGGTCAGAAGGTTCGTGTTGAGCGTCTGATTTCCTATGACATCACCCAGGGTCTAAACGGTGTTACGGACTTGCTGGAAGCTCGTGTTGGATGGCGTCAGGCCGGCAAGGTTGCTGTTATGGCATTCTGGTCCGGAAAGGTTGACATCCTGGAGAAGGTTTCAGCAACCGGAGCTAAGAGCTACGAGGTCTACGTTCGCCCACAGGGTGAGAAGGCAGAGAAGGAAGCTGAGGCACTAGCCACTCAGTACAGCTTCTCCAGAACTGCTTCGAAGACCTTCAAGAAGCTAAGCCCGTACCTTCCAATCACCACGGTCACTTCAGTTGAGGACCTGGTTGTTGAAAAGGGCGACAGCGTTGAGGCTGGAGACTACCTGGTTGATGGAACTCCAATTCCACACGAGGTGTTGATGATTCGTGGTTCGCGTGAAGCGGCCGCAGAAATCATCCGTGGTGTTCAGGCGATCTATGGTTCACAGGGTGTTCCGCTGCACGACAAGCACCTTGAGGTGATTGTTCGTCAGATGCTGAACAAGGTGACCGTTATTGATTCGGGCGACACAGACATGTTGCCTGGTGAGGTTATCGACCGCCAGAGCTTTGCACGCAAGAACCGCGCAGCAGTTGGTCAGGGCTTGCGTCCTGCCAGTGCTCGTCAGGAAGTCATGGGTATGACCCGTGCGTCCCTTGCAGCACAGTCGTGGCTGTCAGCCGCATCGTTCCAGGAGACCACTAGGGTCTTGACTCAGGCAGCGCTAGATCGCCGTGAGGACAAGCTTGTTGGCCTGAAGGAGAACGTGATCATCGGTAAGTTGATCCCAGCCGGAACCGGCTTGGCAGCTCACCGCAACTTCGAAGTTGATGGAACAGAAGAGGCGAAGGCCGAGCGCTATCCAAACCGAATCTGGTCGGATCAGGGTTATGACCCAGCCGATTTGGATTCGCAGGAGCTCAGCTTGAGTGTCTCTGACCCATTTTCCATCGATGAGCAGTAACCAAGACAAATAAAAAAGTATTTGACCGGTTGTAAGCGCTACGGGTATGCTTGGCAAGGTTCGTGCAACGGCACGAGCCAGGCCAAGTCTCTCTAGTGTTTGAGACCACGGTCAAAACCTTCGGTTCAAAATGCGTCATTCTGGCGCGCCGAAGAAACAAGAACGAGGAGTACTAGTGCCAACAATTCAGCAGTTGGTTCGCAAGGGACGCAGCCCAAAGGTCACCAAGACCAAGGCTCCAGCCCTAAAGGCAAACCCGCAACAGCGAGGTGTATGCACCCGTGTGTACACAACGACCCCTAAGAAGCCAAACTCTGCGCTTCGCAAGGTGGCGCGTGTCAAGCTGTCAAACGGTACAGAGGTAACCGCATACATTCCGGGCGAGGGTCACAACCTTCAGGAGCACTCAATGGTGCTAGTCCGTGGTGGTCGTGTGAAGGACCTGCCTGGTGTTCGCTACAAGATTGTTCGTGGTGCACTAGACACTCAGGCTGTTAAAGACCGTAAGCAGGCTCGTAGCCTCTACGGCGCAAAGAAGGGTAAGTAATGCCTCGTAAAGGCCCAATCGCGAAGCGTCCAGTTGTTCAGGACCCGGTTTACGGTTCCCCAGTTGTATCGCAGCTAGTAAACAAGATTTTGTTGGATGGCAAGAAGTCAATTGCTGAGAAGATCGTCTACGGCGCCCTAGAGGGCACCAACGCGAAGACTGGCGATGACCCAGTTGTGCTTCTAAAGAAGGCTCTAGACAACGTTCGCCCAACCGTCGAGGTTCGTTCTCGTCGTGTGGGTGGATCGACCTACCAGGTGCCAATCGAGGTAAAGAGCCACCGTGCTAACACCTTGGCGATGCGCTGGTTGGTTCAGTTCGCTAAGCAGCGTCGTGAGAAGACCATGACCGAGCGCCTAATGAACGAGATCCTTGATGCTTCAAACGGCCTAGGTGCTGCAGTGAAGCGTCGTGAGGACACTCACAAGATGGCCGAGGCTAACAAGGCATTCGCACACTACCGCTGGTAATCCAGCACCACTGCCCGAGCCTAAAAACTTGTCTGGCAGTAGCAACATCCCCCTAGTCAACAAAAAATTTCGGAGGCAACCGTGGCACAAGACGTGCTCACCGACCTGAACAAGGTTCGTAACATCGGCATCATGGCGCACATTGACGCCGGTAAGACAACCACCACTGAGCGAATCCTGTATTACACAGGTATCACTCACAAGATCGGTGAAGTGCACGACGGTGCTGCCACCATGGACTGGATGGAACAAGAGCAAGAGCGTGGAATTACCATCACCTCTGCTGCAACCACCTGTTTCTGGAAGAACAACCAGATCAACATCATTGACACCCCAGGTCACGTGGACTTCACCGTTGAGGTGGAGCGTTCCCTCCGTGTTCTAGATGGTGCCGTTGCCGTATTCGACGGTAAAGAGGGTGTTGAGCCTCAGTCTGAAACCGTTTGGCGTCAGGCTGACAAGTACAACGTTCCTCGCATCTGTTTTGTGAACAAGATGGACAAGCTCGGAGCCGACTTCTACTTCACCGTCAAGACAATCGTTGACCGCCTAGGGGCAAAGCCAGTTGTGATTCAGCTTCCAATCGGAGCCGAGAGCGACTTCGAGGGTGTTATTGACCTAGTTGAAATGCGCGCCCTTACCTGGCGTGGAGATGTTGAACTTGGTGCAAAGTACGAAATCGAGCCAATTCCAGCTGATATGCAGGCAAAGGCTGACGAGTACCGCGCACTATTGATCGAGGCTGTTGCGGAAACCTCCGAAGAGTTGATGGAGAAATTCTTCAACGGCGACGAGCTAACCGTTGCGGAAATCAAGCAGGGTCTTCGTCACCTAACCGTGAACTCTCTTGCTTACCCAATCATGTGTGGTTCTGCATTCAAGAACAAGGGTGTTCAGCCAATGCTTGACGCAGTTATCGACTACCTTCCTTCACCACTTGACGTGGCATCGGTTGAGGGTGGAGATCCTCGTGATGAGGAAGTTCGTCTAACTCGCAAGCCTTCATTCGACGAGCCATTTGCAGCTCTAGCTTTCAAGGTTATGACTCACCCATTCTTTGGGCGTCTTACCTACATTCGTGTTTACTCCGGTCACGTTGACTCGGGCGACCAGGTTATTAACTCAACCAAGGGCCGCAAGGAGCGCATCGGAAAGCTGTTCCAGATGCACGCCAACAAGGAAAACCCGGTTACCGCGGCTGCCGCTGGTCACATTTACGCTGCTATTGGCCTAAAGGACACCACAACCGGTGACACCCTTTGTGATTCAGACCACCAGATCGTGCTTGAGTCAATGACCTTCCCAGAGCCAGTTATCTCGGTTGCAATTGAGCCAAAGACCAAGAGCGACCAGGAGAAGCTAGGACTAGCTATCCAGAAGCTTGGCGACGAGGACCCAACCTTCCGCGTTGAGCACGACCACGAGACCGGCCAGACCGTGATCTCGGGCATGGGCGAGCTTCACCTAGACATTTTGGTTGACCGTATGCGCCGTGAGTTCAACGTTGAGGCAAACGTGGGTAAGCCACAGGTTGCCTACCGTGAGACCATTCGACGTACAGTCGACAAGCACGATTACACCCACAAGAAGCAGACCGGTGGTTCAGGTCAGTTCGCCAAGGTCCAGATCAAACTGGAACCTATGGAGGTTGAGGGTGACAAGGTTTACGAGTTCGTTGACGCCGTAACAGGTGGCCGCGTGCCTCGCGAGTACATTCCGTCGGTAGACGCTGGAATGAAGGACGCAATGCAGTCCGGTGTGCTTGCAGGCTACCCAGTAGTTGGCGTAAAGGCCACCCTGCTGGATGGCGCCTACCACGATGTTGACTCGTCAGAAATGGCGTTTAAGCTTGCCGGTTCGATGGTCTTTAAAGAGGCTGCTCGACTAGCAAACCCTGTTCTGCTCGAGCCGTTGATGGCTGTTGAAGTGCGTACCCCAGAGGAATACATGGGAGACGTTATCGGAGACATCAATTCACGTCGTGGGCAGATCCAGTCGATGGAAGATGCATCAGGCGTGAAAGTTGTTCGCGCACTGGTACCGCTTTCGGAGATGTTCGGTTACGTTGGTGACCTCCGCTCAAAGACCTCAGGTCGCGCCGTCTATTCAATGACGTTCGAGACTTACTCAGAGGTTCCGAAGGCAGTTGCTGACGAAATCGTGCAGAAAGCCAAGGGCGAGTAGTAAAAACTACTCAAACTTGACTAAGATAGAAATTCTGTAAAAACCCAAATCAGAGTCGGCTAACTGGTCGATGATTTACTACGGATCCATCAGGAGGACCCAAAATGGCTAAGGCGAAATTCGAGCGCACCAAGCCGCACGTCAACATCGGAACCATTGGTCACGTCGACCACGGTAAGACCACTCTGACTGCGGCAATCACCAAAGTGCTGCATGACAAATTCCCAGAACTGAACGACAGCTACGCTTTCGATCAGATCGACAACTCCCCAGAGGAGAAGCAGCGCGGAATTACCATCAACATCTCACACGTTGAGTACCAGACCGATAAGCGTCACTACGCACACGTAGACGCACCGGGCCACGCTGACTACATCAAGAACATGATCACTGGTGCAGCTCAGATGGACGGCGCAATTCTTGTTGTTGCTGCAACTGACGGCCCAATGCCTCAGACCAAGGAGCACGTGCTTCTTGCTCGTCAGGTTGGCGTTCCTTACATCGTTGTGGCTCTAAACAAGTCAGACATGGTTGATGACGCTGAAATTCTTGAGCTTGTAGAGGTTGAGGTCCGTGACCTTCTAAACCAGTACGAGTTCCCAGGCGACACCGCACCAGTTGTTCAGGTTTCCGGCCTAAAGGCGCTTGAGGGCGACCCAGTATGGGCTGAGAAGGTCTGGGAGCTAATGCAGGCCTGTGACGAGAACATTCCAGAGCCAAAGCGCGACATCGACAAGCCATTCCTAATGCCTGTTGAAGACGTGTTCACCATCACCGGTCGTGGAACTGTTATCACCGGCAAGGTAGAGCGTGGAACTGTAAACGTGAACGACGAAGTTGAAATCGTTGGAATCCGCGACAAGCAGAAGACCACCGTCACCGGAATCGAAATGTTCCGCAAGCTACTTGACTATGCAGAGGCCGGCGAGAACGTTGGACTACTACTGCGTGGTACCAAGCGCGAGGACGTAGAGCGTGGCCAGGTTGTATGTAAGCCAGGTTCGATCACTCCTCACACCAACTTTGAGGGCAACGTCTACATCCTTGGTAAGGATGAGGGTGGCCGTCACAACCCGTTCTACGCGAACTACCGTCCACAGTTCTACTTCCGTACCACTGACGTAACTGGTGTTATCACCCTGCCAGCCGGTACTGAAATGGTTATGCCTGGTGACACCACCGAGATGACCGTAGACCTAATCCAGCCAATTGCGATGGAAGAGGGACTTCGCTTCGCGATCCGTGAGGGTGGCCGCACCGTAGGTGCCGGTACCGTTACCAAGATCAACAAGTAGTAACAAAAACTCTTACAAAACCCCTCGGGAAACCGGGGGGTTTTGTGTTTTTGAAGCAAATCTCAAAAGAATATAAAAAAGTCCCAATTTCCTTTGGATTTAACTTGCGTTGCCTTTGCAGGCTATGGCAGACTTGTGCAGGTTCGTGAGTATTCGCGCTTTATGCGTGAACCACTGCTGGATTTGTGCACAGGCAACTGGGCCAACCGCAGCTAAGAACCACAAAAAACTTATCCGAGATTCTTTCTTGGGTGAATCGCGGGATGTTTCCCGCGACACGCCCGAGTCAAGGTGTCGGACAGAGCCCTAGAAATAGGGCGTTGACATAAGAACAGTGCATCAGCATTACGGCGGTCAATAAGGTTTGCGATTTCGCAAATTGAGTTGACTCCAAATTGTGTGGCCGAGAGGTCACCTAGAAACGGAAGCGAGTCATTATGGCGGCTAATAAAATCCGCATTCGACTGAAGTCGTATGACCACGAGGTCATCGATGTGTCGGCGAGCAAGATCGTCGATACGGTCACCCGCGCCGGTGCCAAGGTAGTTGGTCCAGTACCACTGCCCACCGAGAAAAACATTGTGACGGTTATCCGATCGCCTCACAAGTACAAGGACAGCCGTGAGCACTTTGAGATGCGTACCCACAAGCGTCTCATTGACATTATCGACCCGACTCCTAAAGCGGTCGATTCGCTGATGCGCCTGGACCTCCCAGCAGATGTCAACATCGAGATCAAGCTCTAAGGATTGAGAAATGACTGTAGAAACTAGAACCGTAAAGGGACTGCTGGGCAAGAAGCTCGGCATGACCCAAGGCTGGGATCAGGACAACAAGCTTGTCCCCATCACAGTGGTTGAGGCTGGCGAGAATGTCATCACTCAAATTAAGAATTTAGAAAACGACGGCTACGCGGCTATTCAGCTTGCGTATGGCGCAATCGACCCACGCAAGGTGGACAAGCCATCGGCTGGTCACTTCGCCAAGGCCGGTTCCACCCCACGCCGCTTCCTTGCAGAAATCCGCACCGCTGACACCGACAGCTACACCGTTGGTCAGGCTATTGGCGTCGACATCTTTGAAGTTGGCCAGAAGCTGGACGTTGTTGGAACCAGCAAGGGTAAGGGTTTCGCCGGTGTTATGAAGCGTCACGGCTTTGCCGGTATTCACGCATCGCACGGTGCACACAAGAACCACCGTAAGCCTGGTTCTGTTGGTGCCGGTACCACCCCATCAAAGGTCATCAAGGGCAAGAAGATGCCTGGCCGCATGGGAACCGACCGCGTGACCACCCTAAACCTCACCCTGCACGGCGTTGACCTGGAAAAGGGTCTATTGCTAATCAAGGGTGCCGTTCCTGGTCCTAAGGGCCAGTTGGTATTCGTCCGCAACGCGGTGAAGGAGAGCAACTAATGCCTACCGTTGACATCATTGACGTAAAGGGTAAGAAGTCCGGTTCAGTGGACCTTCCTGAGTCACTATTTGACGTTCAGACGAACGTTCCACTAATCCACCAGGTGGTAGTTGCACAGCTTGCAGCTGCTCGCCAGGGAACCCAGTCCACGCTTCGCCGTGGTGAGGTTTCTGGTTCTGGTCGTAAGCCGTTTAAGCAAAAGGGAACCGGTCGCGCTCGTCAGGGCTCGATCCGTATGCCTCAGCACCGCGGTGGTGGAATCATCCACGGACCAAAGCCACGTGATTACTCACAGCGCACCCCAAAGAAGATGATTGCTGCTGCGCTTCGCGGAGCACTTTCTGACCGCGCTCGCAATGGCCGCATCTACGTAATCGACCAGTTCGGAATTGGTGACTCACCTTCAACCAAGGCAGCCGCAAGCTTCTTGGCTCAGGTTGCAGTTTCTAGGAACATCTTGGTCGTGCTTGGTCGCGATGACGAGGTTTCATACAAGTCACTGCGCAACCTGCCAGCGGTTCACGTGATTCCGTCTGACCAGCTAAACGCCTATGACGTGCTGCACGCCGAGGACATCGTATTCACCGCTGCCGCGCTGAGCTCATTCGTTGAGTCAGCTGTAGTTTCTGAGGAAGGCTAGTCATGACCGACATCAAGAAGGATCCACGCGACGTAATTATCAAGCCGATAATTTCTGAGAAGAGCTACGCGCTGATTGACGAAGGCAAGTACACCTTCGAGGTTGACACTCGTTCTAACAAGACCGAGATCAAGCAGGCAATCGAGCAGATCTTCAACGTCAAGGTTGACTCGATCAACACTCTAAACCGCGCGGGCAAGACCCGCCGCACCCGCTTCGGCATGGGTAAGCGCAAGGACACCAAGCGTGCCATTGTCAGCCTGAAGTCGGGTTCCATCGACATCT
>Ga0213869_10001987_pt1 | contig 14653 bp, 16 predicted proteins | sample PICome_10_FD_160083 | JGI IMG/M metagenome (GOLD analysis project Ga0213869, IMG submission 160083) | Coastal seawater microbial communities near Pivers Island, North Carolina, United States - PICO132 | ecosystem: Environmental > Aquatic > Marine > Coastal | place: USA: North Carolina...
GACTTCATCGCAAATCAAATTTTGCTTCCCCTTGGAGGAATGCTTATTGCTATATTTGTTGGTTGGTTCATGAAAAAATCTTTAATTGAAGATGAGTTGAGGTCAATCAATACATCTCTATATTTTTTATGGAGATTTTTTGTAAAATTTATTGCCCCTGTTTGTGTGGGCTATATTTTTTACCGTCAATTTTTTTAGTAACTTTATGAAAAGAGATCTTCAGTTTAAGAAGGTATTAAAGATTAATGCAGGCAAAGCTTTAGATGTTGTATCCAACTTTGATAAGTATTCTGAATTCGTTCCTGGTTGCACTGAAGCAAAATTAATTTCAAGAAATCCTCCAATTGAAATTGGGCGATTGGAGTTTCAAATTCTAGGAAAAAAATACTTTATCGAATCTAGAAATGAGATCTTTGAGAATTATATTACTATCAAACAATTAAAAGGACCTTTTAACAGCTTTAATGCCAAATGGTCTGTAAATAAGATTGATAAAGATTTTTGTGAGATATGCTTTTTTGGCTCATTTGAACTTCCATTTTTATTAAATACTATTATCCCGCAATCATTAGTTAAATCATTCTCTAATAATATTATTGAATCATTTATCAATAAAGTTCAATGAAAGTTTTTTTTACATATCAAGGTATTGAAAATAAGTATTTCTATGAACTTGAAGTATCTTCAAGTCTGACAGTAGAGGAAATTTTAAAGTTTGATCAAATACAAGAAATTATAACTAATATAGATCATAAATTAGCTATTGCAGTTAATGGTGAGCTTTTAGATGGGAACTTCAAACCTCTTCCACACAAATATAGGCTTAAAGAAGGAGAAAGGGTGGAGTTGCTTAGACCTCTTTCACAAGACCCAAAAGATAGAAGACTAAAAAAAATTTAGTTATCGAATTCTGCCTTTTCAAGAATCCATTCTTCGACCAAGTCATCTTCATTAAAAAAGACAGTAAGTTTATTTTCTTGAACAATTTTTTCGCCAATTTGGACAGAATTAATATAATCCCATCGAGATGTTCGGAACGGATCTATAATAACAGCAGTTCCAAATATGAACTGAACTTGTTCCTTTGTTAGACCTGCATTTAGTTTTTCTATGTCATCTTCCTCCCAAATATTACCCTGAATTATAGGAACTTTATATGGACTTATTACAGAGCACGAGCATACAAGTATCAACATTAATAATATTAAAGATTTTGAAGTAAGTTGTATCATGATTATTATCGATTATACTTTGTATAAAGCTTAAAGTCTTATAACCAAAAGGAAAATAATATATTTAATTAAAATATGCCAAATCAGAATCAGGAATTAAAAAAAGCAGGGCTAAAAGCAACATTACCTAGAATAAAAATTATGGAAGTGCTTGCATCTACAGCAATAAAAGAAGAGGCTCACTTTAGTGCTGAGGATATTTATAAAGAACTTATCTCAAACGATGACGATATCGGCCTGGCGACCATTTATAGAGTTCTAACACAATTTGAAGCAGCTGGAATGGTAACAAAACATCATTTTGAAAATAGCAAAGCTGTATATGAAATTAATTCAGATGAACATCATGATCATATGGTTGATGTTGATACTGGAAAAGTCATGGAGTTTCATGATGAAGACTTAGAAAAGTTACAGCATGATATTGCTAACAAAAAAGGTTACGAACTTGTTGATCATAGTATGATTTTACATGTCAGAAAAATAGAATCATAAATTTAGTTCTACTCTTGAACTGAAAATTTAAATCCCAATATATAATTCAAATAGGACTTATATATGCCAAAAAACAAAAAAGATAAAATATCAGATGCTGAATTGAATTCAAAAGAAAGTATTGATTCTCAATCAGATGAATCTGAAGAGCAAAAAGATAGGCTGGGCACTCCTTCATATGAGGAGTTGACTGAGATAAAAGAAGAGCTAGAAAAATCATTACTCAGAGCTAATGCGGATTTAGATAATTCACTTAAAAGGTCACTATCTGAAGTAGAAAAGGCTCATAAGTATGGAGTCGAAAAATTATTAGTAGAACTTCTCCCAGTGATTGATAATTTAGAACATGCTTTAAATAATTTATCTGAAAAAGCTACAAAAGAAGATAAAGAGGGTATTGAATTAACTTTGAAGTCTTTTGAATCTGCTCTTGATAAATTTGGAATGATACCCATCTACCCTGTTAATGAAGATTTTAATCCAGAGAAACATGAAGCTGTAACTATGGAAAAAGATGAAAATAAAAAAGATGGGTCAATAGGTAGTATTTTTCAGCGAGGCTGGGAGCTTCACTCAAGAATAGTTAGACCTGCAAGAGTTACAGTAATAAAAAATTAGAGGAAAGAATATTATGTCAAAGATTATTGGAATTGATTTAGGAACAACCAACAGTTGTGTTGCTGTTATAGAAGGGCAACAACAAAAAGTTATTGAGAATGCTGAAGGTGGCAGAACTACCCCTTCAGTTATAGCGTATACCGATAACGACGAAGTCTTGGTAGGTTTGCCAGCAAAAAGACAAGCCGTAACCAATCCGGAAAATACACTTTATGCAATCAAAAGATTAATTGGAAGAACATACGATGACGAAGTTGTCAGCAAAGATGCTGATATGGTTCCATATAATATTATTAAGGCTGATAATGGCGATGCATGGGTGGAAGCATCAAATAAAAAACTTGCGCCCCCTCAAGTTGCTGCAGAAGTTTTAAAGAAAATGAAAAAGACTGCAGAAGATTATTTAGGCCATGAAGTTAAAGAGGCCGTCATAACAGTACCTGCCTATTTTAATGATTCACAAAGACAGGCTACAAAAGATGCAGGAAAGATTGCGGGTCTAGATGTAAAAAGAATTATTAATGAGCCAACTGCAGCTGCTCTTGCATATGGTCTTGATAAGCATAAAGGTGATTCAACCGTAGCTGTGTATGATCTAGGAGGAGGAACTTTTGATATATCTATTATCGAGATTTCTGATGTTGATGGAGAACATCAATTTGAAGTTCTATCTACTAATGGAGACACCTTCTTAGGTGGAGAAGATTTCGATTTAAGATTAATTGATTATTTTGTTGAACAATTTAAAGAAGAATCTGGCTTTGATTTAAAGAGTGATCCTTTAGCTTTGCAAAGATTAAAAGAAGCTGCGGAAAAAGCCAAAATCGAATTATCCTCTTCTGAACAAACAGAGGTTAATCTACCATACATAACTGCAGACAGTTCTGGACCTAAGCATTTTGTTCACAAGATAACTAGAGCTAAACTCGAATCATTAGTTGAAGATTTGGTTGATAAGAGCTTAGAGCCATTAAAAATGGCTTTAAAAGATGCAAAAATTGCAAAAAATGAAATTTCAGAAATATTACTTGTTGGTGGACAGACAAGAATGCCTTTGGTTCAAAAAAAGGTTTCTGAGTTTTTTGGTAAAGATGCTAGAAAAGATTTAAATCCAGATGAAGCAGTAGCTGTTGGAGCTGCTATCCAGGGATCAGTTCTCTCTGGTGACACTACCGATGTATTATTATTAGACGTAACACCACTTACATTAGGAATTGAAACATTGGGAGGAGTAGCAACTCCCCTTATCGAAAAGAATACAACTATTCCTACTCAAAAATCACAAGTATTTTCAACAGCGGAAGATAACCAGACAGCTGTAACTGTTCATGTAATTCAAGGAGAAAGAACACAAGCTTCTCAAAATAAATCTCTTGGACAGTTTAATCTTGCAGATATACCACCAGCATCAAGAGGGGTTCCCCAAATTGAAGTTTCATTTGATTTAGATGCAAATGGTATATTGAATGTTTCAGCTAAGGATAAAAATACTGGCAAAGAGCAGTCTATAGTTATTAAAGCTTCTAGCGGACTTTCAGATGATGATATTGAAAAAATGGTAAAAGATGCTGAAGCAAATGCTGAAGATGACAAAAAATTTGAAGAGCTTGTTAAAACGAAAAACAATGCTGATATGTTAGTTCATGCAACCAGAAAAACTATTGAAGAGTCTGGCGAAAAGCTAACAGATGAAGAAAAATCACAAGTAGAGGATGCTGTGGTTGAACTTGAAAAGGCAATTAGTTCTGAAGATACAGATTCTATAGAAGCTGCAACAAAAGGCGTTAATGATGTCTTAACTCCTCTTACTCAGAAACTGTATACGCAAGAAGGTACTGAGCAGCAGGATGAGACTTCAGAAAAAGCGTCTGAAAATACTGTTGATGCGGAGTTCGAAGAAGTTAAAGAAGAAGATAAGTAAAATAAATGTCTAAGAGAGACTATTATGAAACTCTAGAAGTCTCTCGTGATGCTTCTGCTCCAGAGCTAAAAAAAGCTTTCAAAAAGAAAGCAATGAAATATCATCCTGATAGAAATCCAGACAATCCTGAAGCAGCAGAAAAGTTTAAAGAAGCTGCAGAGGCTTATGATGTTCTTTCAGACTCTCAAAAGAAATCTGCTTATGACCAATTTGGCCATCAAGGTGTTGAAGGAATGGGTGCTGGCGGACCTAATTTTAATGATATAAATATTAATGATATTTTTGGTGATATTTTTGGTGACGTATTTGGCACCAGATCATCAGGAAGAAGATCAAGAAGAGGCTCAGATCTTCAATATAATTTAGATCTTTCTCTAAAAGAGGCTGTGCTTGGTATTCAAAAGAAAATCAAAATCCCTTCTCATAAGAAATGCCATGACTGTAATGGAACTGGAGCTGCCAAAGGATCTAGTCCTATAACATGTCCAAACTGTAATGGTGCCGGGCAAGTAAGAATGCAACAGGGCTTCTTTTCAGTTCAACAAACATGTTCTCATTGCGCAGGAACTGGACAAATTATTAAAGATAAATGTAAAACTTGTGGAGGACACGGTGCAATAAAAGAAAATAAAACTTTGTCAGTAAACATTCCTGCAGGTGTTGATAATGGTGACAAAGTTCGTCTGAGTGGTGAGGGAGAATGGGAAAAGGGCGGCCAATCTGGAGACTTATATGTTGCAATAAGAGTTTCAGAAAATCCTATCTTTGAAAGAGATGGTAAAGATTTATATATAGAATCACCAATCCCATTTGAAATATCAATTCTCGGAGGCGCAATTAAAGTTCCAACTCTTGAAGGGTCAATTTCATTAAAAATACCTGCGCAAACACAAACTGGAAAAATTTTTAGAATCAGAGGCAAAGGAGCATCTGTTGTAAGAGATATTAGAAGAGGTGATATATTATGCAGAGTTATAGTTGAAACACCTTCCAACCTTGATAAAAAGCAACTCAAACTATTAAACGCATTTTCAGAATCTTTATCAAAATCTAAAAACTTTCCAGGAACGGAGGCTTTTATAAAAGCATCTGAAAGAGTGGAAGATTAGACAAGATGTTAAATATTTATGTTAATGGGCTTTCTGGAAAGATGGGATCTTCAATCTTAAATCAAGTATCTAAAATAGAAGATATATTAATCATAGAATCGATAGCAAATTGCGATGTTGTTATTGACTTTTCTAGACCAGAATCCTCTTTAAAAATTTTAAACCAGTGTTTAGAAAATAAAATACCTCTAGTAATTGGTACGACTGGTTTTAATAATGATCAAGTTCAAATAATCAAAGAGGCTTCTAAACATATTCCTTTATTGCTTTCCTACAACATGAGTAAAGGTATTTATGCATTAAAAAAATCAATTAAAGATTTCCTTAGTAAAAATAAAGATATGTTTGAATGCATTATTCATGAGGTTCATCATAAAGAAAAAGTTGATTCGCCATCGGGCACAGCAATCGAGTTAAAAGAAATTATCGAAAATAATGATAAACGTAATTTTGTTAGTTCTATTAATATAGAATCTGAGAGAGTATCTAATGTTAATGGAATTCATGAGGTTAGATTTTCTAATAATAAAGACTTAGTAACTTTTAAGCATGAGGCCTTATCCAGAAATATCTTTTCGGATGGAGCTATAGCTATAGCAAAATCTATTATAAAAAAAGAACCTAACTTATATACAGTTAAAGATTTTTTTTAATTAAAAAATAACTTTAAATTAAAGTGTTTTTTCTATAGAATACAAAAACTTTTAAACACGAAAATCCTAGTTTATTAAAGTTGGGGTGCTCAATATTGAGTCAACTTTATACGGATTGGAGAAATAACCCCAAGGAGAATTAAATTGAGTATAGTTTCAGTAAAAGATCTGCTTCATGCAGGCGTTCATTTCGGTCATCAACAAAGATTTTGGAATCCAAAGATGGAGCAGTATATTTTTGATACACGAAAACAAATTAGCATAATTAATTTAGATTTGACGCAGGAACATCTAAGTGCTGCTGCTTCCATGGTTGAAGATATTTGTTCAAAAGGCAACAAGGTTTTATTTGTTGGCACTAAAAGATCTGCGAGCAAAACTGTTAAAGAAGAAGCTTCAGCAATTGGTCTGCCATATGTCAATAAAAGATGGTTAGGAGGAACCTTAACCAATTGGAAAACAATTAGAGGCTCTATAAGAAGATTACAAGATATTGAAGAAATGATTTCCTCAGGAAGAATAGAAAAGCTTATAAAAAAAGAAGCTGTTGAAATCCAAAAAGAACATACAAAATTAGAAGCGAGCGTTGGCGGTATCAAGGATATGAAAGGTCTTCCTGATGCAATATTTGTGATTGATGTTAAGTATGAAAAAATTGCAGTTTTAGAAGCAAAAAAAATGGGTATTCCTGTTATTGCACTTGTTGATACAAACTCTGATCCAGATGGGATTGATATGGTTATACCTGGAAATGATGATGCAATTAGATCCATCAGACTTATAACAAAAATCATAGCTGATTCATGTACTAGAGGTCTAGAATCCTCAAAAGGATATTCTCCAAAAACAGATTCTGAATCCCCGGTGATACAAACAATCAAAAAAGATGAGCCAGTTATAGAAAAAGTTATCTCTGAGGACTTAAAAACTGAAGTAACGACAAAAGATGAGCCAGTTGTTGAAGAGGTTGTTGTAAAAGAGTCATTGGAAGAAGTTGCCAAGGTTGAGGTTGTTGAAGAATCTTCAGAAGAACAAGTAGCTAATAAGGATGAGAAATAAAAATGGAAATTAAAGCATCTCAAGTTAAAGAATTAAGAGATATGACTGGTGTTGCAATGATGGAGTGTAAAAAAGCTCTCGTAGAATGTGAAGGTGACTTAGAGAAAGCATTGGATCTCTTAAGATCTAATAGTGCATTAAAAGCTGAAAAGAAAGCAGCAAGAGTTGCTGCGGATGGTGTTTTAAAAATTTTTGTTGGCAGTGAGTACGCTACTTTAATTGAGATTAATTCCGAAACAGATTTTGCTGCTAAAGACACTAACTTTATAAATTTCACAAATGATGTAAGTGATTATATTGCTGCGAATAAGATATCAGATGTTTCTGAATTCAGTGAGTCTGAAATAGAAGAGAAAAGAAAAGCGCTAATACAAACAATTGGAGAAAACATTCAATTAAGAAGGTGTAACACAAAAGAATTTTCTTCAGATATGAGCGCTGGGTCTTACCTTCATTCTGATTCAAAATTAGGTGCTGTTGTTGTTGTATCTGGAGGCGATGAGTCTCTTGCAAAAGATGTAGCAATGCACGTTGCTGCTTTCAACCCTCTTTGTTTGTCAGAAACTGATCTTGATCCTGAGATTTTAGAAAGAGAAAAAGCAATTTATATGGTTCAGGCAGAAGAGTCTGGAAAACCAAAAGAAATCATGGAAAAAATTATAGAAGGTAAGCTAAAAAGATATTTATCTGAAGTATCTCTGTTGTCTCAAGATTTTGTAAAAGATTCAGAAATTACAATTCAAGAACTGCTCAATTCAAAGAATGCAAAAATTGAATCATATGTTCGACTAAAGGTTGGCGAAGGTATAGAGGTAGATACAAAAAGTTTTGCTGATGAGGTTGCAGAACAGTTAAAATAAGTTATGTCCAATCTTCTTCATCAACGCATTCTCGTAAAATTTAGCGGAGAATCTGTTGCAGGTGATGACGAGCACGGAATAGATCCTAAAATATTAGATCATATGGCATCGTCTGTTGCAGCATGCAAAGAAATAGGTGCGCAAATTGGTATTGTAATTGGCGGAGGTAATCTTTTTAGAGGAGAAAAGCTAAATAAAGCTGGTATGGACAGAGTTGCTGGCGATCATATGGGTATGTTGGCTACCGTTATGAATGGAATTGCTTTTAGAGATGCTCTAGAAAGAGCGGGAATCAAAACAAGAGTCATGTCAGCTATTTCAATGTCAGGAATTGTTGAACACTATGATAGAAGACTTGCTATTCAACTTTTAAGTGATGGATATGTTGTTATATTTACTGCTGGAACTGGTAATCCATTTTTTACAACTGATACAGCTGGATGCCTCAGGGCAATAGAAACTCAAGCAGATTTAATGCTTAAGGCTACTAGGGTTGATGGGGTCTATGATTCAGATCCAGAAGTTAATTCAGATGCAAAGTTTTATCCTACACTTTCATTTGACGATGCTATATCTCAAAATTTAAAAGTCATGGATGCCACCGCATTAACATTAGCAAGAGATCATAAACTACCTATAAAAGTTTTTAACGTTAATACCCAAAACGCCTTAAAAGATATAATTTGCGGAAAAAAAATAGGCACGTTAATATCATAATATGAATGAGACTATAAATAATGCGACTGCAAGAATGGAAAAATCAATTTCATCTCTTGGGCAAGCTTTTAATAAAATAAGAACCGGCAGAGCAAATCCCGCAATCCTAGATGATATTAGAATTGATTATTATGGAAATCTATCACCATTAAATCAAACAGCCAGTATTAGTGTTGAAGATGGTCGATCACTAGTTATATCGCCCTGGGACAAAAGCTTAATTCCTGAGATTGAAAAAGCAATTATGAACTCTAATTTAGGACTAAATCCGAACACATCTTCTGATTTAATTAGAATTAGTATGCCTTCCCTGACTGAGGAAACTAGACAGGATTATATTAAACAGGCAAGAGCAGAAGCAGAAAACTCAAGAGTATCAATTAGAAATATTAGAAGAGATGCTAATCAGGCTTGCAAAGAAAGCCAAACTTCAGGAGAAATTTCTGAAGATGACCTAAGAAGAATGGAAGATTTGATTCAAAAAGAAACTGATAGGTTTATAGCTCTTGTTGATTCGGAATTAAAAGCCAAAGAATCCGATCTTTTAGAAATTTAAGAGAAGCCATATGGCTAATACAACCAAAAAAATTTCTGTAAATTCAGCTAGAAATATTGCCGTTATAATGGATGGTAATGGTAGGTGGGCAATATCAAACTCTCTGAATATTAGCAAAGGTCACTCAAAAGGTGTAGAAATCGTCAAGCTCATTGTTGAAGAATCAGTTAAACAAAAGCTATCTTCTTTAACATTATATGCTTTTAGCTCGGAAAATTGGTCGAGACCAAAAGCAGAGGTAGAAGCCATTAAAAGGTTAATAGTGCTAGCAATAGAAGAACAAGTACCTGATTTAGTTAAACAAAAAGTGAAATTAAAATTCTTTGGAAGAATTGATTATTTTGGCTCTAAAATTATTAATAAAATTAATGATGCTGAAAAAGCAACAGATATAAATAAACCCTCATTATTATTAAACATAGCGCTAGGGTATGGTGGAAGACAAGATATAGTTGATATTACTAAAAATATAGCACGTAAGATTCTCACGAAAGCCATTAAGATAGATGATATTGATGAAAATATGATTAGCAGATTATCATCAGTGCCAGTTGACGACATTGATCTTTTAATAAGGACCGGTGGGGATAATAGAATAAGCAACTTTCTTCTATATCAAATAGCTTATACTGAAATTTGCTTTGTTAATAAATATTGGCCTGATTTTACTCAGAGGGATTTTTTAAATTGCATTGAAAATTTTAAAAAAGTAAACCGACGTTTTGGTAAAAGGATTTAATAAAATTGTTTAAACGATTAATAACATCACTAGCTATCATAGTGCCTTTAATTTTAATAATAGGGCTTCAAAATTTTTGGATATTTTTTTTAATGATTTCTATTGTATGTCTAATAGCATTTTTTGAATGGAAAAAAAATAATTTTAGACATCCAATACTGTGGGGGTTCACACTGATATTTCTATATTTTTGGACTACAGTAAATTTTATAGTTGCTTCATACGCTCACTCAGATGTTGTAAGTAATATCTCAATTTTTTATTTATTTTTTATTTTTATTCTTAATACGGCTATTTTTGATAGTTTTGCATTTTTTGTAGGCTCTAATGTTGGAAAAAATTCTATTGCACCAAAAATAAGTCCTAATAAGACAATAGAAGGCTTAATTGGAGGCTTTATCGGCGTGATTATATTCGGTTTCATAATATGCCACCTTTTTGGATTAAATTTTTGGTTTATTGCTATATGTATCTATGGTGGTTTTCTTGCATTTTTTGGAGATCTTCTAATAAGTTTTCATAAAAGAGAAAAAGGCATTAAAGATACAGGCTCATTACTCCCAGGGCATGGTGGAATTCTAGATAGAATAGATTCTCATATATTAGCAGCCCCCCAAATGCTCCTTTTAGCAATTTTTATGGGCATTTTATGAAAAATATTCTCTTACTTGGAGCAACGGGAAGTATTGGCGACAGCGTCTTAAGTGTTATAAAGCAAAATAAGCAACAGCTAAATCTTTTTGGAATTGCTTTGAATTCGAATATTTCAAAAGCTACTTCAATTATTGATAACCATAACCCGAGTTATGTTTATCTAGATTCTAAAGCATCTTTTAGTGATTTTCAAAACTCAAGTATTGCTAATACTAGAGTTCAAATTTTACATGAGAAAGTCGAATTAGAAGAACTCATTAATCACAAAGATGTTGATATAATAGTCTCTGCGATTTCTGGTTTTGCAGGCCTAAAACCAACCATAATGGCAGCTAAATCAGGCAAAGTAATTTTGCTAGCAAACAAAGAAAGTGTAGTAGTTGCTGGAGATATATTGCTTCCACTTGCTAAAGATCACAACACCACAATAATTCCTATAGATAGTGAGCATAATGCAATATTTCAATGTCTAGGATCAACAAAAAAAACTACTGATGTTTCAAAGATTATTATTACAGCATCAGGTGGACCATTCATAAACAAATGCATGAATGAACTGTCCTCTGTTACAAGAGAGGAAGCATTAAATCATCCTAATTGGAGCATGGGCTCAAAAATTACTATAGATTCGGCAACTCTGGTTAATAAATGTTTAGAATTAATTGAAGCAAAATACTTGTTTGATTTAAATGAAAAATTCTTTGAGTTAGTGGTCCATCCCCAAAGCATAGTTCATTCTATTGTGACATACGTAGATGGCTCAAGTATTTGTCAAATGAGTAATCCAGACATGAGGGTACCAATTTCTCATGCATTATCTTTGGAATCAAAAAGGCTTTCACTAAACTTTTCTGAAATTGATTTTTCTTCATTAAATTTGACTTTCAAAAGTTTTCCTGAAGATAGAATAGGCATTGTAAATATTGCTCGTGAAATATGTAATCAAGGAGGTTTATCAGGAACAGTCTTTAATGCAGCTAATGAAGTTGCCGTGCAAAATTTCTTAGAAAATAAAATTACTTTTAATAAAATATATGATGTTATCTATAGAACTTTTGATGCAATAACCCTGTCTAAAGATGTCAATATTGATTCCATTTACGAAATAGATAAACAAACACGCATGGAGGCTGAGATGGTGTTAAAATCCATCACTTAAATTATGACTACAACTATTATTTACATAGGATCTTTCATAGCTCTTCTAGGTGTTCTTGTCACCATTCATGAGTATGGGCATTTTATCTTTGCAAGGATATTTAATGTTCATGTTCAGAGGTTTTCTATTGGTATGGGTCCAGTAGTTTATAAGAGAGTTGATAAACACGGATCTGAATTTGCTTTATCTGCATTTCCTTTGGGTGGGTATGTTTCAATGATAACTAATAAATTAATAGAGCTAGAACCTGATATAAAAGAACAACTTACATCAGAGCAAATTAAAAATACTTTTGATTCAAAGCCTAAATGGCAAAGAGCTTTAATAATGTTTGCAGGCCCACTCGCAAATTTTCTTTTATCAATTTTTATATTTTCTTTAATATTTTTGAATACTCCTGATCCTCAAACCACTGCAGTTATAAAAAGTGTTGATTCATCAGTGCTAATGAGTTCATCTTCAGAATCTATACTCTCAGGTGATCAGATATATGCCATAAACTCAGTTGTTATTTCAGAACCAAAAGATATAAGTTTGGAATTATTATCCTATGCTGGTTATTCAGGAATCATAAATATAAGTATTAAAAGACAAGGTATAGAAGATATTGTTGATATTGATGTTGTGGTTAATGATTTTTTACCTAGTGCTGAATCACAGTCAAATCCTGTAGCATATTTAGGACTAGAACTTGATTATAAAATGAAGCCTATTATTGGATCTTTAGTTCCTTCAGGTCCTGCTGAGATCTCCGGGATTAAAGAGGGTGACTTAGTTTCTAAAATAGGAAATACAAATATTAGTTATGCTAGTGATATTAGAAATGTAGTTTCTAAGATGCCGAATGAGACCATCTTGGTAGATGTTATGAGAGATGGAAATTTGATACAGTTTCCGCTCAAAATAGGCTCATCTCAAAATTTAGATGGTGAGGAAGTGGGGGTTATAGGAGTTGCTTTTGGAACTAATAGATCTTTCTTTGAGTCTTTATCAAAAGGAACCTATGAAACTTATAATTTAAGTATAAAAACTCTCCAATTTATTGGAAAAATGCTAACTGGCAATATGGGCACGGAAAATCTTAGTGGCCCCATTGGCATAGCTCAAATGGCTGGAAATACAGCTCAAGCTGGATTTATACCTTTTATGTACCTAATGGCTTTGCTTAGTATAAGCCTAGGGGTTCTGAACTTATTACCTATTCCTGTTCTTGACGGAGGTCAGCTAACTCTTCTTGGAATTGAAGCTATAAGAGGTAAGCCTCTTTCTGAAAAAACTGAAAACGTCATTTACACAGGCGGAGCTTTGATAGTAGGCGCACTGATGATATTTGCAATATTTAATGATATTGCTCGTTTTTTTTAGGAAGATAATTGAAAGCATTTAAATTTTATTTTTTAAGCCTTTTTCTAACAACTCAATTGTTTGCCTTTGATGAGTTTTTAGTTGGCGATATAAGGATAATCGGTTTACAAAGAGTTTCTACTGGAAGCATCTATAATGTTATTCCCATAAGTGTTGGTGACAAGATTGATATTCGTAAAGCAAGCGATATAACAAGGTCATTATTCTCTACTGAACAGTTTGATAATATTGAAATTGGCAAAGATGGAAATACTCTTATTATAAATGTAGTCGAAAGACCTTCAATATCAGAAATCCAAATCTCAGGAAATAAAGCCTTAAAAACTGAACAACTTCTAGAGAGCCTTGATGGTGTTGGGATTAAAGAGGGCGAGGTATATAAAAGATCAACATTAGAAAAAGTTAAATCTGAATTAGTTAGATCATATTCATCTAATGGTCGATATGGTGCGGGTGTTGAAATTACAGAGGAAAATCAGCCTAGAAATAGAATAGGAATTAGTATTGAAGTTGATGAGGGGCAAAGCGCTAAGATAAAAGAAATTAATATAATTGGAAATGAAATTTTTACTAATGATGAGCTTATAGAAAGGTTTGAACTTTCCGAAGGGTCTTTTTTTTCATTTTTAAATAATGATAATTCATACTCAAGGGAAAAACTTAAAGGAGATATAGAATCTTTAGAATCATTTTATAGAGATAGAGGTTATTTAAAATTCTCAATTGAATCTTCACAAGTAAGCTTGTCAAGAGATATGAAAGATATCTTTATAAACTTTAATCTTTTTGAAGGAGATAAATATCAAATTTCAGATGTCCAAATAGTAGGCGACACACCCTTTGAAGAAAGCGCATATGTTTTTATTACTTCTCCTCTAATTGGGCAAACATATTCTCAGGCTCAAATAACTTCAATAGAAGAGTTTTTCTTAAATGCTTTGGGTAATAGGGGTTATGCTTTTGCTGAAGTAACTGGAAATTCTGATATTAATGAAGAATTAAAGGAAGTGAAGATAATTTTTAATATTAATCCAGGTAAAAGAACCTACACAAGAAAAATATTATTTGCTGGAAATAAAATAACTCAAGATCATGTATTAAGAAGAGAGATGCGTCAATTCGAGGGTGCTTGGACTTCTGATAATAATATTGAGTTAAGTAAAGTTAAACTTGAGCGATTGGGATACTTTAAAGATGTTGAGGTGGAAACGATACCAGTCCCTGGTACCGAAGATCAGATAGATATTATGTATAAAGTTGAAGAGGAGGTAACTGGGTCAGTTGGTGGAAATATTGGGTATAGTGATTTTGGTCTAATGTTAGGTTTTCAACTCCAAGAACAAAATTTTCTTGGTTCAGGGAATACCGTAGGTATTGGTATAAACAAAACTGTTTATTCTGAAAGTTATAATCTTGCTTATCAGAACCCATATGCTACAAAAGATGCAGTAAGTCGTGGATATAGCATTTACTACAGAAAAACTGATTATGGCGAATTTAATGTAGCAAATTACCT
>Ga0213869_10001991_pt1 | contig 14620 bp, 21 predicted proteins | sample PICome_10_FD_160083 | JGI IMG/M metagenome (GOLD analysis project Ga0213869, IMG submission 160083) | Coastal seawater microbial communities near Pivers Island, North Carolina, United States - PICO132 | ecosystem: Environmental > Aquatic > Marine > Coastal | place: USA: North Carolina...
CAAAGTAAGTGTTATTATTCCAACTTATAATAGATATCATCCATTACTGCGAACAATTGAAAGCGTTAAGAAACAAACCTATACAAATATAGAAATAATAGTAGTAAACGATTGTTCAACCGAAAAAGAGTATTATGAACATAACTGGTCGGATATAAAAATGATACACCTAGAGAAAAATAGTAAGAGTGTATTTGGATTTTCTTGTCCAGGTGGATATCAAAGAAATTTTGGAATGAAAAAAGCAACTGGTAAATACTTCGCATTTTGCGACGATGATGATATATGGTTACCAAATAAATTAGAGGTACAAATAAAACAAATGAGAGAGAATAATTCAAAAATGTCTTGTACAGACGGTTATACCGGAAAAGGAATATACAATCCTTCATTGACATATCCAACAAGAGAAGGAAAATTTGGTCAAATTATAATGAATATACTATATAAAAAAGGAATTATTACATCTTTGGAAGATGTATACCCACGATTAATTTCTAAGAAATTAATACAATTACATAATACAATCATTTGTAGTAGTGTTGTAATTTCGTCTGATATAACAGAAAAAGCTGGTTACTTTGCTAATTTGAACTTTGCAGATGACAGAGAATATTGGCTACGTATACTAGATCATACAGATTGTTTATATGTAAGCGAGCCATTAATGTATTATGACGAAGGTCATGCTAATGGAAGTTTATATTAATGTAAGATAAATAATAGTATTTAATTTATTATTTATCGCTATTTATATTTTTTATAATGTTTTACTTCATGTATTGTAGAACCATAATGAATATTTATATTTGATTTTTGTTCTGCTCGTTTATCATTGGTGAAATAAACACTACGTGCTAATTCTATAAATTCGTTGTCAAACTTTTTTTCTAATTCTTTTATTCTAATTTTATCTTCTATTTCCCATAAAAGGTCGTTAATATACTTCAACTCATGGAAAAGTGGATCATTCTCATAGTCATAGTTAATCATATTTTTTTTCAATAATTCAATTTCATTTAATACTTTTTTTAGTTTTTGTTCGTCTTTTATTCTTTCCTTTTTTATAAGAAGAATACTAAATTTATCCCAGAGTTCACCAATTGAAACCGTTATAACTTCCATGTTATTGTATATACAGGTATATAATTTTGTTAAATTTTCCTAAACGCCTTTAATTTTTGTAATACCTCATTATATAAAAGATTTTCTTGAATAACATAAGGGTCAGTTGGCTCATAAAAATCCAACTTTAATGTTATGCATTTAGAAATGTATTCAAGTGATTGGTTAAACCTATTATGCTTACAAAGGAAATGTGCTAATTTTCGGTATTCTTTCCACTTTGTTCGTGGATTCGTCTTTTTTACCAAATTTTCTGTATTGCGAATTCTATCTGTTATAATATGTCTTTTCTTATACCTTATACTACGGTTTTCGTTTATGTCTTTAATTTTATTTAATGCACACTTACGACTTAACTTTTCATCTTCACTACAAAGATACACTGGTGTAGCAATTAGATCTTTTTCTTGAGGTGTCATAATGTATATACTTTATACTAGGTAGCCTTTAATTCGTTTTTGTTAATAGTTTCCAAATAATATGGCATGTAATATTGATGTTCTGGTGGACAACAAAAATAAGTATTTTGCATTAAGCAACATTTCTGAATATTTGGACAATCTAAATCTGATAGACATGGCGGTTTTTTTTGAAACAAAATAGGTATAATTGTAGAACCTAATGTTATCATTTTAGCAATAATGTCATGATGATTTTGGATATTCATCAAACGAAATGGTATTACGAACAATAACAATATTTTAAACATATATATTTTTATGTAAAAGTACTTTAATTGTTTTTAATTTATTATATAAATTAAAAACAATGATAAAAGCAATCATTATTGGATCTAATGATAATCGGTTTCAGTATAAAATAAACAAAATATTAAATATACATAATTTAAATTTCGGAGAATATGAACTAGCATTATTTTATGGAGGTGCTGGAAATTTTGAACTTCTAAGAAAACATTTAGAAATGTCAAAACGATTTCATATTCCTCGTAAAATAATAATCACAATTAATGAAGATTGTAAATTTAAAAGTACAATAAATGACTTTACTAGATCTATTCAAATATGTCGAAACATTTTCGGTACAAAAGTTGAAATATTAGCTTATTATTTAGAACTAGAAAATCAAACTACAACTGTCTTTAGTTAGATTTTTAATCTGGTTATGAATGCATCTTCTTACCCATTCTTCTGAACAATTCATTTTTTTTGAAATTTCTAAATTTGTTTTCTTCTTTTCGAAGAAAAAATCGAACTTTTCATAAAACAACCTTCTTGTAAATAAAGGTAATTTATTTATTTTTTTCCATATTTTTACATAATCGTTAGTATTCGTTAATGGTACAATGTTACTTTTTAAAAAATCTAATTTATCAAGATAAAAATTTTTATTTTGAATAGTGTTGGTTGGAATTTTACGACAATTAACGCTTTTTTTCCTTTCAGTAACACATAACTTGCTTATTTGATAGTGTTTTGTGAGACCTGTATATAAAGATCCCCTAATATAAATTTTAGAAAACTTTACAAAATTGTACTTTCCATTATATTTTTTTATAGATTGATATAATCCCTTATATCCATAAAAAATCAAATCATCTTTCATCATATTTCTACATTTTTTGGGATGGAATCTTATAAAAGAATAAACATTGCTATAAACAAGTGGTAAATGACAGTAAAATATTGCATTATTTAAACGATATCTTTGAATTGTAGTTAGATCTGAACATATATAATGCTGTATTGATTTCCATTGTGTTTTTGTAATAAAATTATAACTATTTACAATTGAAAAACAGTATATTGTGATGAAAATAAATAACATATATATAGATTTATTTTCACTTTATATTTTTTCAAATGCTTGAAAATAAAACGGATTATACTTGTCTTTAACTATACCATATAATTCTTTGTCTTTCTTTACAATCTCCTTTATTCTCAAGTATTTCTCGTAGTATATTTTTTTATTAGATAGATTTGTTATTATGTTTTCACGTAAATTTAGTTTAAAAATTCTATTTACGTATTCTAGTGTATTACTTATCACACGATTAAAGTCTAATACATATAATTCTATCCATTTATTTTCATAATAATAATAATCATCTTTAAATTTTAATTCTTTTATTATATCTGTTTCAAACATTGAAGAAATTTGATCTAATGATTCAAATCTTCCCATAAGCCTGTCATTTTTTATCATGTAATTATATCTATTTATTAGTTCCGTATCAGTACAAGACATAATTGTTGTATGTTTTTCATCTTTATTTTCATGAATAATTTCACCGTTGTGTAATCTTTGAAAAAAAGATGCGATTAACCGATCGTGTGGATTTCGTATAATACTAATTATTTTCAATCTTTTTTTATTTTGAATACAATGCTGTTTTATATGTGATAAAATGTATTTTTGTTGAACACTGTTATCAGACCACTCATAAAATACATGTCGTTCAAGTAAATCCTTGCATATATGAAAATGTATAGTAGTTAAGTCGTGATGGTTTAGTGTTTTCGAAAGTGATTGTGTTGCTGTTTTATGAGAAGAAAATATTAAATATTCTGTACTGTCAAAATAATTTGTCATTTCTATTTTTGTTTCATTTTCCATATATTGTATGTATATTGTATATTGTATATAACTTATTTATACCATTTATTGTAGACTTTCATTATGTCACGTTTGTTATTACCTACTACCCAATTAAAATGTATCATCATTGGTGTAATTACACTATGGTCTTGAAAATATTTTCTACCGACTGGAAATAAATCTTTGGGAAGGAGACTAAATTTTATTACACTATTATTATTATTAACATATACCTGATCATCCCATCCAACTGTGTTTTTATTGTTTAACACGTTTTGGGGATCAAAATACTTGATAGTTCTTTCTGTAGATTTTATAAACATAAATCCTGTACATATATCTACTTTATTTTGATCTTTGGGATAATTGTCCTGAAAAAGGGCTTCATTATCACCAATGTTATCTAAACAATATTTTAAAAAGTCTTTGTTTTCGTATACAATATCACCATCAGAAAAACATACATATTTGTTAGTTTTTAGATGCTTATGTATAACGTCAAACTTATAAGCAGTAATATTTGACCAATTCCCTTTTCTAAATTCTTGGAAATTACTATTTTTTTCATCATCTATAAGATACGTATTATCTACTTTATTATCTTGAAGGATTTTATAACCTACGTTTCCAATACAGTGTATATGGAACGGTTGATCACAATTTGTTCTTTTTAATGATTCAACACAATTTAGAGTATAATCAATATATCCACTTGTAGTAAGTGTTATAAAATCAATATCCTCGTACATTATATTTTTTTTATATAATAAGTTTAAGTTCTTTAATGAATATATTTATTTTTAATAACTAATTTCTAATAAAAAATAATTAAAAGAATATTAGTATGTAAACATTATTATGGAACTTGTTCAGAATTTTCATAACAGTATGGCAGGATTCGCTGACCAACATTTAAAAGATCTAGAACAAATTGTTGGCAGTGAACCACTAGAAGGTAATTGTTTTTATAAACATAGGACTTTAAATATAAATACAGACTTTTATAATAAGCGTGTAAACTTGTTTTGGTGTGGAACTCAGATAGATACGAAAGTATGCGAAATTGGGTTTAATGCTGGACATTCTGCTATGTTGTTCTTAATGGGATGTACATCTCCAAATGTGGATTTTACTGTATTTGATATTGGAACACATATATATGTTGATAAAGCATTTGAATATAGTAAAAAAAAATTTCCAGATGTACATTTCGAGTATGTAAAAGGGAATTCTATTCAAACCATACCTGAATGGATACAAAATAATACAGATAAAGTAAATACTTATGATGTTGTACATGTTGATGGTGGTCATACTGAAGAGTGTATAGTCAACGATATGAAAAATGCTGATATTTTAGTGAAAAAAGGTGGTATTATTGTCATTGATGATAGTAGTCATATTCCAATCCAAAATTGTATTGATAGATATTTACAACTTCCAAGATATGAAGAAGTACGTGTTTTAAAAACTTTTGGAAATCCTCATCGTATTATTAGAAAAGTTTAGGTTTAATAACAATTAATCATTCGTACCTTTTTATTATATGGAAACTCTTGTTCCAATTACTAGGAGTCCAATTGAAGAAAATGGACGTTTTTTAAATCTAATTATGCATCCACAAAATAATGACCATTATTTAGCGACTTTTGAAATAAAACAAACAAACGCTGGGTTTGATATTCCAGAAACTGAACATGAAGTCATTCTTTATCATCTAGACGAAAATATGATTATTATTGAAGAACATAAACTAATAAACAACATTAAAAACACAGACAGTAATGAATTTGGAATTAAACATTGTATATTATTAAATGACACTTTAATGCTAGGAACAAATGTTTCATGGAATGAGGAAATGTATTTATTTCATTTAGAAAAAGAAAAAATAGTTAAAGCAATTCCTCTTAATCTTAGTCAAAACGTCTTTATTTTATTACATCATAAAATGACAAAATTATTTGGTATTTATTCTTACAATCCTATACAGGTTTTATCTATTGATGTTGACACCGGAAATACTCAAATCGTAAATATGCAAAGAGTCTTAGACATTAAAGATTCAGTTGTAACATCTGGAAGAAGTGTTTATGTTGAAAAAAAAAAGGTATACTTATTAAACGTTAGATTAGAATCTACAGTGACAAACGAGTATATGTATTCTTTGTGGATGACTTTCACGCCACGATTTAAACTTGAAAAAATGTCAAAACCATTTCTTTTTCATAACAAAAATTCAAACCGTTCTCATGGTCTACATAATTGGAAACCATCTAGTGAATTTTGTACTGGTTTAATATTAAAGAATGAAACTGTTACAGCATGTGTAACAATTGGAAATGAGAGTTTCGTACATACATATGATGTTAACAATATACTAAGAATTACAAAATTTTAATTTTAAACACTTATTTCATACATTTATTGAGAAAAATCGTTCATTAATTGTTGTAACATTACATTACATTAAATAAAAAATTGATTAAATAATAATAATATAAATTGTATTATTATTTAATCATGGATACTAATACTTATATTTCTAAATTTTCAGGCAAAGATCTTATCTTAAGAGAGGAATCTTATGACATGTTAGATTTAAATAGTAACTGGGTAACAGTAGGAAAATTAACACAAAAGGTAAGCACTTATCAGTTTGATTTTGAGATATGTCCATTTACTACTGGACATAAGTTTATACCTATGGATGAATGGAACAATGGACCTATTTTTAGAGTTACTCTAGGTACACCAACCTCTAATAGACAACTGAATTCAACCGAACAATTTGAAAGAGAAATTAACAATGATATAATTTCAGAAATGAATCTTGGAAATATGAAAGAATGTGCAAAAAAAATGTTTGTGCATCCTAAAACTGGTAAGCCTTTAACATATTCAGAGATGCGTATGTTGTATGGTTAAAACAATAAGCCTAACATTTTATTATCTCTTTCTAGATTACAAATATAATTTTGTAGATAGATTATGTATGGATTCCTTTGAACTGACAATTAGAATAAAAACATATTTTCATTATATTAAATCATTATATTTATTAATATATTTTGGTGGTAATGGATATTTATCTTCTCGTTTTTGCCAAGGTTGATAAACAAGAATATAAGATGTTCTATATCCTTTTAACTCTTTACGAAAAAACATATTTCCAATGATTTCATCAATGGGGTAATCTATAATAGGCATTTTTTCAACAAGTTTTTTTGCTCCACTTAAAGTTAAAACGTATGCATGCGTACATCTTGGTACACCATAATCTAATAAGTGTAAATCTTTATTTATTACAATATTTGCACCAGAATAACCTAAAAATAAAATGTCATATTCTTTATCTTTTATCATTTCCAATGTTTTATGATATAAATCTTTAAAATCATTCACAAAAAAACAATCATCTTCAAAAATAAGTAATTTTTCTATATTATTAAATATCATATGTTGCCATATTTTATAATGGCTTTGCCAACAACCTACTTGAGGAGGTCTTAAAGCATAACCATTATTTTGAATTTTACCAGATGATTTAAAATTATCATATATATCTGTACCTAAGATAGCATTGAATCTTGAATAAGGAATATCAAATAGATTTAATTTATTTGACATATTTTCATATTTTTGTTTATCTTTATCTAAATTAATTATTACAGATTGGATAATTTTTTTGTCTAAGGTAGTATTATACATATTTATTTCTTTATTTTCTAATAATATTTTAATTTTACTAATAATATCTTTATTACAGTGAGCACTCAAATTATTATATTCTGTAAAAATATCAGCTTCAGGATTATTTGTAAAAATTGTTTCACTTAAGTATCTTTTAATTTCATCATCGCTTAAACTTAATACGTAATTAATACAATCATCTATGTTATTGAAATCATCTAAACAAATAAAAGCTTTACTATTAAATATTTTTTTTGCTAATAGGCTATCACCAATATATATTGGTATGGCACCTGAACTAAAAACATTGATAATTTTTTCAGTTATATATCCTTTTTTAACTTCATTCTCAGGAGCTAAAACAAATTTATACTTGGAGTATGTTTCTTGTAATTTTTCGTTATTCCATTTACCATCTACACGATCTATATTGTTATTGACTTTGTAGCTACCTAAACACCATACATCACTACATTTCTTAGAAAATTGTTCTACAAATGTGTTGCGAATATTGCTACCTCTATTTGCAGATATACAGTAAGAAAACAATCTTTTATTTGCAATATCAACACTCTTATATTTCAACCATAAATTACGTTGTTTATATTCCACGTAAGCAAAAAAAGCATAAGGTATACGAAGATTACTATTAGGATCTAAAGAGTTTACTACTAATTTATTACTACAGTTTCTCATTCTACTATGTAAACTATACCTCTCTCCATTCCACAGTAAGTATGGTTTTTCATTTTTATTCCAAAAATCTTGATTTCGTGTAAAATGAGTATAAATTATCAAGTCACAATTTTCTGAATTATCGTATTTAATTGTAAACGTAGGAAAAGTTAAATTTAATATATAATTTACGAAATATTCTCCAAACTCATAACCAAACCCTACAGAACCAACTGTAATAACATTTTTGTTTTTTTCATCATCCTGTAAATAATTATCGGGATATGTTTCTTTTACTTTGTCATATATGTTTAACATTTTATAATACAAATTTCTTTGTGTATATATTCTTTATAATTATTTTTTATAAAGAATATTTTAATAACAAATTGTTTTTATTCAGTCACAACAGTGTATGCTTTTCTTCTAGTTCATATTTATTTTCTGAGTAATCCTTATCAACTTTTGTTTTTATAAATTTGAATATATTTCAACGTAATCTATTGTTTCTAGAGAATAAACATGCTATACAAACTATAAAAACAGATCCGATTACCACTATTGCAATCATTTCGTCTTTATTTACTGAACCAAAATTAAAGAAGTTATATAAAGGTATCATTTATAATATAATCTAATCTTTTATTTCTCCAAATTTTACACAATTTTTAAAAATTAATTTCCATTCCATTTTTCCACATACGATTGTACAACAAGCTGCTATACATGGAACTTCATTATCCGGTGGAAATCCACATGCACATATCAAACACATACAATGACATTGATTTTTACAACACACACTAGGTACCTTTATTGTACATGCATCGCACATACATCCAACACGGATATGATGACCTGGTAGTTTATCACAGCATGTTAACCAGTCTCTTTGTACAAAACAAAATTCATGCATGAAACAACAGCATTCGTTTTTCATTGAACAACCATGACACCCTTCTGCTAAATAACCTATATTAATACATCCTAATCCACAGCAAATATAGATATTGTCTTCATCTATTACATCCAATCTGTAGTCGTCGCTCATTCTATATACATCAATACTTAAAAAAAAAACGATAATTAAACTTTTTATCACTCATCTATATAGGTTATGGATACCCTTACTAAGAGGAGATTATTGTTTTTATTTGGATGCATAGGAAGTAGGTGTGTACTTGTTTATTTAGCTAAATATTTGCCTCTTCATTTGTTATTTATTATGGGTTGTTTTACATTAATTCCCGCATTTGGATTTATTTTTATTTATATTTTTCGTTTACGACAAACAGGAACTGAAGTATTCGGTGATAAAATATGGTGGGATGATTTAAGACCAATTCATGGAATGTTATATTTACTTTTTTCTTATTTTGCTATACAAAAAAATCCATTTTCATGGATTTTTTTAGCAATTGATGTTGTAATCGGTTTTATTTCTTTTTTGCATTTTCATTATTATAAATTACAATAAATCTGATTTAAACGGCTCTTGTGTGTTTAAATAAAGCATTGACATTAAACGGCTTCCTTGTATTTCTTCTGTTGGAGTAGCACTGTGAATTACTTTACGATTGTTAAAAATAATTAAATCATTATTATCATAAACAACTTCTGCTATGTTGTCTTCTCGTAACACATATTTATTCATTATACCGTTCATGATATTTCTACTAGTATTTGGTGGAATACCTAAGAACCCTATAAACCGATTAGGTGACAACATTAGTGCATTTTTATTATATTGTTTGTCAGGATAAATAACCAAAGGTTGAACACATAAATCAGAAATTTTTTGAATATCTAGAGGAATTCTATCTATTCGTTGATAACCAGTATTATCTATTATAGCATTCTCGCTACTTTTCACAGAATAGCAACATTTTAATAATGCTAGCTTTTTATCATCCATTATTAAATTATTATATCCCTTTTCCATGCTAGCAAATAACGTGTTACCTCCCCTTTCTGGTGTTTGTATCATATAAATACTACTTACTTTATTCGGATATATATCCTTTGTACCTACTAAATCTTGATGCCATTGACGATTGTATTTTAAAGATTGACGATTATGAATAGTCTTGTTTTTTATTCCAAATATGTTTTCTATATGACCTTTTCCACGAATTGCAATTTGTGGACATTTTGGAACAGCTGTTTCTAAAAAGGGATGAATTACTCTAGGTGTATAATGAGAGTCAAATTGACTGCAAAAATCAAACTGTTTTGAAGGTGTAATATGTTGGTTCTTAAAAACCAAAATAGGTGTTGTAGTAAATAGATATTTAAGTTCATTCATCATATCAAACCCCATATCATTTATATCTATATCGTGAATTTCACATATAAATGGTACATTATAATTATACTTTATATGAAAGCATGTTATTATTGGAAAGAAAGCAAGAAATTTTAAAAACATTATTTAATTACTAATTATATTTATTATAGAGTTACTTTTATATATTACTATAAATACTTATAAATACTTATAACTATTTCATTATATATCTTATATATGAAATATGTCATACAAAGATACTAATTTATACTGTAAACACTATTTGGCGAATGAAATTGTTCAACTTAATATTAGTCTTAAAAGATTCTCTTATCTAATGGAAATATCTAACGGTAATTTATTGTTAATTGTTTTTTTTTTAGAAAAGGGGCATTGTTTAGACAATCCAAGTATAGAACCATTTTTACGACCGAGAAATTATGAAAATAGAAAATAATACATATATAAAGATAATTTTTGTTATTTACCAATGAATAAATGTACAATAACAAATAAACGTATAATAGAATTTTATAATAAAAATCCGGCTATTAGTTTTGAATCAGTAAATTTAATTTTTATTGACTTATTGGAATGTTTATTTAAAAATATGGATGAAAAATCATATAACTCTGTTAATACACAGGTTTTACAAACAATTCATGAAATTAACGAAAACATTTTACAATTGAAATCTGATTTCACTAATCAAATTGGATTAAAGTTTTTAGAAACAAAAGAAGCATATATTTCAGAAATGAAAAATATCATGCAACAATCTGTGTCTTTAACAAAAGATAATGTTCAACTATCTATCTCAAATATTACTGAATCGTTAATCGACAAAACAAAATTGCTTTTAAATGACACTATTCCAAAATCAAACGAAACATTACAAAAAGAAATTATGTTTAATATAACCGCTTTTGAAAAAAATATTCTTCTTGATATTGGTAATTTAAAAAACGAAACATCTAATGAATATATTCAAAATTTTATGAACCAGTTTGAAACAAAATTTAATACTATGGTAATGAATGTATCAAATGCAAGTGAATCTAGAATCAATGACACAATTCAACATGAAAAATCAAACCAGACATTATTCAGAGAAGAAATGAAACAATCATTCATATCTATTTCCAAAAATATTGACGAACAAAATACTTTTTTCGACAAATATAGAAATTCCAGTTATAAAGGAGGCTTCGGCGAGAACAATCTAGAACATATTTTAAGTACTCTATATCAATCTGCTGAAATTGTAAATACGTCAAAAGAAACTGCATCTGGAGATTTTATTTTGAGAAGAGATGACTACTCCCCTATTTTATTTGAAAATAAAGATTATAATCGTAATGTTCCACTTGAAGAAGTTAAAAAATTCATAAGAGATATCGAAACTCAACAATGTCACGGTATCTTTTTATCTCAACATTCTGGAATTACATCTAAACAACACTTTGAAATAGAAACCAAAGGTAAAAATGTCCTAATCTATATTCATAACACTCAATATTGTGCACAAACTATAAAAACAGCTATTGATATTATTGACTCTTTGTCTGATAAAATTTTAGAGTTATCAAATAATACACAAGAAGGATATAATGTAACTGAAGATGTTATGTTGGATATTAATACAGAAGTACGAGAATTTGTTGAAAAAAAGCAAAGAATGACTACAATGTTGAAAGAATTCAATAGTAAAATGGAAAAGGACCTTCAGTCTTTAGATCTACCTGTACTTTGTAAGTACATTACTAATAAATTCGGCACTATTTCACATAATAAAACTAAGATAATATGTGATATATGTAATATCTTTGAAGCCCATTCTAATAAATCACTTGCTGCACATAAAAGAAAATGTGGTAAACAAAATAATATAAAACCTATTTAAAAACATGCCGTCATGTTTATAATATGAAATTATTACAAAAATTAGAAGACAAAGATATTATAATACATGGTACTCATTCTGAACAAGACCCCAGAGGTGCTGGGTATAATATCGGTGACATGTTGAATATGCCGCATATGACTGGAAATTGGAGAGCACTTCCACATAATAACCCCGGTGTGTTAGAACGAATGAATGTAGTTGGGAAAAATTACGATAAATCCATTTTACACTATTACACTCATTCTAGACCATCTGATGAACGAGTGCCAAACCCCGAACGTATTTTAGATTCTTTGAAAATTTACTACAATGAAAATAAAGACAAAATTAAAGATATTATACAAAGCATTAGCAATGAAAATGCGTTGGTAGTACATGTTCGCATCGGAGACAGAGAGTTGGAAGACGAATATGTACAATATATATACAGATTAGCTAGAAAATTCGATAAAGTTTATATTATATCTGGTTTACATTTAGATGAGTATTTTTTAAACAACATATCAAAAATAGACAATTTCAAAAAAAGTCTCGAAAAAATATTAAAACTAAGTGATAAATTTTATTTCATATTAGGAGAACCTGACGAACACTTATGTGTTATGCATTTTGCAAGTAATTTGTTATTACATAAAGGTGGATTTTCTACACTTGGGTATATAATTAGTACTGGAAAATTATACATTACTAAATTTATTGGTGACTATAACCATAGTAACTGGAAAATAATTTCTCCTAAAAAACATATTGTTATTTAATAATATTTTTAATTTCTATCTGGATTTCTAACTCTGTTTATATATTTTTTCTTTCATCTTTCTAGCTTTGTAATCTAAAGAATGTATATACATTCTTAGTGTTTGAAACGATTGTACTACGTCACATTTACATTTTTTTTTATGTTCATAATAATCGTATTTAACGGTAAAGGATGTATTGCACAAACAAGTATATTTCATCTTTAAATTATGTATATAATACATATAAATATAAAAATCAATTTTGTATTTATTTACACATTTTAACATCATAACTGAAATTATTGAATAATTTAGAATTCTATAATATATGGTGCTTTCTATTGCTCACCGAGGATATTATTATAAAGACAATACCTCAAATGCGTTCTTATGTGCAATTGAGAACAATTTTGACATGATAGAATTAGATTTACATAAAACAGCTGATGATATACTAATTATACACCACGACCCATTCATTGAAAAATACTTTATTGAGAAAACTCCATTTGAATTATTAAAAAAAACTGATCCATTATTATTGACATTAGATGAATATTTTGGATTGTTTCCTTCTGAAAAATACCCATTATATATTGACATCAAAGGAAGTGATTATACTGCCTTTCTATTAATGAAATATATAAGACAAAACAATATATGCAAAGAACATATTATTGTTGCTAGTTTTAACCAAAATCATTTAAATTATTTTTGTAATATTGATATAAAAGTCGCTCTTATAACTGCTAACTCCTTTTTACCAAATATATATGAAAACATTTTCGAAAATGTTGATTATCTTGTTATAGCTTGGAATATAGTATGTATAGATATTATCAACTATTGTAAAAAAAAAAATAAAAAAATTTTTGTATATACATGTCAAAGTTTAACAGAATACAATTATATTATTCAATACGACGTTGATGGTATTATATCAGATATAAATATAAAGAACGATCGTTGTATATAATATGTTATCTACATCTCACTTCCAATATACTTTGCGATTACCTCTTTATCTTTTTCCAGAACCTCTGAGAAATCCCCATCTATCGGGTATGGACTCTAGAAATATTACAGACACAGAAGATATATATAAAATTAAAACCCACTTTATACTTCTTCATCATTTAAATATGTTACAAGACACAAATAACGATAAAATCAGCAAATTAGTAATTGCACAACACTATTTACAAGAATATTTTTCAAATAATTATAAAATGTCATTTAACATTTTTGGAGGAGGATTATTATGCGAATGGAATGAATCTGATTTTTTATAACTTATATATAATGCTTCAGATTGGGGTTATTCTTTTATGTATTGCAATTGTTGTTCTAATCGCTTCTTTTGTAAATGAGATTGATTGATTTAGGAATTGTATATTTATTAATTGTTATAAATAAGAACAAAAAATACTTGAGCCTTGTTTATTATTATTTCATGACTCTAAGTATTTTATGGTTTTTATTTTTGTTCATACAATTTCTCCTTCTTCTAATTCTCTCTCTCTTTCTTCAACTTCTTCAACGTCATCATCATCTTCATCTTCTTCGGATTTTATACGATCAATGAATTCTTTACTTAGTTCACCAGTTTGAGGTAAGGGCATGATATTGCAT
>Ga0213869_10001992_pt1 | contig 14617 bp, 13 predicted proteins | sample PICome_10_FD_160083 | JGI IMG/M metagenome (GOLD analysis project Ga0213869, IMG submission 160083) | Coastal seawater microbial communities near Pivers Island, North Carolina, United States - PICO132 | ecosystem: Environmental > Aquatic > Marine > Coastal | place: USA: North Carolina...
GGCGAAGAGTCCGATCGAGAGGACGCCCCAGATGCCGACGACACCGTGGACGCTGATGGCGCCGACCGGATCGTCGATCTTGATCTTGTCGAAGAACAGCACCGAGAAGACGACGATCACACCGCCGATGGCACCGATCACGATCGACATGATCGGAGTTGCAGTGCCACATGGGCCCGTGATGGCAACGAGCCCTGCGAGCACGCCATTGCCGACAAAGGCAACGTCGGGCTTGCCGGTCTTGAGCCAGATCACCGCAGCAGTCGTGAGACCGCCAGCAGCCGCCGCAAGGATCGTGTTGAGCGCAATGCCCGTCACGAGGTTGTCAGCGGCAAGTTCGGAGCCGGGGTTGAAGCCGAACCAGCCGAGCCAGAGGATGAACACGCCAAGTATGGCGAACGGGATGTTGTGGCCCGGTATTGCTCGGGCAGAGCCGTCTGCGGCGAACTTGCCTTTGCGAGCACCGACGAGCTGGGCTCCGACCAGAGCGGCGACGCCGCCGGTCATGTGCACGACACCGGAACCAGCGAAGTCAGAATAGACCGCATCACCGATCGAAATGCCGGCGATGAAGCCACCGCCCCAGGTCATGTGGACCACGACGGGATAGATGATGGCGCACATGAACACACCGAAGATGAGGTACGACGTGAACTTCGTCCGCTCTGCCATGGCTCCTGAGGTGATGGTGACTGCAGTTGCGGCGAACACGGCTTGGAAGAAGAAGAACGTTCCGTGGGACAGGTTGATGACGCCACTTCCGCCGATGGCGTTGATGTCGAGATCCTTCATGAAGAAGGTGCCGCCCTCGGTACCAAAAAAGTCGTTGCCGCTGCTGAATGCCAGGGCGTAACCGGTGCAGAAGAAGGCGAGGATGCCGATGATCGCGTCAGCCATGTTCTTGGCGAAGATGTTGACGACGTTCTTGGCGCGGGTGAGGCCTGCCTCGACGAGCGCGAAGCCCGCCTGCATGAAGAAGACCAAACAGCCGGCGATGAACACCCAGATGTTGTCAAGGACGGCTTGGACCTCGGATGCTTCCTGAGCGATGACAGTGCCGGGCATGAGGGCAACGAGGGCGGTGACGCCACCGATGCCGGAGATGATTCGAAGCGCTCGATTGCGCACGGGTTCCTCCAAAGGATTGGGGTAGGGGAATTGGGATTTGCTTGGAGAATCCAGTGGCGCCGTTGCCGTCTGGATTGCGAGAGGCAAGCTACGGACATCGAGTTGCGGGCTCATCGCTGCAGTGTTTCCAGTGTGTGAATTGGTCGGAGGGGTGACCGCATCGAATCAAGGTGATGACGTGCGGGCCTCGGAGCGTTCTGGAAACGACCGCCCTCTCCCGAGCGCGAGAACGTCATCTCGCCGGAATGCAACCACCTCGGGCAACGACCTGTGTGGACGATCGCCCGCTCCAGGGGGATTCAGCTGGCTCAAGGGTGGGGTGAGTTGCTGACTGAAGGGGCGAGGCGACCGTAAAGAGCAAGCTATGCGAGCAATGTTGCGCAACTATGCAAATTTGGTGAACGACCCGTGAACAGCCGTGGACCACTCAATTGAACAGCGGTGGAATGCTCAACGCTGGAACCGAGGACGCTGACGGGACGGGTGGCACACCGCTGTGATTCGAAGCCTCCACCCATTGCGCACAAGAATGGGGAGATGGATTTGATGTACCCGAACGAAGCCGAAGAGTTCCGCGCCGAGATCAAAGCGTGGTTGCACGACAATCTGCCCGATGGCTGGTTTGATGACGGCTTCGAGATGTCGGCCGAAGAACGCAAGGAGTTCAACGCAACCTGGCCATCGAAGCTCTTCGAGGGTGGTTGGATCTGTGCGACATGGCCAGCCGAGTACGGCGGCAAGGGTCTGAGCACGATGCAGGGCGTTGCCCTCTCAGAAGAATTCGCCAACGCGAAGGCACCGATGCGCGGCGACTTCTTCGGCGACACCTTGGTCGGCCCGACGCTGCTGCAGTGGGGCACCGAGGAGCAGAAGAAGGAGTTCCTTCCGGGAATCCTGCAGGGTCGGACTCGCTGGTGCCAGGGATTCTCCGAACCCGACTCTGGTTCTGACTTGGCATCGATCAAGACGACTGCTGAACTCGATGGCGACGAATGGGTCATCAACGGCCAGAAGGTCTGGACGACCCAGGGACACCACGCCGACTACTGCTTCTTGCTCACCCGGACCGATCCTGACGTTAAGAAGCACGCCGGCATCTCCTACATGCTCGTTCCGATGAACCAACCGGGCATCGAAGTCCGCGGCATCACGCAGCCCGACGGTACGGCCGAATTTTGCGAGGTCTTCTTCTCTGATGCCCGCTGCGCGAAGGACGCCGTTGTCGGTGGAGTTAACAACGGCTGGAAGGTGGCGAACTCCACGCTCGGATTTGAGCGGGGGCAGTCGGCGACGACCGGCTTCCGTCGATTCGCCGAGGAGTATCGACTCCTCGTCGAGAAGGCGAACGAGAACGGTGCGATCGACGATCCGCACATCCGGCAGCGGTTGATGCAGTACTACTCAAAGATCGAGATTCTGCGCTTCAACGGCCTCCGGAATCTCACCGCCACGCTTAACAAGAGCAAGGACATGGGAACAGCGGCCCTCGGCGCAACCAACAAGATGTTCTGGACCGAGATGCACCAACGCTCCATGGAACTCGCACTCGACATCTATGGCAGCGATTCCATGCTGATTGACACTGGCCCCGAAGCGGGTGGCTGGCCGGGCGCAAGCCGCGACCAGCGACGCGAGGGCTATCCGGTGAGTCCAATGATGTCATCGTTTTTCTTCTCCCGCTCCGAGACGATCTGGGGTGGCACGAGCCAGATTCAGCGCAACATCGTTGGCGAGCGTGTGCTCGGTCTGCCGAAGGAGCCGAAACCGCCGACTGGCGACTGAGCGTCCTCGTAGTTTGTCAATCATGACAATCAGAATCGGTGTGATCGGTGCGGGTGGCATGGGCCGCGAGCACATCAAGAATCTCGCTGCCATCGACGACGTCGAAGTCGCAGTGGTCGCCGATATCGATGCCACCGCTGCGCTCGACGCAGCTGGACTCTGTGACGCGGCGGCGTCGACCGACTCTGCCGACGTCGCCGCAGATTCGAGGCTCGACGGTGTGGTCATTGCGTCGCCCGATGACACGCACTCCGATCTGACGATCGTGGCGGTCGAGCGAGGCAGATTCGTCCTATGCGAGAAACCCTTGGCGAGCGTTGTCGTCGATGCCGAACGCGTCGTTGCGGCGGAAGCCGCTGCGGGCCGGTCGTTGGTGCAGGTGGCCTTCATGCGGCAGTACGACCCGGCACACATTCAGGTTCGATCAGCAATGAATGAGCTTGGGTTGGTTCGTCACGTTCGAGCGGTGCATCGCAACACGAATCATCAGTGGGAACGTCCACTCGATCTGGTTCTGTCGCAGTCGCTGATCCACGACGTGCACACTGCCAGGTGGCTGACGGGAACAGAGTTCTCTTCGATCACAACGCAGGTGGTGAGCGGACTGCGACCGGTTGAACACGTGGTGTTGCTCGGCGTGATGGCAGATGGTTCCACGGTCACGATCGAGTTCGTCGAGGCGGCCTACGGCTACGACGTCGAGGTGGAAGTCACGTGCGAGCGGGGCGTGGTCACTGCGCCACAACCAGCACAGCCCGTCGTGCGATCTGAAGGCGCCTCCCATCAGCACGTCGGAGATGACTGGTTTGGCCGTTTCAGTGAGGCATATCGACTCGAGGCGGAGGACTGGATTGCCGGTATTCGGGCTGGTGAGGTACGCGGACCCACCTCGGTCGACGGATTGGCAGCGCAGCGGGTGGTCGACGCTGCGATTCGTTCGGCGGTCTCCGGCGAGCGCGAGCAAGTCTGAACCCGTCTGATTTGCCTCGGAGTGAAAGTGGATCGTGCTGTCGTTGGGATCGGCAGTTCTTTGTGACTTCCGGCCAGGCAGCTGGGCGGGCCCGCACGTTCCAACACCCGGTCGGCATGATTAGGAGATGGCAGTGACCGGGCGGGGCCCTCGCGATCTCGGCCCGGCTGGGCCGGTTGAAGAAAAGCGGCTGGTCACGCGCCCGTTTGTCATCGTGACGCTGAGTTCGTTCGCCTTCTTCATGTACATCGGCACCCTGGTGCCGCTCGTTCCGCTGTTTATCGAGGGTCCTCTCAAGGGCGGTGAGTTTGCGCTCGGCTTGAATGCGGCGGTTTTCGCGACTGCAGCGATCTTCGCTCGGCCCGTGCTCGGTCGGCTGGCAGATCGCTACGGCCGGCGATCGATCATCATTGGAGGAGCGTTGACCGCGGCGACTGGCGGCATGCTGATGAGCCAGATCGACTCTCTGAGCGCGCTCATGTTCCTCCGAGTGCTCACTGGAGTGGGCGAGGCGGCAGTGTTCGTTGGCGCCGCCACACTCATCGCCGATCTTTCGCCGCGTGAGCGTCGGGCCGAGGGAGCGAGCTACTTCTCCGTGGCGGTGTTCAGCGGTCTCGGAATGGGCCCAGTCTTCAGCGAATGGCTCCTCGATGACGTCAACTTCGAGCGCACCTTCATCGCTGCCGGTTCCTTCGCAATTATCGCGGCAGCGATTGCTGTCTTTGCTCCCGCCCGTGTTGAGTCACCTGATGACAGCGAAGCGATAGCTGTTGACTCAGCGCGCGGTGGCGCCACGCCGATGAAGGCCCTTGCGGATAGTGGGGTTTTCAGTTTCATCCACCCCGCGGCGATCCTGCCGGGGACCGTTCTTGCGTTTGGCATCGGCGGGCTCACCACGTTCTTCCTCTTCATCCCCGACTATGCGCGAGATCACGGATTCACCAGTTCGGGCGGCCTGTTTCTTGCCTATGCGCTCGTCTCACTTGTCATCCGTCTGTTCGGAGCAAAGCTGCCCGAGCGTCTTGGGCCGCGTCGCTCGGTGTCAATTGCCCTCAGTGCGATGGCGGCGGGTCTGGCCGTGTTCGCGATCTTCCCCAGCGTGCCCGGCCTCTGGACAGGAGCGGTGCTGATCGGACTTGGCGCTGCGTTCAACTATCCGTCGTTGATGGCGCTCACCGTCAACAACGCCAACGATGCTGAGCGAGCCTCCGCGATCAGTTCGTTCACGATGTTCTTTGAGATCGGCTCGGTCGGCGCAGGACTCACCATTGGCGTCCTCGCGCAACTTGTCGGTAAGCAGTACGGCTTCTTCGGCGGAGTGGCGTTCTGCCTGACTGGGCTCTGGCTGTTGTGGGCCAAGGTCGCACCAGCCGAACCGAAGCCGGCGATCGTGCCCGCATAGGTCAGCGGAAATCAGACGCCTATCGCGATAGCTGATTTCCGCTGGTGAAGCCGCTGACGCTCCGGCATGATGGAGCCATGCCACCGCTCGACCACGACCACTGCTACGGCATCGTTCGCAGCGGTGACCGCAGGTTCGACGGAGTGTTCGTCGCGGCGGTGAGGACCACGGGGATCTACTGCAGGCCGAGCTGCCCCGCGATGACTCCGAAGCAGACCAACGTCGAGTTCCACCACACCCCTGCAGCAGCCCAGCAACGGGGCTTTCGGGCATGCAAGCGATGCCGCCCCGACGCTTCGCCTGGGTCGCCGGAATGGAATCTGCGACAGGACGTCGTCGGCCGAGCAATGCGGATGATCGCCGACGGCGCCCTCGAACGTGACGGCGTTCCTGGGCTGGCACGGCAACTCGGCTACAGCGAGCGGCACCTCAATCGAGTGATGACCGACGAGCTGGGAGCGGGACCGCTCGCCATCGCCCGAGCTCACCGCGCGCACACGGCGCGGTTGCTCATCGAGACCACATCGATGTCGTTCACCGACATCGCCTTCGCCGCTGGATTCGGCAGCGTGCGCCAGTTCAACGACACGGTGCGTGAAGTCTTCGCGTCATCGCCGACAAATCTTCGAGCAAAGCGCGGAAGTGTCGCGGGCGCTGGGCCAGCAGGAGAAGTGATCCTTCGGCTCCCCGCTCGGCAACCGTTCGCGGGTGCTGAGCTGCTGGCGTTCCTCGGAGCGCACGCGATTCCTGGCTTCGAGTCGTGGGACGGCGAGTGCTTTGCGTTGGTGCTCACGCTTCCGCACGGTCATGGCACCGCTTCGCTGCGCGCACATGACGATCACATCGAGGCCAGAGTGCGACTTGTCGACTGGGCTGATTTGTCGAGTGCCGTGCAACGACTGCGGCGTCTGCTCGATCTCGATGCCGATCCGATTGCGATCGACGAAGCGCTGAGGATCGAACCAGCGCTCGGACGATTGGTTCAGGCGATGCCTGGACGGCGCGCCTCGGCGAGCGCTGATCCGTTCCAGACGACTCTCCGGGCCATCATGGGGCAGCAGGTGTCGCTTGCTGGGGCGCGCACCGTGACGGGCCGACTGGTGGCAGCGCTGGGAGCGCCAATCGACGTGGATCTGGCTGGCGCGACCGCGCTTACGCATGCTTTTCCGACCGTTGAGCAACTCGCCGATGCTCCTGATGCGCTCTTTGCGATGCCGACGGCACGTCGTGATACCATTCGGCGGGTCGCTGCGGCGGCTGCGGACGGCGGGCTCGTCCTCGATGCTGGTGTCGACCATGTCGAGACTCGTGCCCGGCTGCTGGAACTGAAGGGCATCGGCCCGTGGACTGCCGACTACGTTGTGATGCGTGGACTCGGTCATCCGGACGTGTTCCTCGGCACCGACCTCGTTGCGGTGAATGGACTGCGAGCACTCGGCCTTGAACCCACCGACGCCGTGCGGTGGGCGCCGTGGCGCTCATATGCCATTCATCACCTCTGGGCGAGCCTCGGAACACTCGATGCGGCCGCACGCTCTGCCGCCAGCCCAACACTTGGCCAATCAACATCCGCAACGACGAGAACGGAAGTGTCATGACGGCGACCACCCTTGCCTCAACCACGATGAGCAGCCCTGTTGGAAAGCTCACGATCATCGCATCAGATACAGGAATCCGCGCTGTGCTCTGGCCCACCGACAACCCGAAGCGAGTGCCGCTAGGCGAAGTGGAACCCCGCGAAAATCATTCCGTGCTAGCGAGTGCCGTGACGCAGCTCGGCGAGTATTTCGACGGGCATCGTCAAGACTTCGACCTCCCGCTTGATCCGACGGGAACTGAGTTCCAGCAGTCGGCGTGGACGGCGTTGCGGTCGATTCCGTTTGGCACGACGGTGAGTTATGGCGAGCAGGCCGAACAGATGGGTGACAAGCGCAAGGCGCGTGCCGTCGGCGCTGCAAACGGGCGCAACCCTATTTCGATCGTCGTTCCCTGCCATCGCGTCGTCGGCTCGAACGGATCACTCACTGGGTTCGCCGGAGGCATCGACACCAAAGACTGGCTCCTCACCCACGAACGCCGAGTCGCGGGCCACACCCTCAATCTCTAGCCAGCCGCCACCACCCGAAAAATGTTGGCCCAGCGGCGCTGAGCGACGATCTTGCTGCACATTTCGGTTGGGGTGCTGTGGGGTCTCCGTTCGGTGGGGCATCAGCGTCGCTGAGCGGGCACCTCCCTGCATTTTTTGGGTGAGGGGTGTGGCAGGGTGGCGAGATGAGGTACGTCCCCTTCGGAAACACTGGACTATCGATCTCCGCGATCACGCTGGGCTGTATGAGCTACGGCGAATCGGGCAAGGGCACGCACGCTTGGAGCATGGACGAGGCCACCAGCCGACCGTTCATTGAGCAAGCGCTCGAAGCAGGCATCAACTGCTTCGACACGGCCAACGTTTACTCACTCGGCTCGAGTGAAGAGATCATCGGCCGAGCGTTGGCAGACATGACGAACCGCGAGGATGTCATCATTGCCACCAAGGTCCGTGGACGAATGCGGGAAGGACGTTTCGGAGAGGGACTGTCGCGCAAGGCGATCATGCACGAGGTTGATGAGAGCCTGCGGCGACTCGGAACGGACTACATCGACCTGTATCAGATCCATCGATGGGACCACCGCACGCCAATCGAGGAAACGATGGAGGCGTTGCACGATCTGATCAAGATGGGCAAGGTGCTGCACATCGGTGCTTCATCGATGTATGCCTGGCAGTTCAGCAAGGCGCAGTACGTGGCCGATGCGCATGGTTGGACGCGGTTCGTCAGCATGCAGCCGCACTACAACCTCATCAATCGCGAAGAGGAACGCGAGATGCTCCCGCTCTGTGTGGACATGAACATCGCCGTGATCCCGTGGAGCCCGATGGCTCGTGGCAAGTTGACCCGGGAGTGGGACGAATCGACAAACCGCACCGAGAGCGATGAGTTCGGCCGGTACCTCTATGGCATGCAGGAATCTGATCGCGCTGTCGCCGATGCGGCCGCGGCGGTCGCGGAGGGACGCGGCGTGCCTCGAGCACAAATTGCGCTCGCGTGGGTGTTACGCAACCCGGCGGTTACGTCGCCGATCATCGGAGCAACCAAGCCTCATCACATCGATGATGCGGTTGCAGCCGTGGAACTTAGGCTGACGGACGAAGAAGTCAAGACTCTTGAAGATCCGTACGTCTCACATCCCATCGTCGGCTTTGCGTGATGTGATCTAAGTCTCGCTTCAGCAGGCAGAACCAGCAGTAAGAACCGGAACTACTTGCGGCGAGCGGCGGTCGACTGGGCTTTACGCAAACGGTCAGCTTCCTTCTTGGCGGCTTTTGCCGCCTTGCGCTGTTCGCGCAGCTTTGCTTGCTCATCGTCGGAACGCTTGGCGGTGTCGAGCACCGGAGCGAGCTGCGGCTCTTCGGTCTTGGGCAGGGCAAGCACTTCGTCGTGTTTAAGCAGGTCGCGGATAATCGCCGATGCGGGAGCCTCGCCCGCGATGGTGGCAGCGAGCATGATGCGTGTGACGGCAAGCCCGTGTCGTTCAACGAGCCCGGGCAGCACGTCCTTCAGTTGGTCAGTCGACGGGTTGTCGGCATTTTCGCCAAGTCCCTCTATGCAATCGGCGAGACAAGCGTCAGAGAGGATGGCCGCAATAGCTTCCATGCTGCCGTCAATACGGCCAGACTTCACTCCGGCACGCAATGAGTCGGCGTTGAGTTCGCCGTCGACAAATGACTCGAGTCCCTCACGGTGATCATCGTCTAATGCCTTGATGCCTGACGTGATTTCGTCGTCGGTTGCGGCCTTGATCGAGCGGTCCAACAGACCGAGGGCCTGCATACGGTTCTTCACGTGATTCACGGGCCGCGACGCTACCGCGGAAACCAGCCGAGCAGTACCGAATCCGAGGCAGGGTTGCCGACGACTCCGGATAACTTCAGCGCGACCTTGCCGTAACCACCATTTCCGTCACGAACGAACAGGTTGAGGCGATGACAATGGGAGACCGGGTTGCCGTGCTCAAAGACGGCTACCTCCAGCAGGTCGATACGGCGCAGAATATTTACGACCGCCCAGGCAACGTGTTTGTGGGTGCGTTCATCGGTTCGCCGTCAATGAACCTCTACGAGGGGCAGATAGAAATTTCAGGAGATGGCGGCAGCGTCACGTTTGGCTCGCACATGTTTGGTCTTGATGAGCACGTATCTGCAACGCGCTCCGGCCTCAAGGGGTACGACGGCAAGCCGGTCATCGTTGGCATTCGCCCGGAAGACTTTGAAGATGCTGCGATGGTTGAGGGTGTATCAGAGAATCGTCGCCACGCATCCAGGGTGTCGCTGATCGAATCGCTCGGTTCGGAGGTCATGGCGCACTTCCGGTTGGACGCGAAGACTGTCGGCTCGGGTGATCCTGATGTAGTCGAGGAATCGACAAGTGGAAGCGTAGCCAACGCAGTTGGGCGGTTCAGTGCGCGTACTCACGGTCGCATCGGAGAGAACATCGACATTGCCGTGGCCATCGAGATCGGTGACTTCTTTGACGCTGGTACACGCAAAGCCATATGGAGCTGAAGGACACCTCGCCGATTTAGAAAACAAGCAGGCAACGCGCTGAGCTCCCATTTTCGCTCGGCCGCTTCGTGATCAGCGTGCAAACCGTGGCTTGATCGGCGCGTGCGCGATTCTCGGCAACACGAGCTCTGCGAACAGGTCGCATTCTGCGGAATGACTGTACCCAGACAGGATAAAGGCGCCGATTCCCACCTTTTGGTAAGCCTGCAGCTTGGCAGCAACCTGATCTGGATTGCCGACAATTGCTGCGCCGGCACCGCTCCGGGCCCGGCCGACGCCCGTCCACAAGTTGTCCTCGACAAAGCCGTCATCAGCAGCAACTTCACGGAGCGCTGCCTGGCGGGCCACGCCAAACGAGGCGGCATCAAGCGACTTGTTGCGAATCGCATCTCCGGTATCGATGTCGAGTTTTGACACGAGATGCTCGGCCGCTCTGCGCGCCAGGGCCTCGGTCTCGCGTACAATCACGTGGGCGCGTAGACCATAGATAAGCTTTCGGCCGTAGTGTTTGGCGGCCAGCGTCGTCATCTCAGCCACCGTGCTGCTCACCGATGCAACCGTGTCAGGCCAGGTCAGGAAGACGTCTGATTCGGCAGCGGCGACGTCCTTAGCCGCCGGAGAGAACCCGCCGAAGTAGAACGGCGGGGCGGTTGCACCCTCGAGGATCCGGGGTGGCTCAATTTCAAGATCGACAAACTCACCGTGAAAGTCGATTGCTTGGCCGTTGAGCAGTTGGCGCAGGACCTGCATCCATTCTCGAGTGCGCTGATAGCGCGGTGCCGAGTCGAGTGCTTCACCCGGGATGTTGGAGCTGATGATGTTGATGCAGAGCCGGCCACCAGCCATCTGATCGATGCTGGCCAGCTGACGGGCGAGCTGGGGTAGATGCATCTCCCCCATACGTACGGCGAGCAAAAGATTGATGCGCTCGGTCTGGGTGGCAATACCGGCGGCAAAGGCCGTCGAGTCGATGCCCAACGTGTAGCCGGAGGGCAGTAGCACGTTGTCGAAGCCGTTGCGATCGGCTGTCTGTACGATATACGAGCAATGCTTCCACGAGCTGGCGAGTGCTGGGTTGGGCAGGCCGAGAAATTCGTAGTCGTCATCGCACAGAGCGCTAAACCAGGAGATCTCGGGAATGGTCGGATCGGCGATGGAACTCATGGCAGTGGAACTCCCTCAGAAGCTTGGACGATGGTGTAGACGTCGGCTCGGTCAAGGTGGACGTTGAGCGCACGGACAGCATCGGTGATGCGATCGATGTTCTGGGATCCAACGATGGCGATCGGCCGTGACGGGTGAGCAAGCACGAATGCCAATGCGATATGGCTGCGGTCGACCCCTTCGCGCTCAGCGAGTCGATCGAGTTCTTCGAGCAGTTCGGGCTCGACACCATCACCAGTGGCGAGCAATCCGCCAGCGAGTGGGCTCCACGCTATGGGGGTGATACCGAGTTGCATGCACTGGTCCAAGGTGCCATCGCGCATCGGGTGTAGGCGGTGAGCAGAGAACTCGGGCTGGTTGGTGGCGATCGGAAAGCCGAGGTGTTCTTGCAGAGCTGCGACCTGGGCCGGAGTGTGGTTGGAGACGCCAACCTCCCGGATTTTGCCGGCGACGCGCAATTCCGTGAGCGTCGCAGCGACATCTGCTGGGTGGGCGTATAGGTCCGGTCGATGGATCTGGTAAAGGTCGATGACGTCGACACCCATCCGACTCAATGACGCTTCGCAGGCACTCCGGAGATACGACTTCGACGAGTCGTAGGGGAGTGGTGGCATGATGCCGCCCTTAGTTGCGAGCACTATGCGGTCGCGCAGTCCAGGTGACTTGGCCAGGACAGAACCGAGGATCTCTTCGACCTGGCCAAATCCTGTGCCGCCCCAATCGAAGCCATAGACGTCTGCGTTGTCGACGAGGTTCATTCCGACGTCTAACGCGGCCTCCAGGGTCAGCTGAGCCGCAACGATGTTGGTGTTTGTATATCTCCAGAGTCCGAAAGCCAGCGGTCCGACGTTGGTAATAGAGCCGAGCGAACGAGTAGAAGAATCGACCAGAGTCATCACGCGCCAAACCTACCCATCGGAGGAGTCACCAGAAACGGGTCAAAAGGAACCTTCTTCTGCCGTTCCAGCTGTGGCTCCGGGGCCTATGACCGATTATCGGATGGTTATCTGTGGTCGCTGCGGGCCGCTGACCCGTGTTCGCTTAACGTAGAAGCTGAGATGACGAAGACGGCAAGTCTGCGCGACGATGAGGCTCTCATGAAAACTTCTGCTGGGACTGCCCACCATGCGATCTCGTTGATCGATCTGACCGACTTGTCTGACGACCATACCTCTAGTGGCATAGACGCCTTGTGTAAGCGCGCGGCGGAATATGGCACAGCAGCAGTGTGCGTGTGGCCCGAATACGTAGCGCGCTGCGTTGATTTGCTCGACGACGCCGACGTGGGCGTTGCGACGGTCGTCAATTTTCCGAAGGGCAATCAACAAATCGGCGTTGTCCTTGATCAGACCTTGACGGCGCTCTCGGACGGGGCGAACGAGATTGACGTCGTGCTGCCGTACAAAATGTTCCGCAATGGCGACGTCAAACCGACGGCGAGCCTGATCGAGGCGGTCGGTGACATCATCGCCCCGCCCGGCGTCCTTAAGGTCATTCTCGAGACTGGCGAACTCGACAACGAGGCGATCCGCAGTGCAGCCGAGCTTGCGGTCGGCCTGGGTGCGGACTTCATTAAGACCTCGACCGGCAAGACTGATGTCAGCGCGACCCTTGGTGCTGCGCGAATCATTCTTGAGGTCATCGCTGCCACCGATCGCGCCATCGGGATCAAGCCGTCAGGCGGAATTCGTAGCTTCGATGACGCTGTTGGTTATCTCAACCTCGCCGAAGAGGTGATGGGGCCAGACTGGGCGACCCGATCGACTTTCCGCTTCGGGGCATCAGGCCTTCTGGATGCGCTGCTGGCGGAGGTCTGAAATGCGGGATCAGAGGCCTTGGTGATGAGGCCAGACTTCCTAGTTCAGCCAAACGGCCTGGGTCGAAACGGTAAGAGGCAAGTGGCGCCCTCGGTAGGATTCGAACCTACGACACCTGGTTCCGGAAACCAGTGCTCTATCCCCTGAGCTACGAGGGCGGGGTATTCACGTTACTCGGCAAGCTACCGGGCATCTCGGGTCGCTCCAGCTGAACAGCCCGCCTTTTCGGCCGGTTACGGTTTTGCGGAACTCACTGCGATAAGTCGGTCGTCAGCGCAAAGCGCACCGATCTTCGGATTATCGAATGCAAGTCGTTGTCCGTGTCGAACTACTTCAAGCACGCGTACATGCGCGGGGGCGACATGGACGCCGTCGATCATAATTGGAGCAATCTCAACGATTTCTAGGTCGGCGCCAGCTTCGAGTAGATCGTCGATCACATCGAGCGCTTGGGGAGTCCGTGAAGCGATACCAACCAGGCGCCCAACGGCTGCAGCTTGGTCAATGGCTGAGTCGGCGCCGCTCTGACGGAGCAGGTGGAGGTTCTCTCGATCCCGCACCGTGACTACAATACGCGCAGACGAGTTCAGCTCGCGAGCGGTCAATGTGATCAACACCGCCGTGTCGTCTCGATTCGGGGTGATCACTACAGAGTCAACGCGATCGATTGCAGCCTGGTTGAGCACTGACACTTTGGAGGCGTTGCCGGTGATAGCGATGAAGCCGTCCTGGCTCGCCAACGCAAGCGCCTGTTCGTCGATATCGACCACTGCAATCTCGTTCCGCCGCACGCCCTGTGCGACGAGCGCGCTAGCGGCGGCGCGTCCCGTCGATCCGTAGCCGCAGATCAGATGGTGATGGTTCACGGTTCGTCTCCATTGTTGGGTCTTCAGCAGCGCGCGTGACCGTTCGGTCAGCACTTCGACGGTCGTGCCGACGACAAGGATGAGGAAGAGGATGCGGGCAGGAGTGATAAGGAGCAGCGCCGCCAAGCGAGTTGAGGGGGTGACGGCGCGGATATCGCCGTAGCCGGTGGTTGTAACGGTGACCGACGCGTAATAGAGCGCGTCGATTAGTCCCAACTCGCCGCCTGCGGAATCGGCATAGCCGTTGCGACCGATTAAAACGATAACTGCGATAAAGACCAGGAGCCCAACGGCGAATCCGATCCGCCGTCCGATGGCTGCGATCGGTGCGCGCGGGGATGAGGGCAGTCGAATCAGGTCGACCGCATTTTGAGTGGGTCGGTGACCGAACTTCATTGTGGACATCGACTCACCATGGGCGAGGCTAGTACCAGTCAGAGATCCCAGAGTGAGACGGAACCCGCAATTTGATCCGTCGACTAGGCATCCCCTTTCGAATGGTCAGGGGACGAGCGGCTTGCATCGGGCACAATAGATTGCGCATGTCCGATCCTCTTGCCTCACTCTCGACGCTGCTTGCACCTTTGTTCGCTAATTTCAACGGCGGAGCGCCCGCCGATCCAACAGTGCGACCGTCTGATCGAGCTGATGCCCAAATCAACGGCGCCCTCGCGTTGGCCAAGCGTTTGGGCAAGAACCCGCGTGACTTGGCGCAGCAGGTCGTCGAGTCGGGCGTCTTGACTGATGTCGCTGCTGACGTGGAGGTGGCAGGACCTGGCTTCATCAATGTCACTTTCTCGTCGTCCTTTCTCGAGTCACAACTCGCAGCAGTTGTCCAAGACGAGCGGCTTGGCGTCGCGACTGCTGCCGAACCGAAAGTCGTGG
>Ga0213869_10001995_pt1 | contig 14611 bp, 16 predicted proteins | sample PICome_10_FD_160083 | JGI IMG/M metagenome (GOLD analysis project Ga0213869, IMG submission 160083) | Coastal seawater microbial communities near Pivers Island, North Carolina, United States - PICO132 | ecosystem: Environmental > Aquatic > Marine > Coastal | place: USA: North Carolina...
CAGGATATGAGACAGGCGAATGACAGGTGCAATTTGGGCCTTGGCCTATGAGATTTCAAATGACGATCGCGAAACCTATCTTGACTGGTTTCACCGGATTCATATTCCAGAAAAGCTGGCCCGACCCGGATATCGCTGGGCCGCCCATTTTGAAGGCAGCACCAGCACGCCTGACACCCATAGCTATATTGCGTTATTTGGCGGTATCTCAACCCGCATATTCCTTGATCCCAGTCCGGCGCAGCTGAAGACAAAACAAGATGATTTAACTCGTGAAATGATGGCGCAGCGGCGCAATCCCTTTGCCACAATTCTGGTGCATGAATGGAGCGATAGCAGCACGCCAAGCACAAGTAATGATCATATGATGGCAGTGGAGCCCATCAATTCTGACCGGCTTGATTTTCTGGTGATTAATGTAATTGAACAGGGCGAAGAGAGTGGCGCATGGATAGTACAGAATTTACTGCCAAAGCTACAAGGCAACAACCCGGATGCCGCTCACAATGACGCCATTACTCATAAATTTTTTAGCGTCACCGGGCCACCAGCGCATGTCCTGTTTCATGAAACAAATCAATCCGGATTTATCGATGATGTCATCAATTTCGATTTGGAAGCGCAAATCTCAAGTGCCGGTATCAAAAAAACATCCGTTCGCCATCAATCTGGCAAAAAGATATGGCCCGTTTGATTGAGTCTTTTAGTTTGCAGGCGTTGCCGGTATCAAGTTTCAACGCCCACAATAACCACAAAAGAGATCTAAATCAGACACAAATTGGCTAGCATTATGTCAGTCATGATTATCCCCTTTTGCCAACAAGGCAGCGAAAGGCTGGGCTGAGTTGAAATTACCCATCAAATTGGGTGAGTGAAAAATTCATCTACTAAAATAATATAATTTAGAGTTAATCACTAAATTTGATGAATAAAAAAGTGCTTTTTGATGAGAATATGACATTTAAATGATATAAAATTATGGTTGTTGTCACGTTAGTCGACTTATGGCCTAGCACTGGTCTGTTGACTAAACAGTTTAAAGTTCCGTAACTTTAAAATGAAGGTTGGGGGGGGCATGATCAATGTGTGAAATTTTTGCCAGTCAGCCACAAGACTCTTATGAGCCAATTACGCGTAATATCCGACTTAATGGACAAAGCACGTCAATTAGGCTGGAGAGGTCGTTCTGGGCAATCATAGACGCTATGGCGGAAGAAGAAGGCGTGTCGACTCCTACGTTTTTGTCGACGCTTCATTCAGAAGTTCTTGAAATACACGGTGAAGCAAAAAATTTCACGTCATTATTACGATGCTCGTGTGTTAAAAAAATGCAGCTTATCACATTGAATCCAAGTTCAAATTTGTTTGTACGATCAGCTGAAACAAACGAGAAATTGAAAAATTTTTTCCCATAAAATGCCTTTGTAGTAATGTGATACTACCACGCACCAAATTCCTCTCCATAAGATTTTAGCAGCCAGAAGGTCAAAAAATCAGGAGGGAAGAGTTGGCTAAAGCAATACATTCGATGATCCGCGTTCTTAATGAGGCCAAATCAGTGGCCTTTTATGAGGCGGCGTTTAATCTCACAGTTGCCGATAGATTAGATTTTGAGAGCTTTACGCTGGTCTATATGAGCAACCCTGAGACTGAATTTGAATTAGAACTCACCATCAATAAAGGCCGAACAGAAGCCTATGAACTAGGTGATGGATATGGCCATTTGGCTGTCAGCGTAGATGATATCGACGTTGAACATGCGCGTTTTGAAGCAGCAGGACTTAAGCCAAGAAAGCTCGTTGAATTTGAGCAGAATGGGGTGCTTTTGGCAAAATTTTTCTTTGTTCAAGACCCAGATGGTTACGAGATCGAAGTGCTTCAAAGACATGGACGCTTCAAATAGGAAAATAGGGAATAAGGGAGGAAATAATGAGTTACGTCAAATCACTCACAAGACGAGATTTGCTTAAGACGAGTGTCGCCGCTGGCTCACTGCTAGTCATTGGTGGTGGTTTTGTTGCCGCATCAAATGCAGCTTGGGCACTGGAAGTCACACATCTGAAGTCGAGCACAATGGCAACCCTCATCCAAATGGCACGAGATATATACCCTCACGACAACATTGCAGATGAGTTTTATGCCGCCGCTGTAAAAGGGTATGACACGGCCGATTCGAAAGGGCCAGTTGAGGAAGGTATCGCAGCCTTGAATGCCGCCGCCACAGGTCGTGGACATGCAAGCTATCTTGCCACTGGCTGGGAGCGCGACCGCGTTGATATTCTTCGCTCAATGGAATCCAGTCCGTTTTTCCAGCAAATTCGCGGCGGACTAATCACTGGCCTATACAACCAAAAAGCAGTTTGGCCTGTGTTTGGATATGAGGGTGAGAGCTTTAGTAAAGGCGGTTACATCGATCGCGGCTTTAATGATATTAAGTGGGTATAGGGGGGTAATATGTCTGTATCTTTCGATAAAAAGGACGGCAATGTCGTAGTTGTAATCGGCACTGGACCTGGTGGAGGCGTATTAGCCAGTGAATTGGCTCAAAAGGGCGTCAAGGTCGTGGCTTTAGAGGCTGGAGGCCGGCATGGCCCTGAAGATTTCGTCAATGATGAATGGGCGAGTTTTGGCCAGATTTCGTGGCTGGATAGTCGTTCAACTTCTGGAAGCTGGCGCGTTGCTAAGGATTTCTCCGGTTTGCCTGCATGGATCGTTAAAGGTGTTGGTGGCTCAAGCCAGCATTGGGCGGGTGCATCACTGCGGTTTCAAGAGCATGAATGGAAAACCCAGACTGTCTACGGCAATGTAACAGGTGCTAGCCTGCTTGATTGGCCAATTGATGCTAAAACCATGGATCCCTATTACACAAAGGCCGAAGAAAAACTTCGCGTTACGCGCACGGGTGGCCGTAAAGGGCTTCCAGGTAACAATAACTACAAAGTGTTTGAGGCTGGTGCTAAAAAACTCGGTTATAAAGATGTTCATACCGGACGCATGGCAATCAACTCAAAAGACTATGATGATTTTGTTGCGTGTCAGCAGACAGGTTTCTGTTTCCAAGGGTGTAAATGGGGGGCAAAATGGTCAGCAGGCTATAATGAGATTCCTGTTGGTGAAGCCACTGGAAACCTTGAGGTCCGGATCAATTCGCAAGCGTTGAAGATTGAACATGACGTATCTGGTAAGGTTACGGGCGTTATTTATGCCGATGCTGATGGAAAACAGCATGTTCAAAAAGCGCGGATTGTTTGTGTTGCTGGCAACTCAATCGAAAGCCCTCGCTTGCTGTTGAACTCGGCTTCATCAATGTTCCCTGATGGATTGGCCAATTCTTCTGGCCAGGTTGGCCGAAACTATATGCGTCACATGACGGGGTCTGTTTACGCGACCTTCGACAAACCGGTTAAAATGTGGCGGGGTACCACTATGGCAGGCATCATCCAAGACGAAGCTCGGCACGACCCATCTCGCGGGTTTGTTGGCGGCTATGAATTGGAAACATTGTCGCTTGGTATTCCATTTATGGCGGCGTTCCTCGATCCTGGCGCTTGGGGACGCGAGTTCACGTCAGCTCTTGATCAATATGAGAACATGGCGGGGATGTGGATTGTTGGTGAAGACATGCCGCAAGAAACAAACCGTGTTTCGTTAAATTACGATGTTAAGGATCAGTTTGGCTTGCCAACCCCTAATGTCCATTTTGACGATCATCCAAACGATATCGCAATGCGTAACCATGCCTATAAGCAGGGTGCCGCAGTCTATGATGCCGTGGGTGCGGTCAGAACATTTCCAACACCGCCATACCCGTCTACACATAACCTTGGCACTAACAGAATGTCGGCTAAGGCGCGTGATGGGGTTGTCAATAAATGGGGGCAAACGCACGATATCAAGAATCTGTTCGTATCGGATGGCAGCCAGTTTACCACTGGAGCCGCCGAAAACCCGACATTAACAATTGTCGCGCTTGCAATTCGTCAGGCGGAACGGATTGCGTCAGAGATGTCTAAAGGCAATATCTGATTAAATTGAAATTTGAGAAAAGCGCCGCATTTTATGCGGCGCTTTTTTATTCAGTATATTTGGCACTTTGCGCTAACAGCCCGTGAACTGTGTGGAAAGACAGCAGCAAAATAAAAATTCCCATCTAAAAATGAAATATAGAACCGGTCATAATCAGCCTGCCAATCGGTTAGTCTCTCAAATCGCGAGATCTTGAATGCATTGGTTCCACCGGTAAATCCATTGATGCCAAACGCCACCATATCTTTTGATACGGTCATTCTAAATGTTTCATTTTTTGACGTGGTAATTTTGTGTCGTTCCGTCTGCAGAATTTGCGTCGTCTCACAATAGATCGGTGTTTTGGCCTGACCGGTTGAAATGGCCGATACAAATAGACCTGTCGCCAGAAATAATGTTGATATGGAATTGCGCATAACCGCCTCGATCAGTTGAGTATCATTGCTCAAAACAACACCAACTGACAACGGTAACATCATCTGGGGCATATGACGACCTTGCCAACTCCCAACGGCTGTCACTTGCGATAGGATGTTTCATAGCGTGATGATGTTTCATAATAATCATCAAAGCCGATCCGGTGTCGCAGTTCGGAGAAATCCATCAGACCAGCATTTTGCCGTGTGTCGGTTTTGATGTGTTCAAGCGCTAATTTCATCGCCTGCATGGATGCTGCCAAAAGGGTCAATGGATAGACCGCCATCTGATAGCCGATCTCTTCAAGTGCGCCCATCGGCAAATCAGGTGTCAGGCCGCCCTCAACAATATTGGCCAATTTGCATCCCGGTACCTCGCGGCAAAGTGTGCGCATTTCATCAATTGATTTTGGCGCTTCAATAAAAATAATTTCGGCGCCCAGCTCGTGATACCGCTGCCCACGATAGATAGCCTCGCTTAACCCATGCGTGTGATTGGCATCGGTACGCCCCATGATGACGATATCAGTATCCTCGCGGCTGGCATCAACTGCCGCCTGAATTCGGTCAAAGGCTTCCTCGCGACCGACAACATCTTTGCCCGGCGTATGCCCACAGCGTTTTGGCGATAGCTGATCTTCGATCAGCACGCCGGCACATCCAACTCTGGCAAAGCCACTGACCGTGCGATAGACGTTCATCGCATTGCCATAGCCAGTATCGCCATCAACGATAACCGGAATTGTTGATGCTTCGGTGACGTTGCGGGCTTGATCCAGCACTTCGCCATAAGACATTAACCCGAGATCAGGCGCACCAATACGCGAGGCTGATGCAGCAAAGCCGGACATGAAGCTAAGGTCAAAGCCTTCCTGCTCAATCATCTTGGCCGACAAACCGTCAAAGCAGCTTGGCATTGGCAAAAACTTTCCCAAAGCAATTTTTTGGCGCAGGATCTCGGCCATCTTGTTCATGTTTTTAGGTGCCATCGCGTCGCACGTCCCTTGTCAGATATTACAGTTTGAACGGTATGTAGAGCGCCAAATCCGGCCAGATATACATCACGAAAACGGTGAAAAGCATCAGCGCCAAAAATGGTAATACACCCTTGGCAACATCGCCAAGGGGCGCCCCCGAAACCGATTGTATAACATAAAGATTAAGCCCAACAGGCGGCGTAATCAGCGCGCATTCAACCATGATCACCATAAAGATACCAAACCAGATCGGGTCAATGCCCATATTCATAGCCGCCGGCAATAACACCGGCACCATGATAAGCACCATCGAAAGGGTTTCAAAAACCAGCCCCATCGCAATGAGCACAATACAGACCACAAGAATAAACATGGCTTTGCTGTCGATCAGCAATTGAATCGCCATCGAAATTTCCTGCGGGATACGGTAAAGGGTGATAGCCTTTCCAAAAATCTTGGCGCCCGCAATAATAATCAGAATCGCGGCGGTAGTAACCATCGCCTCAAAAACCGCTTTTTTGAAATTTGCAAATGACAATGAGCGCAAAATCCCAACCGTTAGGATTAGCGCTAACGCAAAGCCAACGGCGGCGGCCTCCGTCGGAGTGAATACTCCTGTGTAAATGCCCCCGAGAATCAATGCCGCCAGCCCGATTGTTGGGGCAACCTTGATCATGCTTTGGCGACGCGCTTGCCAGCTCGCCGGCGCACTTGGCGTGTAGCCACCAAAGAAATGCGCGTAGATAATCGAAAACAAGATGAATAATCCAATCAGAAATACGCCTGGCCCGATCCCTGCAAGGAATAATGCGATCACGCTTTCTTCAGTGATAAAACCATACACAATCATCGGCAGGCTTGGCGGTATCAAAATGCCCAAAGTACCGCCAGCGGCAAGCAAGCCATAAACAAATTTCTTGTTATAGCCGCGCTCGATCATCTCTGGGATTGCGACAACGCCAATCGTTGCGGCGGTGGCCACGGACACTCCCGAAATAGCGGCAAAAATACCGCAGGATACGATGGTTGCAATTGCTAGACCACCTGGCCAGTGACCAACCCACGCCTGAACCGCAGAATAGAGGTCTTTGCCACAACCACCATAGAGTAAAATATTACTCATCAAGAGGAAAAGTGGTACAGCTAGAAGAATGAACCCGTCCAGTGTAGACAGGATTGCTTGGGGTGCCATAAGCGGTGAGAACCCGCCGGTTACCAGAAGTCCAAGTCCGAGGCTGCCAAGTGAGAAAGCGACCGGTAGGCTGGCAAGCAGCAAACCAAACATTAAACCAAGAATGATGACGAGTTTCATTCGTGCCCTCCCGTGGGAATAGGGAGCCCGTCAATCAATTTTTTAATTTCAATGATGGCTTGAACAGCAAGACAAAAAAAGAATAAAGGAACGGGTAATTCAGCTATCCAGATAGGTAAATCCATTAGGCTACCAGTGGTCCGGCCGCGTTCAAATGAGTCATAAAAAATATCCCAACCATAAATTGTCACATAAACACAAAAAGCAATCAAAACGCACATCGTTATAACCGCGGTAATACGCTGTGCAATGTCGGGTAGCTTTGCGGTGATCGCATTGATCTGGATGTTGCGCCGATAGCGTAAAATCCAAGGCATTGCGAGTAATGTACCATAGATCAGGCATAACTGACTGAATTCAGCCGCCCATTTAGTTGGCGACAGAAAGAAATAGCGCGCGATAACCTCAAAGCTTAACATCAGCCCTGACAACACAAAGAGCCATGCTGCAATCCATGCAAACAAGGTCATTAGGCGCTCAAAATTTGAGATATATGACGTCATTAGAAAATCCATAAAAAGAGACTTGACCCATAAAAAAAGACCCAGGCCGGTATCAAAGCCGGCGCTGGGTTGGTTATGGATTTAGAGTTTTGACGCAGCATCCAAAAGCTGTGCACCCAACGGGCCAGCCTTAGCCTTATACTGCTCATAAACTGATGAAGATGCTGCCTTAAATGCTCTGATGTCGGCATCAGAGGGGGTCACAACCTTCATGCCATTTTCCTTGGCAACTTTATAGGCATCTGCCTCAATCTCGGCAATGTAGTTGCGAACATGTGCTTCGGCAACACCAGCGGCATCACCAATAATTTTACGTTGGCCATCGGTCAACTTGTCCCACCACTTTGAATTTACCACAACGATAAATTCGATGTCGGCATGGTTAGTAATGGTGATGGTATCCATCACTTCATAGAGTTTGCGTGACTTAACGCCAGAAACCCCAGTCATGCCAGCGTCAACGGTACCTCGCTGATAAGCAAGATATTGCTCCGATCCAGAAACCAATGTTGCAGCCCCGCCTGTTGCTTCGACAAATTGGCCGAGTGTCTTTCCAAAAACTCGCACTTTTTTGCCTTTCATGTCATCAGGGTTTGCAATTGGCCCGCCTTTTGACAGCATGATCGCACCTCCATAGGCCTGCCACCAAAGAACGGTTGAGCCAGTCCCCTCGATAGCCTTATCGATTGGCCCACGAATAGCGGATCCCTTGGCCACTGCCTTACGGACTTTTTCCTCAGAATTGAATAAAAATGGTTGATAGAAAATATCAACTGCTGGCACGTCACCAACATAGCGTGTTAGAGAGGCAACTCCGGCCTCGATTGCACCCGATCCAACTGCCGCTGGCACTTCCTTGTCCTTATATAACTGCGCTGAGTCGTAAATCTGAACTTCAATATTTCCATTTGATTTTGCTTCAACCTCCTTTTTAAAAAGCTGAAGATTCTGTCCTAAATGGCTTTTCATTGGCAGTTGCAATGAAATCCGCATGGTTACGTCAGCGGCAAACGCCGATGCAGACATCAAAAGGGCCACTGACCCCGCAGCCAATGTGGTTAGCAACTTATTCATTTCAATACTCCCTCGTTTTTCAATCTTTGTGAAGATAAGCCTACATAAGTTCACTCAAATAGAAACATCTAAACACCAGATAGGTTAATGAAATCATCAATTTCAACTTTTCTAAAAACTCTGGCAAATATCACGAGCGTTTTAGCACCGCTTAAATAACAATCGTACGGGCAGTCTGTGATTTAACTCGGCGCAGAGGAATTGATGACTCGATTGATGCAACCCCCTCAGTTCGTGTCAACTCGCCAAGCAAAAATTTTTCATAATCCTCAATATTTTGCGTAACCACTCGAAGCAGGTAGTCATAACTGCCTGTCATAAGCCAACAGTCAACCACCTCAGGCATGGTGTTAATCCGGCGTTCAAACTTTGCAAGGTTGTCGTCAATCTGTTTTTCAAGCCGAACTGAAACAAACACTGAAAAGCTAAAACCCAAGCGCGTTTCATCAATGAGTGCCGTATAACCAGTGATAATCTTGTTATCTTCGAGCTTTTTCACACGGCGTGCTACAGGCGTTTGGCTTAGATTAACACGCTCACTCAACTCATTGATTGACATACGTCCATCAAGCGTCAAGTGGTGAATAATACGACAGTCAAAATCATCAATCATTTTTACTACTTATGTTATAATTATTAGCGATAATCACTATAAATATCACACTTGACCATTAATATAAGTAATATTTCCATCTAAATCTACATTAATATCCTCTCATATTTTGATGGGAGAGCGCAGTGATGACATACCACATAGACTTTGCAAGGTTGCGACAAGTTGAGGCACGGCTTTTGTGGCTCTCACACTGGATGATCCACTATGCCAATCACCTACGGCAAAATGACGATGACATCAAAGTTGGAGGGCACCAAGCAAGCAGCGCATCAATGGTGTCTATCCTGACAGCCTTATATTTTGCAGCTCTAAGGCCCGAAGACCGAGTTGCAGTAAAGCCGCATGCCTCACCACTATTTCATGCCATGCAATATTTAATGGGCAATCTCAACCTCGAGTTATTGAAGAATTTTCGTGGCTATGGGGGAGCGCAATCATACCCATCCCGCACCAAAGATGCTGACGACGTAGATTTTTCCACTGGCTCGGTTGGGCTTGGGGTTGCGATGACTAGTTTTGCCTCACTTATGCAGGACTATGTGAGTGCCAAACAGTGGGGCAGCAACGTAAAGCTTGGTAGAATGGTTGCGTTGATGGGTGACGCAGAGCTTGATGAGGGTAATATCTATGAATGCCTTCAAGAAGGTTGGAAACATAACCTCCGCAACACCTGGTGGGTAATTGATTACAATCGTCAATCCCTGGATGGCATCATTCATGAAGGCTTATGGGAACATGCTGAAAAGATATTTACGGCCTATGGCTGGGATGTAATCCGGCTTAAATATGGTGTCTTGCAGCGGGCAGCTTTTGATGAGCCTGGTGGCAAAAAGCTAAAAGATTGGATTGACGACTGTCCCAATCAGGATTACGCGGCACTGACCTATATGGGAGGTAAAGTTTGGCGGGAACGCCTGCTTAATGATCTTGGCGATCAGGGTGATTTTACTGAATTTCTTGATCGACGGAGCGATGATGAACTTGGATGCTTAATGGAGAATCTGGGGGGAAATTGCGTCGAAACAATGGCGAAAGAGTTTGCCGAGATTAATCATAACCGACCAGTGTGTTTCTTAGCATATACAATCAAGGGATGGGGGACACCAATAGCAGGTCACAAAGACAACCATGGTGGCCTAATGACCCTTAACCAGATGCAGAAATGGCAATCCAATATGGGTATTCGCGAAGGCTACGAATGGGATCGGCTCGAAGCTGTTGCTGATAAGGCTAGCTTTCAAAGATGGTTGGACCAGGTGCCCTTTTTCCAATCTAAAAATCGTCGCTTTGATGACGCCATATTTAGAGTCCCTTCGCTGGCACTTGATAAATCTAAATCAGCTTCGACGCAGGCATCTTTTGGTAAAATTTTGGATACCATTGCTCGTGGCGATGACGAGATTGCAGAACGAATTGTCACCTTAAGCCCCGATGTCTCCGGCACTACTAGCCTGGGCTCTTGGATCAATCGCAAAAAGTTGTTTTCACGCCAACCAATCCGAGATGCCTTTAAAGATGCAAAGATCCCATCAACAGCCAAATGGGAGTTTGATTCCAGTGGTCAGCATATTGAATTGGGCATAGCCGAAATGAACCTATTTCTGGCACTCGCTGCAGCTGGCTTATCATCATCACTATTTGGCAAACGGCTTTTGCCAATCGGCACGGTTTACGACCCATTTGTTTGCCGTGGACTAGATGCTTTAAATTATGCGTGTTATCAGGACTCCAGATTTATGATTATAGGCACGCCGTCAGGAGTTACTCTTGCGCCAGAGGGCGGAGCACATCAATCAATTGTCACCCCACTGATTGGCATGGGTCAGGATGGGTTGACCAGTTTTGAGCCGGCTTTTACCGATGAATTATCGGTTATTATGGAATGGGGATTTTCACATATGCAGTTGGATGATGGCGGCTCCGTTTATTTACGCCTGTCAACAAAACCGGTTGAACAGCCTCAACGCGAGATGACTCCAGAGTTGGCCGCGGATATCATCAAAGGTGCATATTGGCTTCGAAAACCCGGCCCAAATTGTGAATTAGTAATCGCCTATCAGGGAGTTATTGCGCAAGAGGCTATTCTTGCGGCGGGCCATCTTGGCGAATTTCGCCGAGATATTGGTGTTCTTGCTATAACATCAGCGGACCGTATATACGCCGAGTTCAAAACGCAAAGTCACAACCTAAACAAGACCTCTCATATTGAAACTCTTTTAGCTGATGTCCCAAATTACGCAAAGATGCTAACTGTAATTGATGGACACCCGGCAACATTAACATGGCTTGGCGGGGTTAGAGGCAATCCAACCATAAGCCACGGGGTTGACCACTTTGGTCAGACAGGTCAAATAAACGATCTTTACCAGCATTTTGCGATTGATCATGAGTCATTAGTGCGTTCAGCCTTACAACAAGCCCCAAGACATCAAAATCCAAGGCAAATGAGCTTTGCGCAACATAACGCTGCTTGAAAAAGGAGGGGCTTACTCTAAGCGGGTGTTAAAGCTGCAATATAACTTGCTAAAATTAGCTGCTTTACGGGATTGAATGTAATGCGTGGGTACTGGGAAACCAATTGGTTATTCAAAAACTTCAGATCACTGTTCTGCTGGGCCATTTGTGCATTGATACACCAATTGCCTTGATATTTGCGACTTCCTTACGTCATGACACTGCATCGTGATAGATGCGTCGTAGAATTCATGATCGAAGATTTTGCCTCAGGTGAAAAGTTATTACTTTCATCACAAAACATCTTTGGTTTGTTTGACCTTTGAAGAAATAAGGCGATGTTGTTTGCCGATTTATCACCAAGTCCACACCCTACCAGCCCGAGCTCAGTTGTGTGGTCTGGCAAAGCCTCCAATAGCCTTTTTAGACCAAGCTCTGTAATTCTGGGGTTGTGACTGACACTTACTAACTGAAGGTTTAACACGTTATTCTGATGGAGTATTTCTATGGCGTCAGCAATTACGGTTGCTTCTGCTGGGCCCAAATCAGCACTGCACAGATGCAGATTGTAATCGAGAGAACTTAGAGGCTTGTTTTCCAGAGCTTCTGCAGCTTTTGCGCAGATTGGTTTTTTGGTTCGAAACAAAGCAATAATCAAAACGCGGAACAAGTTTTTTTCTGTCGCAACCGCACTTTTTTAATTTAAGGGTGCGGTCGATGCTATCGCCAAAAAACCTAACTTCAAAAATATCCGCTTTTCAATCATCATAAATCAGAAACCCAATAAACACGTGCAAACTAATTGAATTTTTTAAATGCCATCTCTTGAATATAAATAAAATTTGCATAGATCGTAAAATGAGGAGGCTGTAATGGAATTTTTACTTCTTTGGGTACTGGGTGGCAACGTTCTTGACAGTGGATTACGTTATCAAGATGCTGGTAGTTGTTATGCTGTCGCACAAAACAGTGGTAAGGACTTACAAGAAATAGGGCTGGCACCACCCAAGTTTACTTGTGTTCCAGTTGCCGGTAACAAGGAATTGAAGCTTATTGTTCCAGAACAACAAGGGGCTCGATTCCCCTTTTGAAAACTCTAAGCCTCAAAATATTGGTTGAACCTTTTTACTGGTCATTTAAATCTGATGGGCCAGAACTCAAGATGTTGGGTGCCATGCAAAACAGAGTTTGTTTGTTTCTGATATCAATGGTTTTTATAACTATGAGTGTGCCCGCGATGTCATACGAGGAACCCAAGTACAAAATCATCACAAAGACTGACATCTATGAGGTGCGGCGGTATGAACAGCGGACTGTTGCTCAGGCAAAATATGATAAGGCGGACAGTGGCTTCAGAATTTTATTCGACTATATATCCGGTGAAAATGAAAGCGCAACCGATGTCGCGATGACGATACCCGTCGCTCAATCTACAGAAATCAATATGACGGCCCCAGTCACTCAGACTAATACTCGCGGGAAAATGGTGATGCAGTTTTTCCTACCAAAAAAATACACCAAAGAAACAGCACCCAGACCAAAAGATGGCAGGATCGATATTATTGACCTTCCAACCACTTATTATGCAGTTATCTCCTATTCAGGATTTGCATCTGAAAAAAACTTTCAAACACACCATAGAAAACTAAAAAACGCGCTTGATGAAAGTAGAATTACTGTTAGTGGCCCTCCAATCAGAGCGACCTACAACTCACCATTTACTCTACCATTCTTTCGCCGCAACGAGGCTATGTACCCACTAGATTGGGATTAAATATTCGATTAATAAATCGAGATTACAGTTCAAAGATCATAATTCGGAAGCCTCCCTGTCTACAATCGTATCACTGTTAGACTGTGGACTCCCCCTGATAGAGAAATCACTTTTTTCTCACATAATTCGCTAATTAAATTTTTGGCAAGCACCTGAAATAAAGCGCATGTTTGAATGTGTCTCGATTTTGGTGAAGGGTGGATGGAAAGAGACGTGGGCCGTTCAGAGACCTATTTTGGCCGAAACCCCAGCGTCTGATAGCCGGATGGTCTCGCTAAACCCCTTTGAAACAAATAGAAAAAAGGCCCCGCTAGGGACCTGTTTTTGGGTTTGCGATGTGCAAGTGGCGGAGGGACGGGGATTCGAACCCCGGAGGGGCGTTAACCCCAACACGCTTTCCAGGCGTGCGCCTTAAACCACTCGGCCATCCCTCCCAGTACGCAACTGTTATTCGACCTTGATTAGCTCTTCGGGGCGAAAGTTAACAGGCTTGGCTCATCATGTAAACTAGCCGAAACAGCTTCGAATTAGCGTTTTCAAGCACCAACCCCAAAATATTAAACCTCAACATCACATCCGATTGTGGGGGAAACGCCAAACTCAAACCGAGCCCAACAATTGCCATGGTTAGAATGTAGAAATTCACTGGTCAGAAAATACTGGTCACTAGATAAATCTCTTGTGTCGAGTTGCAGTTATGAACATGATGATCTTATTATGAAATATTTTTTTCGACTTATCGCCACCCTTGCGGGACTGGTCGCTGCCTATGCTATTTGGCAGGACCTGACCAGCAGCTATAGCGCCAGCACGCCACTTGGCCGGTTATGGTATCTATATAGCCCAACAACATTACAGACCACCGAATCCATTATCAGCCGCTATATTGACCCGTGCGGGTTGATTACGGCATTAGATTGTTCGCCCTTTTTATGGCATCCGTTTATCGCCACCATTTTAGGCTGGCCAGCCGCCTTGGTCATGATCGGATTCAGCATTATATTCTGGTGGGTTGGTGGCTTGTTTGGCCAGCATTTAACGCGCCCCAAAAAGGCCGCGCGCGCGCTCAAACGACAGGGTGAAAAATAGCCGGTGATATGCAGTTCCTAATCGAATCGCGATAAAACCTCAAATAGTCGCAAGTTTCACCGCCATAGGCCGCACCAAAGACAGGTCAGAGCCTAGCGTTAATTATCACCCATTTTCAAGGCTTCGAAAAAGGCGTTCTGCGGAATTTCGACCTTGCCGAATTGGCGCATTTTCTTTTTGCCCTCTTTTTGCTTATCGAGAAGCTTTTTCTTGCGGCTGATATCGCCACCATAACATTTTGCCGTTACGTCTTTGCGCAGCGCCGCAATCGTTTCACGCGCAATGACTTTGCCGCCAATCGCGGCTTGCAGTGCCACTTTGAACATTTGACGTGGCACAAGGTCTTTTAGCCTTATGCAAATTGCACGAC
>Ga0213869_10001996_pt1 | contig 14605 bp, 2 predicted proteins | sample PICome_10_FD_160083 | JGI IMG/M metagenome (GOLD analysis project Ga0213869, IMG submission 160083) | Coastal seawater microbial communities near Pivers Island, North Carolina, United States - PICO132 | ecosystem: Environmental > Aquatic > Marine > Coastal | place: USA: North Carolina...
GATGGTTCCATGTTGATGTGCTTAATGCAACAGCAACATACAATAATGTTGCTCCAGATATAAACAACGACAACCGTGCCAAACGTCCTATATTGGAATTTAGAAAAAATCTCAAGCTATATGATTATGGCACCCAAGGCATTGATTCAGTTAATATCATTGACTTTAAAGAAACTGATGCATTTTCCAATATCAATGGCACAATTGGTTACAGCATCGACGGATACGAACTCATTGACGGATCAACTGTTATTTTTGCAGCCGATCTTGATCCTGAAGTGCGCAACAAAATTTATCTAGTAAGATTTGTGCAGTTTGACGATTCCAGTGAACCAGTTATTGATTTACAACCAGCAAGTCTAACAACTCCTGATGTTCCTGTTAACACAGTTACAGTAATATCAAGTGGGCAAACACTGCAAGGAAAGTCATATTGGTTTGATGGGACTGCATGGATTGCTTCGCAACAAAAAACCAAAGTAAATCAACCTCCACTGTTTGATGTTTACGACAGTAATGGTTATAGTTTTGGTGATACAACAGTATATCCAAGTACAACTTTTGTTGGATCTAAAATATTCAGCTATGCTGTAGGAACTGGTGCTACCGACACAGTGATTGACCAGCCGCTCAAGTATCTAACCATTGCAAACGTTGGCGATATCTTGTTCGACAACAACTTGTATGTAGATACATTTGTTTACGTTGCCGGCACAGTTAGTGTTACAAAAAAGATTGACACAGGTGTAGTTAGACAGTATAATACTAGAACAACATTTGACAAGCTACTGGGATGGCAGACCAGCTTCTCTACATATGTACAACGCCAAAGTTTCTCATTCGAATATGATGGATCTCCACTGGTGTTGGATGTTCAAGTTATCAGTGATACATCACTGATACCAGTAAAAGTATTTGTTGGCGGCGAGTTTTTGCTTCCGGCATATTATTCTTATGCTACTAACTCAGACGGTGTAACAGTAATATCTTTTGCTGCAAACAGTACCACAGTTCCAGTTGGCAGTTCAGTTGAAGTTCAGGTGTTAAGCGAGCAGGCAAGCAGTGTAGCATTTTATACTATTCCGGATAACTTGGAATCAAATGCACTGAACGAAAATACCACAAACATCACACTGGGCACAGTGAGAAACCATTACGGTAGTATCTGTGAAAATCTTGAAAACTTATCAGGACTTATTAACGGTTCCAACAACATGCGAGATTTGGGCAATGTTGTTCCTTATGGCGAATTAATTCTACAACAAAGTGCGCCACTCACACTTACTACACCGTTTATCACTGACAGACAGTTTGACTTTTTCCGTGCAGTTGACTTTAATGCAAGCGAGTATAATAAAGCCAAAAATCAAATTCTCGATTATGTTGCAAGAAACGACTGGGAAGGCAAGACCACAGCGCAAATACTTGACGATGCACTAGCTGCAATCAACGCAGGCAAAAATGAGTTCTCTCCATTCTATTGGACAGATGCAATTCCTTGTGGTAATACATTTGAAGAAACTGTTTATACAGTTACACCAATCACTAGCAATGTGTTTGACACACTTTATAGCTACGATATGTTTACTGCAAACTATCAAGGTATATTGGTATATCACACACCAGTAAGCACTGGTATACAAACTATACTAACCGGCGACGGACATGAGTATACTGTTGCTGCCGACGGCCCAAGAATCACAATTGACACCACAGTGGTTACATTAAACATCGGCGACAAAGTTACCATTAGAGAATATACATCAACAGTGGGCAGTTATGTTCCAGCAACACCAAGTATGATGGGGTTGTATCAAATTTATCGTCCGCAACAGTTCCTTGACAACACTTATGTTGATCCACAACAGGTTATTCAAGGACATGATGGCAGTTTAACAGTTGCATGGGATGAAGGTGATTATAGAAATGCAGTATTGTTGGAATTTGAAAAGCGCATATACAACAATATCAAGATTAATGCAGTTGAAAGATATAATCCACCAATTAGCAGTGTTGATGTTATTCCTGGACAGTTCCGCACTACTGATTACACACTCACAGAAGTCAATGACATATTAAACAGAAGTTTCTTGGCCTGGGACGGCGCAATGCGTCTGCCATACAAAGATCAAACTTATATTGCTGACGATGGATTTACTTGGAACTACAGTCAAAGTTCAAACAGACTGTCGAACACTCCACTACTTGGTGGTTGGAGAGCAATTTACTTCCAGTTGTACGACACAGATAGTCCGCACACTCGCCCATGGGAAATGGTTGGTTTGTCTGAAAAACCAACCTGGTGGAATGAACAGTATGGTCCAGCACCTTATACATCAGGTAACTTGGTATTGTGGAATGACATGGCAGCAGGTCGAGTTGCTGATCCAGTTGCTCCTTATATTCGTTCAGAATATGTACGTCCACAGTTGTTACAGTGTATCCCAACAGACAGTCAGGGCAGATTGCTACCGCCTATTGATTCTATTGTAGGCAGCTACGATCAAGGGAGCTTCCGTAAAAGTTGGACTGCTGGTGATATGAGCCCAGTTGAAACTGTGTGGAGACGTAGCAGTTACTATCCATTTGCTATTCAAACATTGCTAGCACTGACCAAGCCTGCCAAATACTTCTCACTGTTTGCAGACAGAGATTTGTGGAAATACAACACAGACTTTAACCAATATTTGTACAATAACAGATTCCGCATTGATGCATCAAGCATTGATGTCTATGGCAATGGCGTTATCAAGAACAGTTATATTAACTGGATTGTTGATTACAACAGAGTTACAGGACTTGACAGTACTGACTTGTTAGAAACCAAACTGTCGAACATGGATATTCGACTTTGCTATAGAATGGGAGCGTTTAGTGATCAGGGATATTTGAAAATATTCTCAGAAAAGTCATCACCAAACAGTCTTAACAGTAGTTTGTTGTTGCCGGATGAAAGCTATCAGTTGTTCTTGTACAAGAATCCTGCGTTCAACGAAGTAACATTCAGCAGTGTTATTGTACAGCGTACAGCAACCGGCTACAGTGTCAGCGGCTATTCAACTACACGACCTTATTTTGAAATACTGCGCAGTTTAACCAATGGTAACTTTACCACAATAACAGTCAATGGACAATCAGCTCGTGTTGCCAAAGATTACAGCAACACTGTCGTACAAGTTCCTTATGGATACGAGTTTACCACAACCAGTGCGGTTGTTGACTTCTTGAACAGTTATGGCGCATTCCTTTCAAGTCAAGGTATGGTATTTGACAATACTGAAAATGGAATTATCATTAACTGGGGCCAAATGGCACAAGAGTTTTTGTATTGGGTAGGACAAAGCTGGACAACAGGCAGCTTGATTAACCTCAATCCTGGTGCAAATCAAATCAAACTCAGCCAGCCTTACAGTGTTGTTGAAGGGTTGAGCGAAGAAAACATCAATGATGTTATGCTTAATCAAAACTTTGGTCCAATGGAAAAGAAAGACTTTGTTGTTGAAAGATTAGGCAACGAACTCAAACTAACTGGAGTTAACAATCAGACATTCAGTTACTTGGATGCAAGATTTACCAGCTACGAACACATTTTGGTGTTTGATAACACCAGTATCTTTAATGATCTTATCTATGACCCAAAAACTGCTGCACGCCAGGCAAGACTTTTGCTCAATGGTTACACAGTGTTTGATTGGGACGGCACACTGGATGCACAAGGATTTATTCTCAACCAAGACAACATTGAAGAGTGGATTCCAAACAAAGCCTACACCAAAGGACAGATTGTTGAATACAAAAATGCATATTGGAGTGCAACCAAATTGTTGCCGCCAAGTCAAACTTTTGTGTTTGCAGACTGGATCAGAAGTGATTATGAACAAATACAAACAGGATTGCTGCCTAACCTTGCAACCAAAGCAGACAGCATCCGCAACAACTATGATGCAAACACTGCAAACTTGGAAAGCGATGCAGACCTACTAGGCTTTGGTCTAATTGGTTTCCGTCCAAGACAGTACATGCAGAACTTGAACCTGGACGACATTTCGCAGGTTGGTTTGTACAGACAGTTCCTTGCCAACAAAGGCACACTTAGCAGTGCTGAAATCTTTACCAGTGCAAATCTTGGCAAAGAACAAGCAGAATACAACATCTACGAAAACTGGGCAATTCAAAGAGGATTGTATGGCGCCAATGCAAACAGAAGTTACTTTGAGTTACGCCTAGATGAAAGCAAAATGCTTGGCAATCCAAGCAGCATTGCAGTTATCAATCCTGGTGATGTTACCACAGCCAACCAAACTGTGCTGGTAAATGATATTTGGAAAGAAAGTTACAAGATCACTGACAAAAACATATTGCCTGTGCTTGATCAAACTCCAGAGGATCTTGGATTACCGACTGCTGGCTATGTAAACTACGATGATGTTGCTATTAAAGTGTTTGACTTTGATGATTTAACATCAGTTATCAACAATCTTGACACTATATCAGTTGGTACAAATATCTGGGTTGCCAAAGCCAACAGCTATGATTGGAATATTTACAGAAACAACTTGGTAAACGCCAGTGTTGTTGGTGTGTTTGACAATCTAAATGGAACCTGCACACTAACTTTTGATGTAAATCACGGATTGTTAACAAATGACAGAATTCTTGTCAAGTATTTTGACGCTGATGTTGACGGAGCATATGTTGTTCTTGGTGTGCCTGGATTAAAGCAAATTAATATTGCACTGTCCTTGCCTGGAGAAACTACCACACTAACCGGAGATGGAATTTGTTTCACTCTCGAAAGTGTTCGTGTTGCACAAGCAGCAGACGTAGCAAATTTAAGTTTTTCTACTAGTATTGCTCCTGGAAACCAAGTATGGATTGACAATGACGGAACTGATCATTGGGCAGTGTTAGAAAAAATCAATCCATTTGCTACTCCAGTTGAGCTTAACGCAAGTATACCAGTTATTAACAGCTTGTTTGGCACAACTGTTTCACAGGGTTTGCGCAATCAAGGCGCACTAATTGGTGCACCTGGTGATAACAGCGGCGCTGGCGGTGTGTATGCATACAACAAAGCTGATGGAAACTATATTCAAACAACAATTATCAATCCTGGAGCAACAGGATTTAGCGGCTTTGGCTCCAGTCTAGCAAGTGGCAAATTTGATTGGGCAGTATCTGGTGCCCCTGCATCAAATAGCAGCAAAGGCTATGCTGTTGCAATTAACAGAAACGGCGACAACGGCAGTTATAGACAAACACAACTATTCATTGGACAAAATCTAGCATATGAATTTGGCTACAGTGTAGCAGTCAGTGATGACGAACGTTGGATGTATATGTCTGAACCAGCTGATAACAAAGTTTATGCATATAACCGTGTAGATGTACAATCACAACGTTTAGATTTTGTAGGTGACGGTACCACAAGAACATTTGCAATTCAACCAACTATTGTGGTTGACAGCAACCTAGTAACAGCACAAACTCAGCTAGGTGTTACCAAAAACAATAATGCAACTGTTGCTGGTGTTGATTGGACATTGATTGAAACTATTAGTGGTATCCAAACAGTTCAGTTTACTGTAGCACCAAACAACGGCGATACAATTAGAATTATTCGATTGCAAAGCCAGCAAAACGTTGGTGACGGATCAACTGTGGCATTTGATATTAGTGCTTTGTATACTGCTACAGACGTGTATGGTTTTGCAGTGTATGTTGATGATATATTGCAGCGTCCAACATATGATTACACATTCAGCAGCGGCACACTAACATTTACTTCTGCACCAAGTTCAGGTGCATTGATTCTTACCAATGCACAAACATACTGGAATTACATTGCAACTGTTTCGGCACCGGCAGGAGTAATCAGCAGTGCAAGGTTTGGAAACAGTATTTCAACAACCACAGACGGTCGCCAGATTATTGTTGGTGCACCAGATAACACAGTTGGATCAGATACTTTTGCAGGTACTGCACACATCATTGATAGAAGTGTAGAACGTTTCCAAGTTACCAATGCTGCCACTGTAACCTATACCACAACAGATGTACCAGTTGGAACACCAACTGTTATACTCAATGGCACCTATTTGATTGCTCCAGGCAACGCAAACAATGCACAGTATAGTGTAGCTGGCAGTGACATAACAATTGGCACAACTGCCAATCCTGTAACATTGCAAATTGGTGATATCATTGAAATTGAAACAAACACATTCCGTTTGATGCAGACAGTTCAATCACCAAATCCAGGAGCCAGTTACTATTTTGCCAAAGTAGTTGACATGTGTCCTACAAACTGTAGCTTGTACTTTGGTATGCCAAACGACAGTGTAGTTGTTCCTGAAGGTGGATCAACTGAACGCTGGATGAATCAAGCAAGATTGTACGGCACACTTACAGGCAATACTGCAAATCCTGTGCTAACAATTGGCAACAGTATTCGCATCAACAACTATTATGTTACACTAACTGGTACCACTGTTGCCAGCCTTGTAACAGACATTACCACAGCAAACATTCCGAACATAGTTGCAACCGAAGTTAACGGCAAACTACAACTTACATTGGAAAATGTACAAGCCGGCGAAGCATTTATTAAACTAAATGTGTTACCAGGGTCTGGAACAGCATTTGCCGATCTTGGATTAACTCCAATCATCTATGCACAAACAGTTGTAAGTCCAGTGCCACAAGCATATGGGCATTTTGGAAGCAGTTTGAGAATCAGTGACACTGCAATGACACTGGTAGTTGGTGCACCAGATGCTACTGCGGTTTTGCCAACCACATTTGACACAGACACAACCTACTTTGATAGCAAAAGCACTAACTTGTTTGATCCACTTGCTGAATCTGGAGTTGCTTACACATATGACTTCTTGTTAGCAGCAAATGCAAGTGCAACCAACCCAGGCAAGTTTGTGTTTGGGCAGCAAATATATGATACCAGCATTGCTAGCTTGGACAAGTTTGGCACTGCGGTTGACTACAGCGACGGTATATTGCTAGTTGGTGCTCCAAATGATGATCTTGGTGATAGCACAGGCGACTTTGGTCGTGTTATTCAGCTAACAAATGCAAACAAAGAGTCTGCATGGAAGCCACTGTACACTGAGCAGCCAATTGTTAATGCAGCGTTGTTAAACAGTGTGTTCACATACAACAAGATCAGCAATGAAGTTACCAATTACCTAGATTTCATTGATCCACTGCAAGGCAAGATTCTTGGAGCAGCACAAGCGAACATCAACTACACAGGCGGTGTTGATCCAGCAGCATACAACACAGGCACTGTGAACAATTATGGACAACAGTGGAACGAAAATCACATTGGTGAGTTTTGGTGGGATACATCAACTGTGAGATTCATCGATTATCATCAGGACACTATTGAATACAGAGCAAGACGCTGGGGTCAATTGTTTGATGGATCAAGTGTAGATGTATACGAGTGGACAGAAAACACTGTTCCACCATCACAGTATACTGGCAGCGGTACAGTTTACAGTACCACAAGTTATACAATTACCAGTGCGCTGGATAGTGCTGGTACATTTATTACCTACTATTACTATTGGGTAAAAGGAAATGTAGCAATTCCAGCAGGAAAAACACTAAGTTCAAATGCAATTGAGCAGTATATCAGTAACCCACGCTCGAGTGGTGTTAGTTATATTGCAGCCGTTGCGCAAAATACAGTGGCATTGTATAACTGTAGAGATTTGATCAGTGCCACTGATACAATTTTGCACATTGAGTTTGACAAAATTGAAAACACTGACAATGTTCATGCTGAATATGACTTGATCACAGTTGCCAATTCCAAGAGCTTCTTGGGTGCAGGACTTTACAGAAAGTTCCTTGACAGTTATTGTGGCGAAGATACACTGGGCAATCTTGTACCTGATGCTACCCTTGGAGTTGCCGACAAGTATGGAGTTAGTTTCCGCCCAAGACAGAGTTTCTTTGTTGATAGATTCCTTGCACTAGAAAATTATCTAACTCGCGCCAACAAGATTATGGCATTGTATCCAATTGCAGACAGCAAAACATTTACACTGCTTAACAGCGAAGAACCAGAACCAACCAGTGCTAGTGGAGAATGGAACAAACGTGTTGCAACCTACGCCGAATTAACTTATCAAGATTTGCGCACAGTTCCAGTTGGTTACAAATATCTTGTGCAAAGTGATGCTAACAATCAAGGATTGTGGACAATTTACACAGTTCAAGCTGATCAAACATTGTTGCTGTCAAGAGTTCAAAACTATGATACAAAACTCTATTGGGATTACACTGATTGGGCAGGTATTACTGTTAATGGAACACGGTACAATGTTGCAGACAAGCCTAGTGTTGAAGTTGCATTGTATAGTGATTTGCTTGCATTACAAAATGTTATTGACGGCGAGTATGCAAGAGTGCAATCAAACAGTTTTGGCAAAATTGAAATCTACCAATACAGTGCTGCAACTGCTGAATGGACCAGAGTTTGGCTAGAAGACGGCACAATTGCTATTAGTAGTAGTATTTGGGATTATTCAGAAGGACGCTTTGGATTTGGTACTGAAGTATTTGATGCACAGCGATTTGATCTAGCACCTACTACAGAAACACGTCAGATTCTCAAAGCACTCAATCAAGAGATCTTTACAACTGATCTAGAGATTTTCCGCAACGAGTTGCTTATTCTAACATTTGAATACATCATGACTGAACAAGGTGCTCCAGATTGGTTGTTTAAGACATCATTGATTGATGTCAATCACAAGATTCGTGACTTACTTCCGTATCCAATTTACAAACGTGATAATCAGGATTTTGTTAGTGATTATATTAAAGAAGTCAAACCATATCATGTACAAATACGTGAATTCAATCTACGCTACGAAGGCGAGGATCTTTATCAAGGCAACGAAACAGACTTTGACTTGCCAGCATACTATGACGAACTAAGACAACAATTTATATCACCAATATTGGATGAAAATGTCGATGAGCCTAGCTCACTTAGCAGCTTCCCAAGCACTGCGCCAATTTGGCAAACTTGGCCATACAGTCAGTGGTTTGAAAACTACAAGCTAAAAATTGCCAGTGTAACCATAATCACTGGAGGCACAGGATACACTGTAGCTCCGCAGGTTATTGTAACTGGCGATGCAACAACACAAGCCGTAATGGCAGCAAGAGTTAACACTGCTGGTAATGTTGTTGAAGTTTATGTAGTAACAGCAGGCAGTGGATACACAACAACACCAACTATTACAATATCAGGTGGTAATGGAACAGGTGCAACTGCGGTAGCAGTGCTGTCGCCTAACTTGGTGCGCGATTTTACAACCACTATCAAGTATGATAGAATTACCTATACCAGTACTGTTCAAGATTGGACAGCAAATACAGCATATGCTGCAAATGCACTGGTTCGCTATCCGGTACCAACAGTTGGTGTAGTCAATGTATCACTACCGCAGGTTTATCAAGCAATAACAGCATTTACATCAGGTGCAACATTTGATCCTGACAACTTTACTGTGGTTAATCCAGATACACTGGACGGCGCTGACAGAACAATTGGCATGTATACACCAGATCCAAAAGATCCTGGGCGTGAACTAGCACAAGTAATGCTGGGCATTGACTATCCAGGAGTTCAAGTGGACGGTCCAGATTTTGATCAAAATACAGGATTTGACGTTAGTGCGTTTGATGTAGTACCATTTGACAATATCGACTTTGGCCCTGAAGGATTGCCAACATATGATCCTGGTATCCTTGATGCAATTTATGAAAGTTCATTCACTGACACATATCTTGGCACAAGAGCAACAGATGTCAATGTTGAAGGCGGCGAATTCATTGATACATACAGTTCGCATGCACCTGAAGAATTGGTGCCAGGCAGTGAGTTTGACACACTTGACCTAAAAGTGTACACACGTCCAGGCAGTGATTGGTCAAATAACGGTCATGGATTTGATATTAAAAATATCAATGCTGAATACACAGGCACAGGCACAGTTATAAACTTTGGTGCGCTTATGAAACATCCAGTTGGTCTTGATCTTATCAACGACACAGTTACACAAAACATTAGCCCAGCAAACTACACAGTAAACTGGGTGAATAAAACTATTACAGTTAATGGCGGCGTCTCAATTGGTAACACACTGGATCTTGAAGTTTGGGGAATTGGCGGCGGTAGCCAACTTTACAAAGAAAGTTTTGTTGGAAATACCATTACAGATAAAACACAAATTATCACAGTGGCATACACTGAAATTGTTGAGTTGGTTGTGTTTATTAACGGTGAAATTACAACTGACTACACTTATGCAGCCAGCGGCAGTTTTGCAACCGCGGTGACATTTACTACACAACCAACTGCAACCGACTGGGTAACCATTGTTGCACTTGGAGCAACCACTCCAACTCAGTATTCATGGAGCACTCCAAGAGCACAATACTTTGACTATGACGGATCAAGCTCACAGTATCCATTAACTAACAGTTTGCAAGGTACAAACATTGTTAACATGCAAGTTGAACGCAATGGTTTTAGACTGCGTCCACCATCAGGTATTGAATACACTGCGGACGGCTCAAGTCTTGGTCCATACTATTTGCCAACCACAGACAAAACCAACCAAGGGTTAATTGCTGAAAATGATGTGCTTGTGTATGTCGACAACGTTGAAAAGAATCTTGCTGTTGATTGGACGCTAAGTGCATGGGACGGAAGCAGTGATAGATATGTTGAATTTAACACAGATGCATTACCGGCAGCAGGAGCCGACATCAAAATTGCAGTAACCACAGAAGCTGATTATACTGTAGTCAGCGGTGATCAATTGAATTTGCGTGTTGGTGCTATTCCAAATGCAGAATTCACTGTATACACCTACAACGATACTGCACAGCAGAACATATTAACCAAGGTATTTGTTGGACCAACCAGTGAAGGCACCACAACAGGCATTGCATTTGATGAAGATGGATATGATGAAAGTACATTTGACGAAACAGTTGGTGTTATAATTCAAACCAATAACTTTGCACTTGGTAGATTGATCACTGATCCAGGCAGAATGGTAGTAACACTAAACGGCGATCACTTGCATGCTGGCGGAGAGTACTCTCTAAGTACAGGAGCGGACGGACTTAGTATTCTTACCGTTGATGGCAGTATTCTGGGACCAGTAGATGTACTAGCAGTTACAATGTTTACAATGAGTGTGGTTCCGGATAGCTTGAACTTCCGCATCTTCCAAGACATGCTGGGCAATCAAAAGATATTGAGATTGAGCAATGCCAATACCACAGAGCTTGCACAAGCTCTTGCTGCCGATGACGATACTGTGTACGTTAAAGATGTAAGCAAACTCAGTGAACCAAATCTTGTTGCAAACATTTTTGGACAACTGATAGTTGGCGGTGAGCGTATCACTTACAGAACCAGAAATACATCAAATAACAGTGTAAGTGGATTGCGTAGAGGCACAGCAGGCACAAGTGCAATGGCACATGTAAGTGGCGCTGTAGTAAGTGATGCAGGCCCAGCACAACAGATTGGAAGTCAATATCAAGAATCTGTATCAAGCGATACCACAGGCAGGGGCGATAACAGTACAGTGGCATTTGTTGCTACTCTGACAAATGTTCCAAGCAGCTTAACAGGCAGTACATTGAACAGTGCAATTGCAGTGAGTGTTGGAGGAACATTGATGATACCAACAACAGATTATACTGTAGTACGAGACAGTGCAACACAAGTAACAGTAACATTTGTAACTGCACCAGCCAGTGGCAGCGAAATTGATATTAGCATAACCACTGGCAAAGTAATGTATGCACAAGGTGCAAGCACTGCAAGTAACGGAATTGCCTTGCAAGAACAAACTACTGCTGCGGCACTGTTTCTTAAAGACCAAGGTTAACTAGATAGGTAAATACAGCATGGAATTAGAAAACAACAACATTGATGAGACCATAGTGAAACAAGAACTAGAAGAAAAACGTCCCAACGAAAATGGCCAGGTTGCCATCAGTGGACACATCAAAATCTTTGACCCTAACAGCGGCGAAGTTATTGTGGACAAACGCAATGCCATTCACTATGAAAACATCAGTGAAGCATTGGCAAACAGTCTTGCAAACAAAAACATTGGTCAAATTTACAGTATGGCTTTTGGTAACGGCGGTAGCAGTGTTGACCCAACAGGTGTTATCACTTATTTGCCGCCTAACACAACAGGACAAAACGCCAACTTGTACAACCCAACTTATTCAAAGGTTGTCGACGACAATAGTGCAGCAAACACAGACACTGCTCGCAACAACCTAACTGTTACACATACAACAGGTAAAGTGTACACAGACATTTTAGTTAGCTGTCTATTGGATTACGGCGAGCCTAGTGGACAACAGGCATTTGATAATTCAACAGATTTTAATGGAGACTATGTGTTTGACGAACTAGGACTAAAAGTTTGGAATGGTAGTACAACTAACTTGAGACTGATTACTCATGTTATTTTTCACCCAGTTCAAAAATCGTTAAACAGACAGATCCAGATTGATTACACAGTGCGTATTCAAACACTAACAAATTTGAGCGCAACATAAATATAGGTATATTATATACATATAAATACACTTGGAAAACGGAGTAGAAACAAATGGCATATACCATTAACAAAACAGATGGTACAATTTTTGCAGTAATCGCAGATGGTACTATCAACACAGATTCAAGCCAAGTTCTTGTAGGTAAGAACTATGCAGGCTATGGTGAGTTCCTAGATGAGAACTTTATTCACTTATTGGAAAGCGGCGCAAACACAAGCGCACCAGGTACGCCACTACAAGGGCAACTTTGGTATGATCAGACCAATAATGTTATCAAAGTGTACAACGGTACATTGTTTAAGTCAATTTCAGGCGCCACTGCATCAACAACTACTCCAACTAGCAATGTAGCAGGCGATCTTTGGTTTGACACCACAAACGATCAGCTAAAAGTCTACAGCGGTAGTTCTTTTGTAACCATTGGTCCTGCGTTTACAAGTGGCGAAGGAACATCAGGTGCTATTGTTGATACAATCACAGACAGTTCTCCAGGTAACGATCACGTTGTTGTATTAATGTATGTTAATAACACAATTGTTTCAATCTTCAGTAAGGATGCTACATTTACTCCGGCAGCAGCACTTAGTGGATTTGCAACAATTGCGCCAGGCCTAAATATGAGCACCACAGTTAGTGGAGCAACATTTAAAGGAACTGCATCAAACGCTGATACACTTGACAGTCTAAACAGCACTAGCTTTATGCGCACAGACCAAGCAACATCGACAACAGGCACGCTCAGTGTACTAAACGACACAGGCATCTACTTTGGTGGCGACAACGACGGGCGTTTGAATGTCAGTGGTACAGATGTTTATATGCAAAACCAAACACAAGATGGCGACATCATTATGCGTGTAAACGATGGCGGCGTGCAAACAACTGCAATGACCATTGATGGCGCAACATCAAATGTTAATATCAATACAAATGCAACAGTAACTGGCAATATTACCGCAGCTTACCTTTACGGTAATGGTAGCACACTTAGTGGTCTTAGCAGTGCAGTCAGTCTGATAAGCAATGGAACTTCAAATGTCAGTGTTGTTTCAAGTGGTGGTAATGTTGACGTTAACATTGGCGGAACCAAAATTGGCGAATTCAACAGTGGCGGCCTAGGTATCATTGGTATTTCAAATCGCAACGCAGACGGCGTTGGAAACATTGGCGCAAACGGCGCTGCATTTAACACTGTGTTTGCTAAAGCAACGTCAGCTGAGTATGCTGATATTGCAGAGCGTTTTGCAGCAGACAGCGAATACGCTCCGGGAACAGTGGTTGAACTAGGCGGCAGTGAAGAAGTAACACTTTGCGTAGAAGAACTAAGTGATAAAGTATTTGGCGTAGTGTCAACACAGCCTGCATATCTAATGAATAGTAAATCAGGCACAGACGCTACACACCCAGCAATTGCAATGAGTGGACGTGTTCCAGTTATGACAATGGGCTTTGTTACCAAAGGTGACAGATTAGTAAGCGCAGGCAACGGCGTAGCAAGAGCAGCAAACTTGGAAGAGGTAACTGCATTCAACGTTATTGGCCGTGCGCTAACGGATAAAACAAGTGAAGGTATTGACACTGTAGAAGCAATTGTTAAGATTGCGTAAACAGCTAAATAGCTTTATAAAAGGAATGCCCAGCTGCTATAAGTTGAGGTGACGTGGTAGAAATACAAAAGGAGTAACCTCCGACTGTGATGAGAACAGGGCGCCGCCAATAGTAGCGTAGGTACGACCTACTAATACAAAGGGAAAGAACAAAACATGGCATATTCAGCAGGATCAACTATCCTAGATGATGATTATAATGGTTTCGCAGGCGACGTAAATTCAACCTGGGGCACTGGTTCTGGCGATGAAGGTTACGGACAAACAAACACAATCAGCACTGTAAGCGCAGGCACTACAATTACAGCAACACAGTGGACAACACTGTTGTCAAGAATTAGTAGCGCCGCATCACATCA
>Ga0213869_10002001_pt1 | contig 14590 bp, 6 predicted proteins | sample PICome_10_FD_160083 | JGI IMG/M metagenome (GOLD analysis project Ga0213869, IMG submission 160083) | Coastal seawater microbial communities near Pivers Island, North Carolina, United States - PICO132 | ecosystem: Environmental > Aquatic > Marine > Coastal | place: USA: North Carolina...
GACCCATATTTCAGCCTCGGGCCACCTTTCGTGAGCATCTCGGGCAAATATTTTGTGTTCTAAAGCATATGTCGGTACTACTATCGAAGCTACGCGAGCTGAAGAAGATGAAGAAGCGGACGATGATGATGGTGCATATTCACCTCCATCCGCGGCGCAAGATTCGACGAGTTGGAAAAATTCCTCAGTCGGCGCGAGCGGATTGTGCACCCACAAGTCGCCGGAAGATAAGCGAACGACAACGCACCGCAAAGGCGTTTCTAGAGGTCCTAACTCAATTGTCTGTTCCAAGGCCCAGCATCTGTCTTCTACCAACGTCGTCTTTATCGTTTTCTTCGTTCCTTCACCGAGAAAAGGCTTGAAAAGCGTCGGAAACCTTTGCGTGAAAGTTTGTTGTTGTTGTTGTTGTTGTTGTTGTTGCTCTGCAAAAGCTGATATTTTATGTCCTGTTTGAAGAAACATGGCGTTGCTGTGAGCCAATAGCAGCGTCATCCACGACACGAAGTCTCTTCGCGACGAATTTTCGGCTTTGAGCACCTTCCTTCGCTCTCTTTGCCCTCTTCTGTTGTTGTTTTCAACTTTGTCCTCGTCTGTTTTCTTCTTCTTCTTCATCGTCTTCAACAGCATCGTCGTCGTCGTCGTCTTTTTGTTCTGTGATTTTAAAGAAGGAGAAAAAGATGATACGAAATCACGCGCAGTCCGGGAGCGGTCGCTCCCTGTGTTCAGGGAGGAGAAGGACGCGAGCGAGGGTATGGACGACATCTCTGTTAATACATTGGGTGTGGTGGTTGAGAAATAAGAAGAGAATTTGCCGCGAAAATCGAAAAATGCAAAAATCCATTACTTCCCTCTCAATTCTTCACTTTTGCTTCTCTCTCTCTCTCTCTCTCTCGGTCGCGCGCGCGCGAAGTCTTGTCAGTCCTTTAAAAAAGAACGAAGAGGAAGAGAAAGATGGCTGATTTTCAATTCCTACTCCCAGATCGCCTGAAGTCTCGATTAGACCATAATCAGCAGCATCAGAGAAAGTCAGAGTCGTTCGAGCACCGGTTAGCAAAAGCTCAATTGAAGCGACAGGTAAAGAGTTCTTGAATTCATTCTTCTTCTTCTTCTTCTTCTTCTTCTTCTTCTTCTTCTTGGATAAAACACTAACGCTGTGCATTCATCTCTCTCATTCGTCCAGGCTTTTCTTGAATGGACGGTGCAAAAAGCGTCGAGCATGTCCTCGCCTCCTCGGCGAAGGAAGAAGAATTCCAATTCTAAGAATTTTCCTTCGCCTCCAATTGATGGAGGACGTCCAACATCGATGACAAGACAACTCGTGGATGAGAACGATGAAAATTTTTCGTCCTCGCGTTATTCGCAAAAACCGAAAAGACGTCTATTTTTTGACTCTAACGAATGGGAGGATGCACGTACCAACGTCGAGAAAGAAGAAGAAAACGCTAACATCGACAGCGAGGAGAGTGCTGCGCACAGAAATAGGTGTTTGGAGCAAAAACTCGCCCGCGCCGAGGCGTTACATTCGCTCAGCGTTCAAAGTAAGCGCGAAAAAGCAAACGCGTTCAATTGCCGTCACGAAGACGTAGTAAAAGCGCAAAAGAACTTCAACAAGGAGAAAATATTGCAGAAGTCTCAAATGTTAGAAGAGAAGCTACGCAGCGCGGCTATGAAACGATCCTACGTGCTCTTTCGCAAAGGAATTCGCGCCAAGTGCGGAGTGCAACAATCTCCAGAAAAAGCTTTAGAGCGCTTACAACACCTCCACCGAGTCGAACGCGTTCAGAGACTCTGGAGAGTTTATACAGAGAGTCGATCGTCTACAGAAGCTTTGGGTAAAAGCATATCCGAGAAGTTATCGTTTGATATCGCGCAGAAAAGTTCGAACTACGACGAGTTCGTATCGTTGCTGCAAGATGCGAACGTGTTGGACGGAATGCGGCTCTGGTTGAAACGCTTAGATTCTCGATTAGACGCGCTCGGCGCGGAACAGAGCATTGCGACGCGATCACATCTTCGACTCCTGTTTCCTGCGACCAAGAAGATCGCGTGTCATCATCAATGCCGCAATCCTCGTATCGATTCTTGGGGCGATTTTGTTATCCCAAGATTTCCAACTCGTATCCTCATGTGCGCTTATATGGTGTGCGCTCACCCAGAAATGGTAACGGGAGAATACGCCACGGAGGATGATGAACCGTACGAAGTACGGGAGCTTCGAAGCGCGTCCGCGCGTTTGGTGAAAGCCATCGATGCAACTATTGAATTTTCCTCTGAGCAGATCAAAAATGGCTCGAAAAACGCGCTCATGTTTAACGAACTAGTTGTGCAGTTTGCGCAAATCTGGGACGAATACGTTCGGGCCTTCAGCATCTGGAAAACGAACGACGCGACTGCGTTAGAAGCAGAGTTAGTCCGCATCGCCGTAGCTATGGAGGCATCCATGCTGAGAAAATGCGGAGAAGTTTCGTCACAAGCAAATGCAGAAGAGCCAATCGATGATATTCGCGCCATCCGCGAGCAAACGTGCTCTGATAGAGAGCTTTTGAGAACGAAAGTGAGAGAACTTAGCGGTGACGTTGGAGTTTTAAGATTTGACGATGCCATACGCGCGACTCGTGAGAGCGTAAGAGCTGAAAGACTGGCTGCGTTGGACTCGCTGGAGGAAACCAAAGATTCTTCGCTCCATGAATCCGAAGGACACGCCTCCGAAAAGAAGTTTGAAGAACGGCGCAAACAGCGCTTTCAGCATTCGCAACAATTATTGCGAGAGAAAGAAGAGGCGAAGAAAAATCTAGCGCAAGGAAAAAACGAGCGCTTACAGCGCATGTCAATAATGGCAGAATTACTCGCAGACATCACGTGGCTACCATTTCAGTTAGAAGACACCGTATTGGACCACAGCGCGAAGGATACAACCACAACAACCGTGTCATCAGTTGCTGGACTCGAGCATCGGGTACACATCCACGCGAAAAACGCGTTCTGGGACTTGATTCGAGAAACATTAGATTCTCCGGCGCTCGATGCGTCCAGCGGAGACAACATCGTGTCGGTGAACATTCGCGAGTTAGTCGCTCTCATTCACTCCCTCGTGCCGGAGTCCTGGAAGCGCAGCGATGTGACTACACAACGCGCGTTCGAATTGTTGAACGAACGAGAGCTTTCGCGAATAATTTTTGCGCAAAAGGATACAGCGCTCTTAAAATCACTTTTAAAGAGTACTCTGGACGCTTCGTTCGCGTTACTAGTCGCTCTCGGTAGCGATGCACGCGAACCGCATTCGAAAACAAAACGCGAATCTTTGTTGAGCGCGTTAGAAAACGCGTCGTATTCCGGGACGATAGTTCTTACGCTCCAATTTTTATGGGATATGGCCAACGAACTCAAAGAGGACATCTCCAGAGGGAAAACCATCGTCGCCGTTGAGAAACTGCGTCGTCTCTTGCGCGGGCCCGATAGCAATGCTGCCATATCTTGGATTCAAGATACGTTTAGTCAACTATACAACCTCGACGCGACTCCGTGTGATGAAGCCTTACCTAATACCAGGAAGTGGCTTTTCAAGAGTGCTTGCGAACTGGCGCCGTTGGTCGAATCCAGCGGTCTTGGTCGAGAAGTTTTGAAGAATCAACCGTCCGCGCCGAGCGCAAAGAACACTCATAACATTCCAGAGAGGATTTGCGCGGGATTGAAAGACACATCCGTCTATTCCAAGAAGGACCCGAGAGGAAGTCGCCCTGGAGAGGATGAAAGCGTTCCCGTAAACTGGACTGGCGTTCGAGCCAGTTCGTGCGAAGGTGTGGTTCGATTGATGTTTGTCGATCTAATTTGTCACCGAGATGAACACTCTGAGTTACCAGAAACGTTGCGTTTTGATGCGGCGCGAATCCATCGAGCGCAGGATTCATTCCAGCGCCTCCTGTTGTCGTGCGCTTGCCTCGCTTTGGTCGAACAGGTGCTCCCGGCGGGCGTCTCTGTCACGCCAGAGATGAAGCGTGATTTAAACAAACGCGTCTCCGCAATTCTGCGCGATGACGCGAGCAAACTCAAGGACGTCGCCACAGAAGTTGCTCGAACAGTTGGTTCTTCGCAAAGTACATCCACAATATCACTCGTCGAGCGTATGCTGCTGAAACTGATTGGCGAAGGCACCCGGGAAGAAAAGAACGCCCCGGTAAAATCATCTGATGATATTTCGAAGGCTTTGCTAAAAAACGTGCGGGAAGCGCTCGTTGCGAGAGTTCTCGGCGGTAAGAATGCACGTGAACCTATGATTTCTCGTTTGAACAACTGTCGATCGGGGATCGTTGCGGAAGAATTCGACGCTTTGGCTGTTCGTATCCACGCGCTCGCCCAGACGTCTTTCGTCATACACAAAAGCGCCGTGTACGACCCTCTTGTGCTCAAAGCGTACGAAACTTCGGAAGAACTGTAGCAGAAGTATATGGATATGTGCCCAGGTACGTATGGGTTATGCAGTGGTTTGTGTATGAATACAATTTTGAAATTTTAAGAGTAACATAATCGCGTTCATCTCTCCTCTTTCATCTTCTCATCAGGGTCCTGACAAACTTATGAAAGCTGTGATAGGAGTGATTTCAGTGTCTTCTTTTCTCGAGTTTCGCGACACCTCATTTAACATTTCCACTCTGAGAAAGATGAAGTTATCGATACGCCCAAACTTAACATCCTCGCGCTCAGCCACGGGCGCTTTCTCCTCTTCTTCTTCTCAACCTTCCACGGGGAAACGGCTGAGAAGACCGACGGCGAAGGTCTCTCTTTCTTCTTCTTCGCGTCGGCACTTACTTAAGCCTTGGACCTCATCATCATCGTCGTCGTCGTCATCAAATATCCACACCGCGAGGCGGAGATTTTCAATCTGTGCCGCATATAATAATAATGATAACAACAAAAAGAAGAGTAGCGATTTCAGTAACTACGGAGAAGAAGATGACGATTTTGATGAACCAGTGCCTGGACCAGGAGGCCGTATCGAGTCAGATGCCATCCAAAGAAACGTCAGAGATTCGGTGATTAACGCCATAGACCAAAGTCAAAACCGGAGAGTTACGGCCGGAGACGTCGCGTCTTCCTCAGGCATTCAACTCTTCGATGCCACGCAAGCGTTAACTGCTTTAGCTGCAGATACAAACGCATCTTTAGAGGTTACAAACGATGGCGACTTAGTGTACGCTTTTCCGAGCGGATATAAACAACTGTTGCAAGCGAAGTCGTTCAAGTTGAAAACGGAACCGACGGTGGATAAGGTGAAAGAATTTCTTTCTTATCTCGTGCGCGTGTCGTTCGGAACAACGCTCGTGGCATCTGTTGTTATTGTGTACACGACCATATTCGCGCTGTTGTCCTCGCAAAGAGACGACCGAAATGATCGAAGATCGAGCAGAGGTGGTGGCATGATGTTTTTTGGTCCTCGATTTTACCCGGGGGATATTTTCTGGTACCTCGATCCGTACTATTACCGTCGACCGTACCGGTTACGCGCGAAAGATGAGATGAACTTTTTCGAAGCGGTGTTTTCTTTTGTCTTCGGGGACGGTGACCCGAACAACGACTTTGAACGCGAACGCTGGGCGCTCATAGGACAAACCATCGCGAAAAATGAAGGGGTTGTCACGGGGGAACAGTTGGCACCGTTTTTAGACCGCGAAGGTTCCGCAGAACTCTCGGATGAATCGTTCGTATTACCAGTGTTAACTCGTTTCGAAGGTTCACCGGAAATGGACGATTCTGGGAATATTTTCTACAGATTTCCAGCTGCGCAAGTCACCGCTTTGGAAAAGAAACAACAAAATCGATTAAAACGTGATAGCGGTAGTAGTACAAATGGATTGGCGAAAGAGGAGCGTTGGTCGTTTTCTCTCGCTGATCCGAGCCAAAAATTCATGTCTGCAGCACTCGGCGTCGCTAACTTCGTCGGCGTGATCTGGTTGAGTAGTTTGATGACGGATCCCCAAGTCCTCTATCGCAACGCTGAGTTGGTCCAATCAGTTGGTGGTTTTCTGCCGGCGTTGCAAGTGTACGCGGCGCTGTTCTTCGCCATTCCATTTTTTCGAAACTTTAGAATCGGAATGAAGAATAAGCAGATAGATCGACGAAATACCTTACGATTGCAATCCCTGTTGCGTCTGGAGCGCCCGGACGAAAAGCTGCGCAGGAAACTGATGGAAGCGAAATCAAAGGCGGGCAGAAAATTCGTGTCGGAGAAGGATTCCATATTCTCATCGTCGGGGAAAGGCCAAAAAGACGGCTCGACATTCGAGTTGGAAGATTTCGATCGTCGCTTAAACAATGAGAAGAAGTAGATTGATCTAAAGGTTGTATTTTTAATTGAAGTGAAGGAAAAAACGTATAGTAAATAACCCCGCGCTCGTTCGTCTTCTTCTTCTTTGCTTTTTGTATGGTGGGCAATTAGGTGGTGCAGGAGTTTATATTTTAAAGCTACTTCAAACATGAATAACAAATATCATCATCGTGATGTTGATCTACTAACGCGTTCTATTCTTTCACTTCTAAACGGGTGTCAAGAGAGAGATCAAGTCCGGTCTCGGCGTCGTGCGCATGCCGACGATGATGATGAGAGGAATGAGGGCGTAATGAACGACTTCGGAGTTGGTGGAGACGTAGTTTACAACTTTCGCGATCGAAGCTCGAATACCGGCCATTATTACGTTTATTTATGCGTATCTTTTGGTGCGACGCGATCGATACGTGTTTGTTTCAAGTGCTCCTCTCGACAAACTACTCTATTTGGTTCCTTTGTGAGTTGTGCGTAAATGAGGAAGAAGAAGAAGAAGAGGGGCGGCTGGAATTCCCCTAATTTTAAGAGAAAGGGGCAGGGAGGGGAGCCCCGAGATCTTTCTGCTTGTGATTTGTTTTCGTCCTCAAAAAGCAGAGAAGAACAAGAAGTTTTCCTGAAAAATTAAAACGTCTACTCGTATTGAATCATAAATTATTGTGCGCGCGGCGCACCTGTGTATATCTATTATCCCTCCTTGATACTATTTAAGAAGACGGACGACGATCGCGGAGAATAACAATACAGGTAATACAGAGCATCTCTTCTTCTTCTTGACTTCTTCTTCATTCTCTTCTCTTTCATACTTTATATGGGAGAACGAACGCAAAAAAAATCGATCGCCCAAATTCGCAAATTCGCGACGCCACGACGACACGAAGAGAAGTTATTTTCGTTCTTCTAATCAAATATTTTCTTTACAAAATCAATCGCAGAGAAGGAGAGATGCGCACGCCGACGAAGAAGAGAAAGACACCGATAAAGGAGACTAAGTCGGTCTCTGTTTCTACGACGTCGACGCCCGTGAAAACCTCTCCTAAAGCGCGGAGAAATCTTAAACTTTCCGACGTCGAAGAAGAAGACGTCGCGATGCTGAAAGGGGAAAAAGGAAAAAAAACGCAAAAGAAGAAAATGATTGTCCCGCCGGCGAGTCCACCCGTGGAGAAGGCTGGGAGCACGAGAACGACGCCTAAACGCGCTGCCGCGACAGATGCGAGTAAGAAGTTTGAGCAGCAGCAGCGAAACGGCGGGTTCGAAAGCGACGACGATGTCGTTCTTGGAGATGATGATGATGATGAGGAGGAGGACGACGGTTCGACAAAAATCTCTCGTGGCAAGAAGACGGGCAAAAAGCAGACGCCGACGAAGAAGAAGAAGAAAAAGAAGAACGATGACTCGTCCGACGATGACTTCGACGAGGAAGATTTCGAAGACGAGTTGTTCACGAAGAAGAAGAGTCCGAGTAAGAATCTTACGCCAACGAAGAGACGGCGCCCAGGGAAGTCAGATCCGCCGACGCCGCAGTCCAGGTACGTTTAGATTTTTGCGCCTTTTTCGCGCGCACATTTTGGATTTTGGATTGTCTGTTTTTTCTTCGCAACGCGTTTATTTTACTCACTTTTATTCTCGGGGTGTGTTACTTGATTCTCACCGCATTTAAAATGTGTATTTTCTTATCACGTGATAAACAGGTCTCTCCATTCGCCATCCAAATCGGGAGGATCCTCGGGGATGAGCGCGTCGGAACGTCTCGTAGCGGCTGGCGAAGAGTTACCGGTGATTTCCGAGCCGGCGGCGATGTTTCACGATTTGGCGTCCAAAGTTCCAAAGTTGGAAAATTTTTTAAAGAAGATGAGTCATCGACCGTTGCGTGTCGCGACAATGTGTTCAGGTACTGAATCACCGCTGCTTGCGCTCGATAAAATCGCAGACGCTACGGAAAAGCTCTTTGGATCGAGATTGAACGTTGAGCACGTGTTCTCGTGCGAAATTGAGCCGTTCAAGCAGGCATACATCGAAAGGAATTTTTCGCCACCGATTCTGTTCAGAGATATTCGAGAATTGAAAGAGAAGCAAGCGTACACTGCTTACGGAGCCTTGGTTGACGTTCCTGGCAATGTCGACATTCTTGTCGCCGGTACGTCATGCGTCGATTACTCGAATTTGAACAACGAGCAAAAGGGGTTGAACGAACAAGGTGAATCCGGTCAGACTTTTCGTGGAATGAAAGCGTGGATCATGCGTTGTAAGCCACCTGTGGTGATTCTCGAGAACGTGTGTGGAGCGCCGTGGCAACAAATCGTGGACGATTTTGCATCGTTCGGCTATACGGCTGATTTCCTTCGCCTCGATACGAAGCGATATTACATCCCGCACACGCGCACGCGCGTTTATCTGCTCGCTGTTCTTGGTGACGACGATGAAGGCGTGCTCGCTCAGTGGAAAGAAGTCGTCAAACAACTTGAACGACCATCGAGCTCAACTTTGGAAGCGTTCCTCTTTGATACGGACGATCCCAGGGTGAATAAAGGTCGACAAGACTTGGCGCTCCCGGGTGAAAAGAACACGCGCGCCGAGACTGATTGGGGTCGATGCCAAAGTCGACACATTCGCGCCCGAGTGGAAGAAAAACTTGGTCAGCAACGTCCATTTACTCATTGGGACGGTGGTTGTCAGCTGCCAGATTATGCGTGGAACGATTGGGGTAAGGCGCAAACGGATCGAGTCTTGGATTTGATGGATATCGATTACCTCCGTCTCGCGAGAGACGGCGTTGACGCCATGCACAAAACTCTGGTGTGGAACTTGAGTCAGAACGTAGATCGAACAACTGGTTCTGTCGCACCGGGTATTTGTCCGTGTTTGACGCCGTCCATGGTGCCTTTTGTTACGAACAGAGGTGGGCCTCTGGTCGGTATCGAGGCGTTGTCGTTACAAGGTATTCCCGTAGATGACTTGTTGTTAACGCGCGAAAATGAAAACCAAATGTCGGATTTGGCTGGGAACGCAATGACAACTACTGTCGTTGGCGTTTGCATGCTTTCCGCACTCACGCTCATGGTGGATAAGCTCGCCAATCACAAGGAGAACAATGAGTTTGCAAAGAAATTGTCCGCTTCGTCAAAGGAAGAAAAGTTGAAGATTACAAACGTCATCAGTAAGGCTGAACAAATCAGCAAAAACACCAAAGTTATTGGAGAAGATGCGTTGAAAGAAGAACTGTTGAACCTTGATGTCAAATCTGAAAAGAGTGTGTTGGCGTTGATGGAGTCAGCGCATCGATCTTCTCGATTGTGCGTGTGCGAAGCGCAAAGCGGACTGGCGAGTGAAATCGAACGATGCGCAAACTGTGATCACACGTGCTGCGTAAAGTGTAAGGGACGACCCACGCACACGTACGGAGCGTACAAGCCGACGCGCGTCGCACCGGATGTGTTTAGTGCAGAGTTGAAGCAGGCGTTGCCGATGACGGTGAAGTTTTCACAAAAATTCAATCTCGATAGGTACAAGTCAAATCTTTCCCTCACCTCCCCATCTGCTCCTAAATGGAAGGTTTGGATGGATGCTTTGAAAGCGGTTGAGAATGCCGAGTTTCTTTTCCGCGGTTTGCAGCGCGGAAACGTGTGGCGAATCCACTACGCTTGTCCGGGGGAGGATTTGATTAAACTCGAAGGTCGAATCGACGGGAAGGTGTGCGAATGGTTCATCATTTTTGAACCGTCGCCAAAGTCCGAGCAAAAGCCGGATGAGATATTTTCTCGACCGCTCGCGAGAATGATTTTGAGCAAAGAAAAAGCGAAGAATCTTTTGGACGGGAATTGGGAGTTATTCACTCCAGCGCCGGACGCGTTTACAGCCCAGATTATCGGAAAAGGCGCTTTGGTCGATTCCTGGCAAGTTACGCTCGGAATGGAGCATGGAAAAACAGTTCTCAACACCGAAAACGATTGGCCGCTCAAGCGATTCAGCAGGTACCAGGTTATCGTCAAGGATGAGGACAAGAAACAGCTCGACCGGGACATCAGTGGCGATTACGCCTTGTACGATACTTGCGACGCAGCGCAAGCTTCGTTACATCGAAAGGTAAATGGAGAGGAAAAAGGAAAGCGCTCTCTCTATTTCTTTCTCGATCAAACTCGTAATAAAGGTGCGGCTCACGATACGTTTGTTTTCGCAGATAACCATCGTCGTTTAATGTTCGATGAGTTCCGCGTAGAGACATGCCACATTGACACCCAGGATGGCTTGGCCAAGGGGTGGCGTCCGAGCGAAGAAAAAATGGGCACTATTGTCATCAAAATCCGTGGGAAATGGGAATCTCTGGACAAATCTGTGAAAATGGTTGCAATTGATACTTCGAAATCGTGCCTGAGCGTTCCTTCGCCGAAGACTTCGTTGTCTCAGGGCAACGAATCGTGCAACGCCGCGTTGGCTGTCGTCAAATGCTCGGTGCCGCTCGCTCAAGTGGACAAGCACGCTTGGCCTACGGGAGAGTTTGAGACTATCCGCTTAGATAAAAGTGCCGAGACGTTCAAGAGATTGCATTGGTTTACGTCGCGACTCGAAATACCAAAGTCGCTGCAGAGATGGAACGGTTTGGACTTGAAAGTACCAAACAAGCACTCGTCAGACAGATGCGATGAGTACATTTGTTCGAGGTGCGCTCCCGTTCCGCCAACTTTACGATGGAGTAGATTTTATGGTTCGAACAAAATTGAAGCTCGAGAGGATCCGCAACAAGCGGCGGAGTACGAGCAAGCGCTCAAGTGTCGACCGGCGCCGTTCATTGTACGTTGGAAACGCGAAGCCAATATGGGTAAGTTTCTCATTGCGATCAATCCGTCCACGTTAGTGCATCGTGCTTTGGCTCACTTGTCGCCAACAATGCACACCGCAGGTGCGACCGGCGAGCTGCTTAATACGTCGTGGAAGATTGTTTCTCACGACGAAAAATCTGTCGAGCAGTTGCCAAAGTCTTTTGAATTGAAATCGAACAGATTCAACGCTCCCGCATCGCAACCTCCGAAGTGGAGTAAAAAATATCCACTCCGTCCCGAACAACTGCGCTCTCTCGGCTGGATGATTGAGCAAGAGACCACAAAGGAACCATTCATTGAATCCGAAGTCGCCGAGAGCTTGATTCCAAGACTTGGGTTGCGCATGGACGGTAAGGTTGAGGTGAAGAAAACAGTTCGAGGCGGTATCGTCGCCGATCAAGTCGGTTACGGGAAAACCGCGATTTCCATCGGTGCTATACTCGCAAATCAAATACCGTTTCCCTCCGAGAAGGAAAGTGCAGTTTTGAAACCCGTACGAGCGATTCCAACTCGTGCAACGCTCGTTGTTGTGCCCTCACAGCTCATGCGGCAGTGGCCGCGAGAAGTTGAAAAATTTTCGGAAAAGGGTGCCTTGAAGACTGTCGTCGTAAAAACTGTTGCGGATATGACTGCGTTGACGGCGAAATGCGTCATGAACGCGGACGTGGTTATCGTTGCCACCTCTGTGTTCCGATCGAAGCTTTACTTTGATCGTCTCGCAAAACTTGCGGGGACTAAGACGATGCCGGATCCGAAGAGCGGCGCTCAAGGTCGTCACTTCACTTCTGACTATAACCTTGCTTTGAAAGGTTTGGGCGATCAAGTCGAGGCACTTACTGATCCAAAGCGCGGTGCGAAGTACGTTGCCGAGCACACGAAGAAGAATGTGAACGTTCTCGGTGAACTCACTTTGCAACCGAAGCGCTTGAAAGGCGCCAAGTTGGTTGCTGCCACGGTTGCTGCCGGTGGCGAGGGGTTCACGCACATCGAGGAGATGTTTGCCGCAAAAGAAAACGTATCTTCAAATCCGGTGCAGAAGCCTGTGGTGGAGAAGCCGATGAGTCCTTCGAGGAAGACGCCGATCAAGAAGAGCAAAGTTGCTACGCCGTCCAAGAAAAGTGCCGTTTCAGCGAGATCCACGCCCTTGAAAAAGCAAACAACTCCGAAGAAAGCCTCGAGTGCGATTCGATCGTTGCCGAGTTCTCGAGCTGGAACTCCACGTAAAGTGGTGGCTGCTACTCCTTCGAAACGAACTTCTGCGCGCAACACGCCTCGCAAAAATTATTACGAAGAGGACGATTTATCAGAAGACATGTTGCGTGATTCTGACGACGATTTTGCGTCCGAGGACATCAGTGATGACGAAGATGAGGATGCCTTTGACGTTGACGACGACGATGACGACTTCGATGACGAGAGACCGAAGCCTAAGAAGAAGAAAAAGAGTGGTGCGGCGAAGCGTAAACTGGCTCCCGGGGAAGAAAAGGATCACTGGGGACTCGAAACCGAAGCTGTTCAAGAAAATTGGCGTCGAATGACATCTGTCCCATTTGAAATGTTTCACTGGAGACGGGCAATCATCGATGAGTTCACATACTTGAAGAATTCGGACAGAGCAGTCGTACTTGGTCTCAAGACGCAGTCGCGCTGGTGTTTGTCTGGTACTCCTCCCGTTGGCGATTTCGCAGACGTGAAAAGTACGGCGGCTTTACTTGGCGTTAATCTCGGAAGCGATGAAGTACCAAGGTACACAAAGTCCGAAATTACCAAAGCGGAATCATTTCAGTTCTTCAAGGAAAAGCCTTCGCAGCAATGGCATCGCAGACGCTGGTCGGTGGCTCAAACCTTCATGGATCGTTTCATGCGTCAAAATATCGCAGAGATTGACGAGATCAAGTACAAAGATACGAGACTCGACGTACAGTTACGCCCAGCGGAACGGGCGATTGCGCTCGAGCTCGATCACTATTTGCAGTCCATGGATATGAAAGCAAAGAAGAAAAAGCGAGGCGCTGGAGCTGATCGCGACTCGCGACTGGCTACTGTGCTAGGCTCCTCCGCAACGGCCGAAGAAGCCTTATTAAAGCGCGTCGCGTATTACGAACTCGATGAAGCGGATGGAACTGCCGTTCGAACATGCCAAGATATTGTGAACTTGCGCATAAAACAGCGAGATGCGTGTTTGGAGGAGATTGGCAAGGAGATTTGCACCGGGCGTATTCTACAAGACGAATGTAAAACTTTGAGTAAAAAGATGGAGCAGGCTTACGAAGAAGGTGAAGACGAGTTCCACGCGTGGGAGCAAAACGTCTTTGATAAGACTGGTGGAGTAGATTACGTTGGTGATCCCGAGGCGCACAACATCTTGTCGAAGGTGTTGAGAGATAACGATCTCAAGGCGGCGAAAAAAGTGGAGACGAAGACGAACCCTCCGCAGTACAGTAAGATTGAACTCGTCATCGAAGGCAAGCTCACTACTGCAACGATTTTGGCATACCAGGGTCAGCACAGACAAAACGCTAAACTGGAGTATAAGAGCGCGTCTTCAGGTAAGATGCAGAGCACAGAAAAGAACTTGAAAAGAGTTGATTACAAAGTTATCAAGTTGGCACCTGAAAAGTCCAAGTCTGACTCGAGCGACAACGCTTCGAAAGTGAACACATCGAAGAAGGTCAAGAAAGAATCCAAGAACGACAAAGCCTGGGAACTGCGCGAGCACACGCATCAGTTGATTGCTTTACAGAAGGAACTCGTCGGTCGTGTCCGATCTTTGCGCTTCTTTCAATCAGTGCGCGACTTACAGGCGAAGGTTGCAACAGCAACCGTCAAATGCCAAGTCTGCTTGAAGGAAGTTAAGAAATCCAACACCAGCGTCTTATCGACGTGCGGTCACTTCGGATGCCTCGTGTGTCTCAGAGAGAATGCTTCCAAGCAAGCGTGCGGTGTTGCTGGTTGCAATTGCGCGCAGCGTGATTCATCGGTCGTTTCGGCAGATTCTCTCGGTACTGAACTTTCCATGCAAGGAAAGAAAGGGAAGGGCAGCGTATCTGTGATTGGTAAGCACGGCTCCAAACTCATCGATCTTGTCAATCACATCAACAACATTCCAAAAGAAGAGCGCATATTGGTATTCGTCCAATTTACGGACTTGATGGCGCAAGTCGCGAATGTTTTAAATGAGGCTGGAATCAAAACGCTGAAATTGAAAGGCTCGGTGCACCAACAAACTGGCGCGCTCGATGAATTTCAACAGGAAGACATGAAGAAAGGAAGTGCGCGCGTTCTTCTTCTGTTGGGACGCGATGAATCTGCATCGGGTGCGAACTTGACCACAGCGAATCACGCAATCTTTGTGCATCCGCTCCTGACTGCGACGAATTACGAATACGTCGCCAGTGAGACGCAAGCGATTGGACGCATTAGACGTTATGGTCAGTCGCGCGAGGTGAACACCTGG
>Ga0213869_10002002_pt1 | contig 14587 bp, 21 predicted proteins | sample PICome_10_FD_160083 | JGI IMG/M metagenome (GOLD analysis project Ga0213869, IMG submission 160083) | Coastal seawater microbial communities near Pivers Island, North Carolina, United States - PICO132 | ecosystem: Environmental > Aquatic > Marine > Coastal | place: USA: North Carolina...
GTTCCATAGTCTTATAGTGTTCATACGCTTTTTGTAATGCTTCGTACTTTTCCAACTTAGCAGGGTCTGGTACTAAAATGTTTAGCCTTGCTTCAATAGCTTCTAGTCGTTTACGCATTTCGCCACCAACTTCAGGCTCCGTAGAATAAGTTGTATTGTAGCTGAACTCAGTACCTGTGTCGCTAAGACTGCCAACATCTATAGTAAATGCTCCTGTTGCACCAGTGCCTGTGTAGGCAATATCTTCTGATGGACTAATTATGTATTCGTCACCCATATGATCCCTCATTTTTTCCCTTTCGTAGCACGTTTAGCTCTCGCTTTGATTTGTGCTGGTGTTTGGCCGCCTGGACTAAGTTTGTCTATGCGACATGCAAATAAATGTTTCTTACCACTGTTTGATATTAACACAGGTTGTCCATGTTCGTCAAGCTGAATATCAACAATCTTTATAGGGACATTCTTAAAACGTCCGACCATTGCAGTATCACCTACGTTTATATCTACAGTAAACTTCTTCATATGATCTGACCTCCCCACTCTTTAGTTCTTTCGTCTCCGAGGTGCCAGTTACTATCTACAGGGCCGCTACATAATGTATGCTTGAGATAAAGTTTGTATTTTGTTCGCTTACTAACCTCAGCCATACCTAAATGCTTTTCACTTATAATACAGATACCATAATCGAAACCACAATAAACAATGCTATCAAGCCTATACTTTCGCATGTAAGCAACAAGGTCTTCTTGTGTCTGCATGTTCTTATATTGAGATAGATGACTAATACATTGTAAATGATCAGGAACTACTTTAGCCTTGTGCTTCATAGGTCTAAGATAGTATTCTATCTTTTGTGCTAATCGAATTGCTTCAGGAGCCTTCCAAGGATAGAGAGTATCTTGTTCCCAACCCATAGACTGACAAGGATGCATTACTAACCATAATGCATTACCTTGAAGATGTTTCGATTCAATATCTTTCATTAGTGCAACATATGTGACTTTGTTTCGTGTTCATCTAAGAACGGTCTCACTTTGTCCGCAGTGTTCACAAGATTATCTACAACCCTTTCAAAGTCATGATCATCTAGACCAGTTTTATATAACCTAAGTGCGATAGACATTAGTACTGCTGCCACACCCATTATCTCTTGTTGTTTATCACATTCCTTTGCTGCTTCTGCAAATACAATGTTATAGAACTCGTTCATGTCATCTTCGTTCATATTATCCCTCGTTTTCTAAATCCCATATTACTATATTAGATTTTCTCGCCTGCCTTGAAGCCTCTAAATCTGAGAAACCTCGGAAACCTAAGCGAGTAAGTACCATCTTGATTTTGTGTAACAGCATCTGCACGTACCTCTACAATTTGCCCAGGGATAGTATCTTTACTAGCCCAAAACTCATCGCGATTAATATCAGTAAAACCACTACCGACATTAACATTAATTTGCTTTCCATCATCAAGTCCTTCACAAATGAAAGCACCAAGTTTACCTTCGTTCCTTCCTGTTCCTTCTTCGACATCTTTTATCTCCAGTGATACTTCAATGAAAGGTTTCATCTTCAACCACGAATGTGATCTCTTACATTGATAAACAGCATCAACATCTTTGATCATAATACCTTCATAACCTGCTTCTACTGCTTTCTTGTTATAGTCTTTGAACATAGTATCGCCAACCAATGTACCTAGTTCTACTTCTTCTTGCGGTACAAGGTCACAAAAACATTGTTCAAATATCTTTTCAAAAGTCAAAAGCATATTACTTCTACGCCTTTGTCCTTGAATGCTCTCGCCTCGTTTAAATTCTACTAATGGAATAATGTCAAACACTGCAAGTCTTGCATCTTGTGCTTTCACATCACTCTTTCGATGTACTTGTTTCATTAAGTCTTGAAAACTATTAGAAACAACTTCACCATCAATTACATATGAACGACCAATCTCTTCCATAAAGCCATGCAATGCTTCTGTGATGTGTGAAAAGTTTTCTAGTACCTTACCATTACGTGTGTATTGTATAACTGACTTTGCTTCGTAATCTACAATAGTAACACAACGTACACCATCTAACTTAGGCTCAAGTAGTTTCTTACCAACTAACTTCTTCTCATGATTGGCACTGTCATGTGCTAACATACATTCGAACACAGGTACTTTGTACTGCGGAAACTTCTTAGCAATTTTGTTTATAGTTTTTTCACTTACACCACAACGCAAGTCTTTAATAAGAATACGTCTATAAAACTTATTCCATTGTCCAGCAGTTGCTACCTGACTTGCTAACTTAATAGCATCTTGTGCGGCATTGCCTGTAAGTTTACGTTTGTATAGTGCATCAGCAAGTTCTAAGAACTTATCCCATGCTAGTCCTTGCCCGTTCCATTCAGGATCTACTTCAGGTACTTGCTTTACACCAAATGTATAAAGTTTATCAAGTGCCATACGGCAACCAGCAAAGAACTCATCAAGTCCTTCTTCCATTGCTTCTAGTATTACTTGCTCTTTTGCTAGACGTGAATTGTCTGCTTCAAGTTTATCGATAATTATTTCAGGTTGTGTTCTCATAAATGCCTCTCTTTTGCCTAATTGTTATACTTATTATAGCGTATTATCCTTCATTTGTCAACCGATTAATCACATCATTTATGTTGTGTACATTGATATCTTGTCCAATTTCATACACATGAAAGTGATAATCTTCAATTGTTTCTGCTATCTTATTTAATATAACATCCTCTGGTTCAGCTATCCATTCTGAATAGCCTCTACCCTCTAGCATAATAGCATATCCAAACGTGTCTTTGAGTACACTCTCTAATTTGCTAATTGGGTTTGACTTACCATACCACAGATGATTAAATGTAGCGTAGTGACTACGAGCAGAGTAACTGTTCTGATACACTCCTAGTCTATCTATTGCACGATCCACTCCAGTAATACCAATCTTACAATCACCACTACCGAGAGGGTCTTTCATTAAGTATAAGAACTTCATGTTACCACCTACACTGTGCAGTTGGAAGTGTAATACGTCCAACCTTATCGTTATATAAATTTACAATAGCATCATACACACGCCACTGGTCGTGGTCTCTTGGGTTAGTAAACCCTTTGGTGTGCAAAGCATTCTCATAGTTTTCTTTGAGTCCTTTTTGTACTGACTCTGGATCTCCCCATAGTTTAATAAACAGTTTGCCTAGTTCTTTATCGAAGTCTGCATCTATTGCAAAGCCTTCAACCTCAGCCATCTTATATAATAATGCCATAGGCCTCCATATCTCTAACTCAGCCGCTGCCTTCTTCCAATGTGCATTATGGAATTGCAATGCACGTTTAAAGTATTTGCCTACTACACCGTAATCATCTGACATTTCAAATATAGTTTGTCCACTTTTAATCTGACTGAATGCATTTGGTGTGTTAGCGTTACGTTTAGGACTGAACCCTGTAGCAGTTAAGATGTTGTTCATCTGTACAGTTGCACTGTCTTTTGTTTCTAGTAGTATCATAAACTCATCGTAGGCATGTAGTTTACGTTTGTTACGACTATTAATACGTATCATGTTTTGTCCTGCTAACCAAACAGCATACTCTACTTTGTCTGTGAAGCCTGCGTCTTGTACTGTTTTAGCAGTAATCATATCTGTATCAATATACCACATAGGGTATGTAGTATATTTTTGTCTAAACATTTCTTGTGATGTATGGTGACCGTCCCACAGCATATACATTCCGTCTACTAATATAGCAGTTGGCAACAGCACCGCAGTGTGTTCGTAGTCTTGTTCAATTTTATACATATGGTTAGGTGCAACATCTCGTTGGAACCTTGGCCACAAATACATGTCGTCCCAATCAATCCAACCAAACTTTACAATACCTTCTTTAGGATCGTATGGGTCTTGGACGTTGGGTTTCTTGTCAGGACCAAGTACAACATCAATTGCTTCTGCAATATCATTAAGTGGGATAATGCCACGGTCGTAGTTGTCAGACATAGTACGCAAATCAATTGCGTCATCTTTCATCTCGAATGGAATTTTGAAATTTGCCAGATACTTGTTGATCTCCGTCTGGCGATTATACGGAACTTTCTTCATGCTCTTAACTCCTTATAACATGTGCAACGAATTGCTAGTGTTAGTTTGTGCCTGGGTGCGTAACGAATTACTGGCCCACAGCGTTAATTTATACTTACATATTACACTCACGATTACCACTTGTCAACCCCTAAGAGCAATAATTATATGTATGAAGATATTAATCATTGGTGCAGCAGGCTTTTTCGGAAGAAACTTAGCGTATGCTTATCTAGACTCACATGATATTAGTTGTATTGATCTACCTTTAGATCTTTTTGGAGATAGGAAAGACTTCTACGACCAGTTTGATGTAGCAGGTATAGATATACAAGAAGACCTATGGCAAGTTAAACAACGTATGATGGACTGTGATGTTGTTATCCATTTGGCTAACAAGACTAGGATAAGTCCTAGTTGGCAAGAGTACGAACAGTATTATAGTATGAACATAGGAACTACCCAAAAGATATATGCACTATCGCAAACACTAGGTGTTAAAAAGTTTATCTACTTTAGCTCTAGTTCTGTGTATGGCAACAATGGTTGGATACCTAACAAAGAATCAGACCCGTTGAATCCTACAAGTCCATATGCTATTAGTAAGATGGCAGCTGAAGCCGCACTAACAGCACAACACAATCGCTTACCAAAGACAGAACTTATTATAGTAAGGCCGTTTACAATGTACGGTCCGTTTATGGAAAGAGGAAAGTATTCATTAGTAATATCAAAGTTCATTGAGGCAGCACAAAATAATGATCCGTTGTTACTTGATGCTACAGGATCTCAAACAAGAGACTTTATACATGTTAATGATGCTATCTCTGCACTTAGCCTAATTATACAGCATGGCAAGAGCGGAGACATATATAATATAGGATCAGGCGAGTCAGTGTCTATTAGAGAGTTGGCAGACATTGTTAGTAGCAAACAAGTTCATACTCCTCCACGCATTGGACACATTGAACATACGTTAGCTGATACAAGCAAACTCAAAGAGTTAGGCTGGAAGCCACGGATTGATGTAAAAACATGGTTGACAAATTTAGTTGCAGACCTTAGTATAACAAGTAATATTAAACAAGAGGAAAAATAAATGGCATTAGTACCAATGGTAGTTGAATCGACAAGCAAGGGCGAACGAGCTTATGATATCTACAGTAGATTATTAAAGGACAGGGTAATAATGCTCAATGGTCCTGTTGAAGATGTAAGTGCAAACCTTATTGTTGCACAGTTGTTATTCTTAGAGTCAGAAGATTCAGATAAAGATATCTCATTGTTTATTAATAGTCCAGGCGGTGTTGTAACTGCCGGCATGAGTATCTATGACACAATGCAGTTTATTAAGCCAAGCATTGCAACATACGTTACAGGCCAAGCGTGTAGCATGGGCAGTCTACTTGCACAATCAGGTGCAGAAGGTAAACGTTATATGTTACCAAACGCAAGGCACATGATCCATCAACCAAGTGGCGGTGCTAGAGGACAAGCAACAGACATGCAAATCCAAGTAGAAGAAATTATAAAAATTAAGAAAGAGCTTACAGGTATCTACGAAAAACATAACAGTGCAGGCAAAACATTCGATGAACTAACTAACGACATGGAGCGTGATAACTTTATGACTGCCCAAGAAGCAGTAGACTATGGGTTGGTTGATCAAATTATTGATAAGCGTCCATGAAGATAGTTTCACAAGGTAGTAAACAAACAGCCTGGGGCATGGAGCTCAGCTGGGCATCTAATGAATCTTATGCAGGCAAATTATTAGTGTTCGAACATCCTAATAAGAAAACTGCAATGATGTTACACAAGGTTAGACGTAAGAGTTGGTTTGTTAATTCAGGTAAGTTTAAGATTACATTTATTGATATTAAGACAGGGCAAAGCAGAGAACAAGTTATTAAAGAAGGCAACACTATTGACATTGCTGAAATGACTCCACATCAATTAGAATCGTTAGATCATAATTCAATTATCTTTGAATCAGGAACACCAGACTATGAAGAAGATCAGTTTAGAATTAATCCTGGTGACGAGCAAACACAGCCTTTAGAGCAATAACTAAATCCTCAATCATTTTATCATCATGATACGGAGTAGGTGCAAATCTTAAACGTTCTGTACCTTCTTCTACTGTTGGATAGTTAATTGGCTGTACATAGATATCATATTCGTCAATAAGCATATCACTCATCGACTTACATTTCTTAGCATCTCCTACAAGCACAGGAACAATGTGTGTAGTTGAACATTCCATTACTTGTATTCCATTTGCTGTTAATCTTTCTTTAAGTTTGTTCGCTTGTTTTTGATGGCTATCTCTAACTTCGTTGTGGTCTTTTAAATATTTGATTGCAGCCATTGCGCCTGCACATGAAACTGGACTCATACTAGTCGTAAAGATAAAACCAGAAGCAACTGAACGAATAGCGTCAACAACGTCTGCATCGGCAGCAATGTATCCACCTTGAACTCCAAAGGCCTTTCCAAGTGTGCCATTGATTATATCAATACGGTTTTGTAGTCCTAGTTTCTCCGTCCAGCCGCCTCCGTGTTCGCCATAAAGGCCAACAGCATGTACTTCGTCAATGTATGTTATTGCCTTATACTTGTCTGCAATATTACATATCTGTTCCATTGGAGAAATGTCTCCGTCCATAGAGTAAACACTTTCAAATACAATACAAGGAGTTTGATTAGCAAGTACAGCATTAGCACATAGTTCTTCTAGTTGATCCATGTCGTTGTGTTGCCACACTTGTTTTTCTGCTTTACTATGTATAATACCTTGTATCAATGAAGCATGATTCTTACTGTCGCTTAAAAATACAATGTTAGGGAATATTTTCTTTAATGAAATAAGTGTCCATTCGTTTGCAACATATGCAGATGTAAACAGCAAGGACTTTGCTTTGTTATGTAATGTACTAAGTTCATGCTCCAGCGCAACGTGATAGTGGCTTGTGCCACCTATGTTACGTGTGCCTCCTGAACCTGATCCTGTTTGTTCTAGGGCAGTATGCATTGCGTCTATAACAACTTTGTTCTGTCCCATGCCCAAGTAATCATTGCTGCACCAATTAGTAATGTTTTTAATATTATATGGTCCATACCAGATAGCTCTAGGGAACTCGCCCCTTTCTCTTAGAATGTCATTGAATACCCTGTAGTTACCGCTGTCTTTTAGGTTTTTTAGTAGTTTGTTTATTGGTTCTTTGTTTATCATGATAAAATAGTGTTCCCATTGAATGATGGCAGCAATACCATCCGTCTTTTCTCAATTCGTCCATTAGGCTATTGTATTCATAAGCCCAATCTTTAAAGAATTTGATTATGTTGTACATATATGTATTTAACTAAATACTATTGAACTTTAGGAATTACGGAGATCATTAATGGCAACAATTAAATGTAAAGGGCTAACAGGTGTACAGTTTGATGTAACTGTGACTTACGGCTCAACTACAATGAATGGACTTACAGCACTAGTAAGGGCTATTGAAGGTGCTCCTATTACAGTAGGAATGTACGGTGAAATTGTTGCTGAGAAAGACTCTGCAATTAATCAAGCTAATGATGGCTCAAAGACACTCACTGCTGCAGGACTTGCTGCAGGGGATACAATTATATGTATTCCGTTAAAAACTGGCAACAAAGAAGCACGTCAAGAACAAAAAGGTGCTATTGCACAAGCCAAGCGTGAAGGACTTGCTGCCGCAGATACTGATGCTGCTTATTATAGAACACTAAAAACATGGAACAAAAACAGACTTCCTAATCCTTACGAAGCTGATGCAATCAATCTAGACGATGATGAAAATACAGGTACACCTAAAGTCAGTCGTCCCTGGACATAAACACTTCCCTTTTTAATAAATACGTATATAACTAATTAGGAGCGATAACGTTATGTATGAATATAGAGCCACGATCGTTAAGATTGTAGATGGCGACACTGTTGATGTAGATATTGATCTAGGTTTTGGTGTTGTTTTAAAAGATGAAAGGGTACGTGTTATGGGAATTGATACACCAGAAAGTCGTACAAGAGATAAGGTAGAAAAGAAGTTTGGACTTGCTGCAAAGGCAAGACTAAAAGAACTTCTAGGTAAGACAACTGTTTTGAAAACTCAGATTAATAGAAACGGTGAGGACATGAAAGGCAAGTTCGGTCGTATCTTAGGTGACTTTTCTACAGAAGACGGACGCATGATCACTGACATCATGGTAGAAGAAGGACATGCGGTAGCATACTTCGGTGGAAGCAAAGACGAAATCCAACTGAAGCATATGGCTAACAGAGAAAAATTACTCCGAGAAGGGGTAGTTGTTTTATAAGGAGAAAGTAAATGTTTAGATTAATTGCGCTGATAACACTAGCTCTAAGTTTATGGGTTGCACCTGCAACAGCAACTGGAGGAGTAATAGGAGCTCTTAATACGAACACACCGGAAGAGTCGACGCCTACACCAAAAGATGTGGACCCAGCACCATTACCAGGTATTCCAATGCCGCCACCAGGACAGTTCTTAAGTTTACCGATAATGATGGATTGCGGAAGCTATCAAGATGTAATAAACATTATCGTTAAAGCAGGCGAACAACCTTTCGTAGCAGGTAAGATATTATTTAAAATTCCAGATGGTAGAACAATACAAGCAATACTAGAACTATGGGCTAATCCGCAAACAAGAACTTTTACAAGTGTTGTTAAAGTAACTAATGAATATGCCTGTTTAGTATTCCCAGGAAAAGATCTTGAAGGTGCACCACAACAGGGATTAACATTATAAATAAAAACATAGGAGCGAAATATGTTATCAGAAAAGCTAAAGAAAGGAATAGCAGAACTTACTTTCAAACAACGAAGTTTACTATTTGCTGAACTATCAGCAATTGCATACTTGAACGAAAAAGATGCAACAAGCAAAGCAAAAGAGTTAGGCTTTACAACAGTAGAATTTTATAACATCGATGGAGCACAAGCATATCGCTTCATGAATAAAAATGATATGGTCATTGCCTGTCGAGGAACACAGCCAACAGAGTACAACGACATCAAAGCAGACTTAAACGCTCTTCCTATTATTTCTGAAACAGTTTCAAGAGTACACAGAGGATTCAAGACAGAGGTAGATGAACTATGGCCACATGTGAAAGAAGACATGGACCGTAAAGTTAATCTAAAGAAACAACATTGGTTCTGTGGACATTCATTAGGTGCTGCAATGGCAACTATAATGGCTTCAAGATGTAAGCACAATCCAGAGCTAAGTGATCCTGTAGAACTTTATACATTTGGTTCACCACGTGTTGGTTGGACAGGATACTGTGATAGTTTAAACGTTGAGCATCATAGATTTGTAAACAATAACGACATTGTTACTACAGTACCACTATCAATAATGGGGTTCAAACATCATGGAAACTGCCATTACTTTAACTCATGGGGTAACCTACGTAAACTTTCTTTCTGGCAAAGAACAAAAGATAAGTTACGTGGAATGTGGAGAGGTTTAAAAGCATTTAAGATTGATAACTTCTCGGACCACTCTATGGCAGAGTATATCGCACATTGTGATAAACTAGTAAAAGGAATGGAAACACCACAAGTATAAAGGAAATGCAAGATAGATATAAAAGAAGCATACCGAGTGTTCTGGATGGTCAAAGGCCATATAAACACGACTCCTGAAACAGCACTAGACTCTTACAACAGTTACTTCAAACGCCTATGGAAAGACGGAAGTAATGGTGCTCCTATTGCAGATTATGAACAAGGTTTTGAAGAAGCATATCAACTAAAATTTAATGGTTGACAATACTGCTCAATGATTGTATAATAAAGAAGTAATAAGGCAAAAGGAGTTATATGAAATTGCGAGATAACAAAGTAATACTGGTAGATGCAGACGGCGTCCTGCTTGATTGGGAATGGGCGTTTAACGTTTGGATGGGCGAACAAGGATTTGAAAGAGTAGAAGGATCGCAGTTCATTTATGATATAGGTGAGCGTTACGGAATACCAAAAGAACAATCAAAGAAACTTGTTAACATATTTAATAACAGTGCATGGATTGGATTTCTTCCAGGACTTAGAGATGCACAGTTTTATGTTAAGAAACTACACGAAGAATATGGATTTACATTCCATTTAATTACTTCACTATCCTTAGATAAAAATGCACAGAAACTAAGAACAATGAATGTAGATAAGTTGTTTGGTACAACAGCATTTACAAAATATGTATACTTAGGAACTGGTGCAGACAAAGACGATGCACTTAGAAAGTATAAAGGTACAGGACTATATTGGGTTGAAGATAAACCTAAGAACTGTGAAGCAGGACTTGAACAAGGTCTTAAACCTTTACTGGTCGAACACGGTCATAACATGGATTACAAGCATGAAGGTGTTACTACAGTTAAGAACTGGAAACACATACACGATTTAGTAACTCATTCATAAGAACGTAGTAATATAATTATATCCTTATAAGGACCCACAAAAACACCTTTATCTATAAATAATATTAAGCACTTGACATTTAGTGTGTCAAGTGTTATTATGTTAATACATTGTGTGATTAATAACCGCCGAGAGGCAGGAGGCATACAATGAGTAAACTTCTCGTAAACATAAGGTACTTCATTGCGCCATTGTTAATACTTGTTACACTCGCAGGAGTGTTGGCAGGTGGAGCATGGGCATGGACAGGTGTAGGCTTATTGGGAGTAGGCATTATACTTGATACTCTTATTAGTGTTCAGACTCGTGGAGCATTAGATGAGAATGGAGAGACCTTAGGGATCCCCTGGTTACAGAATACAGTAATGTATTTGATGTTACCAGTCTTTGTTGCACTTCAGTTGGCACTAGCATATCAGATCTATAATGGTATGGCAGGTGCAGAACTTTTAGGTGCTACACTATCAACAGGTATATTTGCAGGCATAGGCATAATCTATGGGCATGAACTATCTCACACCAAAGGCATTGCATTTGTAATAAGCCGTTGGATGATGGGACTATCAGGTTCAGCACATTTCTGTTATGCTCATGTGTACAATCATCACTTGGAATTAGCAAGTGAAGATGATCCTGCAACTGCACCTCGTGGACGTGATCTATATTCACACTTTATCAAATCACACTTAGGACAATCTAAGTTCTTGTTTGAAATGGAGAGAGGTAGATTGAAACGTTTACAGAAACCTTTCTTATCCGTAAGTAATAGATGGATAAGAGGTTACATGATGAGTGTACCTACACTTGCATTGTTTTTCTTTGCAGGTGGTTGGTTAGGTGTCGCATGTGTCGGACTTGTTTGGTTAATATCAAACTTCGAACTTGAAGCACTTAACTATCTAGAACACTATGGTTTAATTCGTGTTAAAAGCGAACCGATAGACTATAGACATTCCTGGGATAACTCAACATTATTCACAAGCTGGTTCTTCATAGAGATTGGTCGCCAGGCTGATCATCATGACAGGGGTGAAACACACTTCTGGGAACTAGATGAAGTAGGTGCACCTAATACAGGTGTAGGTTACTTTGCACTCTTTGCGTTAGCATTAGTACCTCCTGTGTTTAATAGCTTTATGAAAAAGCATTTAGACAATTGGGATAAAAACTTTGCAACCGAAGCAGAAAGAGAAATAGCAAAAACATTTGCGTAATCTTTGGGGGTGTCGGCAACGGCACCCTTTTTTCTTGACAAGACTTTCTTTTGATGTTACATTATAAATAATGTTGGAACAATTAAGTTCTTGGCAGGCAAACGTTAAGCCTGCTCTTGTTATGTGAGCGCCGTGGTAAAAGCGGCAAGCAGAAGGAGATAATAAATGGACGCACTCACCCTATGGATGGGGATAGGATTCTTATTTGCAGCCTATTCAGTAATAGCAAATGATTCAGTACAGACTTTAGGTACATGGATTGCATCAAATAACGATAAATTTAACTGGAAAACTATGTGGGGAGCGGCAAGTGTAGTCTTGCTATACACCCTATGGTATGGTTGGTACATGAACGGTGGAGACATCAGCTATGGACGACTTAATAAAATACCATTCCAAGAGATACAATGGTATCATGCGGCAGCACCAGGATTACTATTAATACTTACACGGATAGGAGTACCAGTTAGTACTTCTTTTTTAGTTTTAAGTGCCTTTGCAAGTACGTTTGTACTAGAAAAGATGCTTATGAAAAGCATGATGGGTTATGCTGTGGCGGCTGTGGCAGCATATGTTATTTGGATAGGAGTTACTAAACTCTTAGACGAAGCAAAGCCTGTCAAAGAAGAACATAAGAATCGTTGGCGCATAGCACAATGGTTCACAACAGGCTTCTTATGGTTCACTTGGCTAAGTCATGACATGGCGAACATTGCAGTGTTCCTACCTAGAGAGATACCTTGGGACTTAATGGTGCTAGTGAGTGCAGTGTTTGTAATAGGACTAGGATACATGTTCCGTGAAGGCGGAGGTAAGATACAAAACATTGTAATTGAAAAGCACAACACAAGATATGTTCGTAGTGCTACAATTATTGATGCAGTATATTGGTTGTGCTTATGGTTCTTCAAAGAGCTCAATGATATACCTATGTCAACAACATGGGTATTCGTAGGATTGTTATGTGGACGTGAACTTGCTATGGCAACTATGACAGGCAAAGAAAAGTTCAAGACAGTATTTCCTCTTGTAACCAAAGACTTCTTTAAGATGATGATAGGCTTAGGTGCAAGTGTAGGAGTAGTGTTGATGATACATTATGTAATTGTACCAAATGGATATTAATGGAAAACAATAATCAAATAAAAGAGTTTTACCCATACACTTGGGTAAAACCTAAATACCAACAATCAGCACAAGACTGCTTCGAAGAGATAGATTCGTATCTTAGTTTTCATCCTCCTAAACGTATATTAGATATCGGTTGCGGCTATGCATATGTTAGTGAGCAGTTTCAAAAGAAGTACGGAACCGAACTATGGCTGCTTGAAGGAGACTTTCAAACTACTATTGACAGACCAAGAAAAGCAACATGGGGTGAAGTAGGAGACTTTAAGTTTTATCAACCAGTTGCAGACTTAAAAGAATATTGGGATTCTCGAGGAATCAAATATAACTTTGTTGATGCTAACAATATAAACATACCTGAAGGCATGACATTTGATTTAGTTAGTAGTTGGCTAAGTTGTGGCTTTCACTATCCTGCTAAGACTTATAAGAGTTTGGTAGAAAAACATACAACCAGTGATAGTAAAGTTATATTTGATTTTAGAACAAAGACACTACTTAATCAACAAAGCCAGGATGTAAAAGTTATACACAACTTCAACCCAACTGGAGGAAAAAGATCACGAGTTCACTTTAATTTTTCTTGATCTTTAAGAAAATACATGTTATTATATAAGTACAACATCACACCATAGAAAGGACTACATTTGAAAATGAAAATTATCTCAGGAAATGCTAACAAGCCATTAGCACAAGAGATAGCAGAACAATGTTTTGCTACCCTCGTCCCCGCAAATATTTCAACTTTCGCAGACGGAGAATCAAACGTAGAGTTTTTAGAGAACGTTAGAGGCGAAGATGTTTTTATTATTCAAAGCACAAGCACACCAGTAAATGACAGTCTTATGGAACTAATGGTTATGATTGATGCGGCACGTAGATCAAGTGCTAGTCGTATTACAGCAGTTATTCCATACTATGGGTATGCTAGGCAAGATCGTAAGAGCGCAAGTCGTACTCCTATTACTGCTAAGTTAGTTGCTAACCTAATTACAACATCTGGTGCAGACAGAATACTTACAATGGATTTACATGCAGGACAGATACAAGGTTTCTTTGACATCCCAGTGGATGATTTAACAAGCCGTGTAGTATTTGCTAAAGACATTAAACGCACAATAGGTATCATTGACGATCCTGAAGTCAATCAACAAGGCACAGTATTTGTATCACCAGACGCAGGCGGTGCAGTTAGAGCTCGTAAGTTTGCAGACATGTTTACAGGTGACATTGCTATTGTAGATAAAATGCGACCCGAAGCAGGCAAGTCAGAAGTAATGAACATCATTGGCGATGTTAAAGGTAAACATGCTATACTAGTAGATGATATTGTTGACAGTGGCGGAACACTATGTAAGGCAGCACAAGCAATTATGAAAGCTGGTGCATTGAGTGTTAGAGCATATATTACTCATGGTGTACTATCAGAAGATGCATGTCAAAAAGTTGAGAAGAGTGTACTCGATGAATTAGTTGTTACTAATACTATTGTAAATCGTTGCCCTAAAAGTTGTAAGAAAACACGTCAAGTAAGTGTTGCTCCATTGCTTGGAGAAGCAATGCGTAGAATAACTAACGAAGAATCAGTGAGTAGTTTGTTTGTATGAAGATTAAGATTGGAAAGTTTCCTAAGCACAGGTTTTATCACAATTGGCTATACGACCGGTTTGGATATTCAC
>Ga0213869_10002003_pt1 | contig 14586 bp, 17 predicted proteins | sample PICome_10_FD_160083 | JGI IMG/M metagenome (GOLD analysis project Ga0213869, IMG submission 160083) | Coastal seawater microbial communities near Pivers Island, North Carolina, United States - PICO132 | ecosystem: Environmental > Aquatic > Marine > Coastal | place: USA: North Carolina...
CTGTAAGTTGCCTATGAAAGATGCCAATGAGATGTTAATCAACGGTAAGATTAAAGAGTTCACCAATGCTTGGTGGTCTTCTGAGTCTTACACACCTGCAGGAATAGTCAAAGGTGTAGACACTTGGGAACATCTTCTAAAAGATGAGAACCTCGTCAATATTGATTATCCGTGGGCAGGTCTTAATAAACTAACCTACGGCTTTAGGTCTAAGGAACTGGTAACTATAACTAGTGGCTCTGGTATGGGTAAGACTAGCGTTGTTAAGGAGTTAGAATCATACATACTTGATAAGACTGACGATAACCTAGCTATCATTCACTTAGAGGAATCTATTGAGCGTACTGTTAAAGGCTTGATGTCTATCGAAGCTAACTCACCTATTCACATACCACAGTATGAGAGAGAGTTAAGCCCTGAAGATAAAAAGGCTCTATGGCAGAAATCGGTAGGTGATAAAAATGTATACTTCTATGACCACTTCGGTAGTATGTCTGAAGACTCACTACTTAATGTGATTAGAACTTATGCTAAATCTTTTGATTGTAAGTGGATAGTTTTAGACCATTTATCTATCGTTGTTAGTGACCAAGATGGTATACTAGACGAAAGAAAAGCAATTGACGCCATTATGACAAACCTTAGAAAGATAGTTCAAGAGACAGGCATAGGATTATTCCTTATCTCTCATCTTAAACGACCACAAGGTAAAGCACACGAAGAGGGCGGACAAGTATCGCTATCTGAGTTAAGAGGCTCTGCGGCAATTGCTCAACTTTCTGATATAGTTATCGGATTGGAGCGTAACCAACAGGATGATGACCCTATAATTCGTAATCAAACAACACTACGAGTTATAAAGAATAGGTTTTCGGGTTTGACTGGTAAGGCTTGTAGGTTACAGTATGATAGTGAAACTGGCAGACTTTCGGAGGTAATTGATGAAGGCTTTTTTTGATATAGAAACTGACGGTCTCGAAGCTACTAAAGTACATTGCATCTGTGCAATGCTTGACAACGATGAGACTACTGTATACAACTTTATAGGAGGAGAAGCAAATGGACTTTTTCGAAAATGGTTGGCATCAGAGAATGTCGACACTCTTATTGGACACAACATTATTAATTTTGATGTTCCTGTTCTGCGTTCTATTACTGGGATGGATTGGTCTTTTCGTTTACGGGACACTCTCGTTCTTAGTAGACTACATAACCCTAGCCTTGATGGTGGGCACAGTTTAAGAGCGTGGGGTGAGAGGCTCGGTGATTATAAGGATGACTATCAAGGTGGTTGGGAAGAGTATAGCCACGATATGTTGATTTATTGTCAGCAAGATGTAAGGGTAACTAAATCACTTTACAATCATTTTGTTAAACATTTAACTTTTTCTGAGGCAGTTAATCTAGAACATACAACGGCTGAGATTATTAAGCAACAGACTGATAATGGTATGATACTTAATGAAGAGCGTGCATATGAACTACTAGCTGAGATGAAAGAGAAAGTGTTAGACATAGAGGATGAGGTACACGAGAGATTTAAACCTCTTCCTGTGTGGGTAGACTTACCACATCCTAAAGATAAGATGAAGAATAAAGATGGTAGTATCTCTAAGAGGTATCAAGCACAGTTAGATAAAGGTGCACACTTTTATGATGAGTTAGATGCTGAAGGAGACCCTGCTATAGCTAAGTGCGAAGTAAAGCAATGTGCTTGGGGATACTTTGAGTACCCTGAGTTTAACTTAGGCTCTCGTCAGCAGATAGCTAAGTATTTACAACACTTCGGTTGGAAGCCTAAAGCATTTACTGAAAAGGGCAATCCTATCGTAGACGAGAAAGTGCTTAAGACTGTTAAGATTCCTGAGGCACAGTTGATTGTAGATTACTTGACGATTACCAAGCGTGTTGCTATGGTTAAGAGTTGGGTAGAAGCTATTGATGAGCGTACTGGTCGAGTACACGGTAAGGTAAACCCTTGTGGTGCGGTGACTGGTAGGATGACACACTCAAAGCCTAACTGTGCTCAAGTCCCTGCGACTAGGCACGGAAAAGACGGAAAGGTTCTTTGGGGTTTTGAAGGTGGCTATGGTGCTGACTGTAGAGATTTGTGGACTGTTCCTAAAGACTACAAGTTAGTAGGTTGTGATGCTAGTGGGCTAGAGTTAAGAATGTTAGCACACTATATGAATGATGATAAATACACTAATGAGATACTTAACGGTGACATTCATTCTGCTAATCAGAAGTCAGCAGGACTACAGACTAGAGACCAAGCCAAGACTTTTATCTATGCTTTCCTTTACGGAGCAGGTGACAGTAAGATTGGCGAGGTAGCAGGAGGTGGTGCTAAACGTGGGCGTATACTTAAGAAGAACTTTCTTGATAATACTCCTGCACTAAAACAACTGCGAGAGAAAGTTTCCGAATCAAGCGGTAAGGGTTGGGTTACTGGATTAGATGGACGTAAGCTACACATACGCTCACAACACTCAGCACTAAACACTCTACTACAGAGTGCAGGTGCGGTGATTATGAAGAAAGCGTTGGTACTATTGGACTCTTATGCTAGACAGTATGACTTAGATTATAAGTTCGTACTGAATGTGCACGATGAGTTTCAATGCGAGGTCAGAGAAGACCAAGCAGACTTCTTCGGAGGTCTAGCGGTAGGGGCTATCATTCAAGCAGGTAAATCTTTTAAACTAAACTGTCCTTTGGACGGTGAATATAAGGTAGGTGAAACGTGGCAACAGACACACTAGAATATTGGATAGTACATAGTGATTTATGGGAAGACTATGGGCACGTTAATTTTGACAATAAAGAAGAAGCATATGCTCTAAGAGACGCACATCACGAAGATAAACCTCAAATTTATTTTGGTGAAAATAAAGTTTATGTTACAAAGAAAGTAATTACAGTCCGTAAGGATTATAAAGATAATTATTTAAAGGAGAAACAAAAATGAGTACAGATACTCTAGTAAGCGACATATATCGTATGATTGACACCAAGGATATTCCTGAAGGTGTGCCTGTCGAACAAGTAATAAATGACTTCGGTGAGAATATGAAGCAGATATTGAGAGATAATATCACAGAGCACGAGTTTGATAGACGTAAGCTCCGTATGTCTAACATAGGTAAGAAAGATAGACAGTTGTGGTATTCTTATAATGGCTATGAGGGTGAGAAACTATTGCCCCATACAAGAATCAAGTTTCTATATGGTCACTTGATTGAAGAGATGGTACTAGCTCTTACTAAACTTTCTGGTCACGATGTGACACACGAACAGAAGCAAGTAGAAGTAGATGGTATTAAAGGCTCTATGGACTGTAAGATTGATGGTGTGCTGACTGATGTTAAATCATCGTCATCTTATGGCTTTAAGAAGTTCAAGGATGGCTCATTAGTTAATGATGACCCCTTTGGATATATAGACCAAATCAAAGGCTATGCTCACGCTGAGGATACTACAGATATTGGTTGGTTAGTTATGGATAAGACCAACGGACATCTTACATATCTAAAGTATGATATGGCTGATGAGTCTCAATGGTACTGGTCGAAGTTAAACTTTTTCTCTATACCTGAAAGAATAAAGAATATAAAGAAAATAGTTAAAGCAGAGACACCGCCTGAGAGATGTTATGAGGTTATACCTGATGGTAAGTCAGGCAATATGAAACTTGCCGTTGGTTGTAGCTATTGTGCGTATAAGCACGATTGTTGGGGTGAAGACCTAAGAACATTCTTATACTCTAATGGACCTCGTTACTTGACGCAGGTTGTACATTTACCTAACGTAATAGAGGTGGATAGAGATGGCAATAAAGTTTCGCAGTAAGCTAGAGAAAGAATGTTCCGAAGCTCTTGGTAAGGAATGGAAGTATGAACCTTGTAGGATAGCCTATACTATCCGTAAAAACTATACGCCTGATTTTGTTAAAGGCAAGTACCACATAGAAGTTAAAGGGTTCTTTCGGAGTGGGGATAGACAGAAGTATAAATCAATTGCTGAACAGATGAGATTTGAAGGCAAGGAGTTAATATTTCTGATGCCCCGCCCCGATTCTAAAGTAGCCAAGGGTAATAAAATTACTTACAGAAAATGGTGTGAGAAGTACGACATCAAAATATTTTCAACTAAAGAAATTAAGGAACTTAAGAAATGGACGAAGATAAAATAAATCCTAACCATTATAAACAAGGTAATATTGAGGTCATAGATTTTATCTTAGACCAAGATATGGACTACCTAACTGCTAGTGTTGCTAAATACATTTGCAGGTGGAGATTTAAAAACGGTTTAGAAGACCTAAAGAAAGCTCGTTGGTTCTTAGATAAGCTCATAGAACACGAGGGAGGGCAATATGGCTCTAACTCTTAATGAACTTAAAGAACGTATAGTCCAAGAAGCTATAGACCCTTGTACGATGTGTGAGATACTCGACATAACAACTGAAGAGTTGCTACACGAGTTTGAAGATAAACTGATAGATAAACGAGAGGAGTTTGACGACAATGATGATGATACCTACTGAAAACTTTATCTTTCTTATATTAGTATTGCTTACAATGGGAGGATTCTTATTGTGGAGACACGGTACTAAATGTTATGATAGAGGGATAACTGATGCGATACTTATGCACAGAAACGGAAGACTGAAATATAATACTTACTTAGATGACAATGGAAGCAAGATGGTAAACATTGAAATCGACCCATTGGAGGATGAATAAATTGAATAAATTACCAAACGATTACCAAAACTTTATTGCACTTAGCAGGTACGCACGATGGCTACCTGAGAAGAAGCGGAGAGAGACTTGGAAAGAAACTGTAGCTAGATACTTTGACTTTATGGAAGAGCATCTAAAAGAAAATACGAACCAAGAGTTAGTACCTAAGACTAGGAAGATACTTGAGGAAGCAGTATGTAACTTAGAAGTTATGCCTAGTATGAGAGCTCTTATGACTGCAGGTCCTGCCCTAGCTAAGAATAATATAGCAGGTTATAACTGTGCCTATCTTAGTGTAGACCACCCTAAAGCATTTGATGAGTGTCTATTTATATTGATGCACGGTACTGGCGTAGGGTTCAGCGTAGAAAGGCAACAAGTAAACAAACTACCTGAAGTTCCTGAGACTATGGTAGATGTAGAAGATGTTATTGTCGTACAAGATAGTAAAGAAGGATGGCAGTCTGCTTTCCGTAAACTGATTACTTATCTATATGATGGTGAAATGCCTAAGTGGGACTTCTCTAAAGTGAGACCTAAGGGTGCTAGACTAGCTACCTTTGGTGGCAGGGCTAGTGGTCCTGAACCTCTACTTGATTTGTTTAACTTTTCTACTAACGTATTTAAAGAAGCAGGTGGGCGTAAGCTCACAAGCTATGAGTGTCACCGTATGATGTGTAAGATTGCAGAGGTAGTTGTAGTGGGCGGTGTTAGACGAAGTGCCCTAATCTCTCTATCTAATCTTACTGATGAGCGTATGCGTAATGCTAAGAGTGGTCAATGGTGGTCTGATACACCAGAGATGGCTCTAAGTAATAATAGTGTATGTTATACAGAGAAGCCTGACATTGGCATTTTTATGAAAGAGTGGACGTCTTTATATGAGTCTAAGTCAGGTGAGCGTGGTATCTTTAACAGGGAAGCCGCTATCAAACAAGTAGAGTCTATTGGTAGACGTGATACAGACCACGACTTTGGTTGTAATCCTTGTAGTGAAATCATACTCAGAGACGGACAGTTCTGTAATCTTACTGAGGTTGTAGTAAGAGCAGAGGACACGCAGAAGGATATACTCCGTAAGGTTAGACTAGCTACTATATTGGGTACATTCCAAGCATCACTAACTAACATTAAACGCTTACGTCCTAAGTGGGTACACAATACAGAGGAAGAAGCACTACTAGGTGTATCTCTTACGGGTATTATGGATAATGCTTTTATGAATGGAGGTAGTGAGGACAGAGGGTATTATGGTAAGCGTAGCCTACCTGATTTCTTATCTGACTTGCGTAAAGAATCAGTTAAGACCAACGAGCATTGGTCAGAGTTACTAGGTATTCAACAAGCTACCGCTACTACTGCTATTAAACCTAGTGGTACAGTCAGTCAGTTAGTTGATAGTGCTAGTGGTATTCATACTAGACATAGTGATTACTATATCCGTAGGGTTAGAGCAGACGCTAAAGACCCTATAGCACAACTTATGGAAGACCAAGGCATACCTGCTGAGGCTGATGTAATGAAACCTAACAGCGTTAAGGTATTCTCTTTCCCTATGAAAGCTCCTGAGGGTGCTGTAACTAGGAATGAGAGGAATGCTATCGAACAACTAGAGCTATGGCTTATGTATCAAAGATACTATTGTGAGCACAAGCCTAGTGTGACTATTAGTGTTAGGGAACACGAGTGGATGGAAGTAGGTGCGTGGGTATACAAACACTTTGACGAGGTGTCAGGTGTAAGTTTCCTACCTCACTCTGACCATACATATCAGCAAGCACCATATGAAGAGTGTGATAAAAAGACACACGATGAATTAGCTTGGAGAATGCCTAAAGCTGTAGATTGGGATTTGATTAGTGAGTATGAACTAACAGACCATACAGTAAGCTCTAAGACACTAGCCTGTACTGGTAGTGTATGTGAACTTGTTGACTTGGTAGAAGAAGAGAGGGACATAGAATGATACAAACTATATTATTAATTATAGCGTTACAGTTAGTTGTTATTAATTTATCAGGTTGTAGTACACTACAGGATAAAATGGATGAACAGCAACAACAGTTAAAGTGTTCTCCTCCAAACAGTATCAATTGTTCGGGGTGGGAAGTATGAAAATACTTGAGAACATTTTATATACCGCTTACTTTATAGCGGGAATGGTTTCTACAGGGTGTCTAGTCTACATAGTTATGTGGTTAGATGCTCTTAGAAAGGGGTGGCTTGTATAGCCGATTGTGTTTTACATTAATACAGGAGTAAAATATGTTAGAGAAAGTAAAGAATGGTGCGGACGGTGCGATTGACGTCGGTATCAAATTAATTAGCTTATCAATTATATTACAGATTATCTTCGGTCCGAAGGTAGCCTTCCTAACTGGAGATGTAATTGGTTCTATTTTAGGTATAGTATGGACCTTAGGCAATGGGGGATTGGCAGGTATAATCGCAGCCCTTATCATTTGGAGGCTACTTGACAAAGACATAGTCAATGAGCTTAAAGACTAAGGCTAACAAAAACACTTGGGGTCTCGTCCGTATGGATGGGACTTCCAAGCTATATTACTCATTAAAAGTTAAACGTTTAACAAAAACTCATCCTAGAGATTTATGGAAGAGTGATTGGAGAAAATAGAATGGTATATGAATATAAATGCAAAGACTGCGGATTAGTATTCTCAGAGATGCGTAAGATGTCAGAACGCTTAGACCCAATAGACTGTGAAGCCTGTGGCGGTGATAGTGAACATATAATAAGTACGCCTATGTTTAGGACGTCGGGAACTGGGCACAGTAAAGGTGCAGGTCATAAAGGAGAATGGAAATGATGAACGAAAAGAAGTTGATAGAATTACTGAACACAAATGAAAACTATAACTTTGTTGCTATGGATGATAAGTTCTCTAGATATGATGCCTTTGATACAGAGAATGGCATTATGTTAGAAATCAAATGCCGTAAGAAGCATTATGATGATACTCTCTTAGAGAAAATGAAGTACGAATGGAATAAAGAATACGCCTTAGAAAATGACCTATCTTTTATGTATGCAGTTAGTATGCCTTATAAAGCAGGACACAAGATTTATCTCTTTGACCCTATCATTATGGAAGAGGAAGATGAATATGATTTTAAATGGCACACACGAAAGCTACCCGCTCAGACAGAGTTCTCTAGAACTGAGTGGATAGACAAAGAAGTTGGTTATTTGAATGTTGAAGACGCACTTGCTGTCTTACAACAGAAGATTAGTCACTAAACTTTTTAAGTTCTTTCGCTAGTGTTATAGCTCTTTCCGTGCGTCTATCGTTGTGAGGGACACTAGGCTTTTCATATTCATCAGAAAAAACCTTAGCAATATTAGCGTCAGTACCTTCTTTAAAAGCCTTGCGTATAGCTCTCCTACTTTCTCCTCCAATATCTAGAGCAGTTGTTAGTAAACCTTCAGCATTATATTCATCATTATAAATAGCGTCAGCAACAAATTTTATTTGTGACTCAGGAGTATCTCTTCTAGCAGATGCTTCTAGCCACTCAAAATACGCTTCCTTTTGGTCATCAAATTGAAACAAGCCATATCCCGGTCCACCTTTATTTTGTTGTTTAGTGAAATCAAAAGTTCCGTCTGTTTCAACATCAATGTTGGCTAAGATTCCCGGTATGGCACGCTCAGGAAAATACTTTTTCAGTATAGCAAGAACCTCTTCATACTTTTCAATTTTTCTTCCCGGCAGAACCATATTAAACATAGATTCATTGCCAAGGCTTTTTTGTGAGAACGGATTTAATATTCCGTCAGTCATCATAGCCATTACCAGCTATATCCAGCTTTAATTTCTTCCATTCTTCTTTCTACAGGGTCTGCAATTGCCTCTATCCTGTCTAAACTTCCATAAACAAAACCTGCCCCTGTAAGACCCCACATTGTATCTTGTAAAGCATTTACATCTACCCTACTAAAACCGAATCTTTTTTCAAGGATGTTTCTTGTTGAGGTGTCTAATCTGCCTTTGTTGTTTTTCCAAGCGTGTGCTAATCTAGTACGCATAAAATTACTATTCATAATTCCTTCTACTAACCCTATACCAACAGAACCACCCGCAAGTTTACTTCCTGTTATTTTTTCTCCCAATCTAGCCGCCATTAAATTATGTACTAAATGGCTTTGTGGAGGTGCTTTTTTATTACCACTAATTTTTATAGCTAAATCCTCAATATTTTTAATGTACTTTACATTATCCGGGCTATCAAAAAGTTTTTTTAGTGTTTCTAAGCCGCCTTCGCTTTTTAAAATCTTCGACAGACCTTTTCCATCATTCTCTAATAAATTAGACGAAACAGCTCTTTTAACATTTTCTTTTAATTTTGCTTTCATTTCAGGATTTTCAAAATAATCTAAATCTTTCATAAATTTATTGTATTTTGCCCAAGATAGTTTTCCTTCTGTGATTTCAAGTATAAGTCTTCCGGCATCTGTTGAATTATTTCCAGCACCTATTATTTTTTTACCTATATCACTATCTTGCATATCTAACCACTTTTGATAGTCTTTCTTTAACTTAGTATATTGTTTTCCTTGTTCCGGTCCTGCTCTATATGCAGCCGCTTCTTCAGCTTTTATTATTTCAGCTCTAAAATTAAACAAGTCATCTGCATCATTAATATCATATTGCTGTCCATTTTTAGCGGCTTTATGTGCATTAGTAAGAGCCTCTTTCATTTCTCTTAATGCAACTGCAGGAGTCATTTGCCCTGATTCTACTTTTGCCATTATTCTGTCAAGCCTGTTTATTTTAGGAAGTCCCGGTATCCTAGGTGTTTTTTGTTCAACTAATTCTTGAACCCCATCTTTATTTATTTTATATTTTGGTTTAGGTTTAGGACCTTCTGTAGGTTTAGTAAGAGACATATAATCATCATATATTCTCCTAATTCCGGGTATGCTAATTTTTATAGGTGTATTATTAAAACCTTCATTAAACATAAGTTGATTGTCATCTAACAATTTTCCAATGTTTACAGATAAATCTTCAGAGCCTTTAACCATACCACCGCCCGGCATAGCTATAGATTCTGATAAATCTTCGGCAGCTTTACCTACAGCCGCTTTTTGACCTCCTCCTAGTTTTTGTGCGACTCTTGCTCCTGCTTGCATAAAACTAGAAGTTGTTCTTCCAACAGGACCTGCAACATATTTTCCTACAGGCTGTAAAGCGGAAGGAACTACACCGCCTATAGCCATAGATGTTGCTGTTTGTAAAGGATTTATTTCTTCTCTTAAACCTACTTCTTTTTCTAAACCTTGTCTTTCTAAATCTGATACACCTGCTGCTGTAGAACTAACTGCAGCTATTGTTCCTTTAGGACCTAAAAATTTATTTAATGCTTTTAAACCTAAATTTTTTCCTGCTAATCTTGCAACAGTTCCTGCTCCTCCTGTAGTTGCTAAATCTAGAGCAACGCCTTTACCTACACCTAAAACTTGTTGAGTAGTGTCTCTAGAACCTTCTCCTATAGCAGAAGTATTTATGTAAGTATTAAGTCTAGTCCTCATTCTATCTTTAGAATCTTCATCAGCAAAAGGGATTTTAGCTAACTCAATTCCTCCAGCAACAATAGAACCATCTAGTAAATTAAAATATTCAAAATCTTCTTCAATTAAGTCTTGAATTTCTCCAGTAAACTCTTCATCATTTTCTAAAAAATATTCTTCTTTTAAAGATTTTACATAATTAGCTTTCCAAGGAAGCTCTTCAAAAGAAAAAGCAAGTTCATTATTTAATAACTCAGATAGTTTACTAATTTTTTCTTGATTATTTTCTTCTTTAGCCTCAGCTAATAAAATCATAGCTCTCTTACGTTGACTAGCACGTGTATCGTAATAAGCTGATTTATTTTCTTTTTCTGCCATATTAAGTACCTTGCTCTAATTCTCTTAAAAGTTGTTCTGTGCTATTTAGCAATTCAGCATCTCCAATTTCTTGTTCTTCAGGGCTAGGTTTTAATGCTGCATTTATTTCACTATCGGTTGGAAGTTTAATTAAATTTTCAGGTCTTGATGCCCATTCTAGTTCGTGAGTTGCCCACATAGCTTGTGTAGGAGTGCCTCCTTCGTCAGTAACTTTTGTTGTCCACCTAGTCATTTCAGCGGCTCGCTTTTGTCTCCATCTAGAATATTGTTGTGCTGTTTTTATAATTAATTCGTTACCAGCTTTAGTCTTTTTAAGATTCGCAGTAGCATTTTGAAAAGCATCAAATTCTCTGTCAGAAACAGCACCTTTAGTTTGTGCGATATAGCCTAACGCCATATTCATAGCATTAGAAGCAAACACTTCTCTTTTTCCTGCCGTGTTATCTATTCCAAAAAAGTCTGCAATTCTATTTACAGGTCCCGACACCCACTCTGAACCCGTACCTGTCCAAATATCAGGAAGAATATCTAACATTTGACTATATCTAGCATCTTCTTCTTTAGCTGTTCTTGCTGTTTCTAACACAAGTTTTAAATCATCTGCTTGATTAATAGCGGAAGCCTTAGTGTACTCGTTCATACGCTTGTAATCTTTAGCGTGAGCATATGCTTTTTTACGACATTCAGGGTCTTTTAAATCACAATTAAGAATAAAAGCAGAAGTTTTTAATTGGTCTCCTAAAACACCGCCTTTTGTTGATGCTGTTTGATTAGCTTCTAACATAGGCATAACTTGAGCTTGAAACTCTGCCGCAGCTTGAGGATTAATTTCCATAATCTTATTAAAAGTAGACGAAACAGATTCAGCATTTGTTGTATCGACGCCTTTCATTATTTCCATTATCTGATTTTCTTCAGATATAAACCCTTTACTTTCCATATAAGGGTCTATAAGTCCTTTTCCTATACCTCTAGCCGCACCTCTGTACATATCTGCAATAGAGTTAGCAGGTGTAGTTAATCCTTGTCCGTCAAACATTCCCATTATATTATCTCCTATAAATACGGATTATCAAACCTAGGAGCGTAGCTATAATTTGCTTGTGCTTCTAAATTTTTTTGTGTAGTGTCGGGTCTATAACCAAACATCTGTTGACCTAAAGTATAAGGTAACTGTGCTTTATTTAAACCTGCCTGTGTATAAGCATTCATTAGACCCGTACCGCCTATGTTTGCTGCATTTCCTGCATTACTTCCAACATTAATTCCTAAATTTGCTAAGTTTTGACCTATAGAACCTAAACTTAAAGCAGAAGCTTGAGCTGAATTAGCTCTATTTATATAATTAGTAATGTCTGCTTGTACTTCTCCTCTAGACTGTTTTAATAAAGCAGCATCTTCAATAGCTCTCTGTCTGTCTAGCTCAGCCGTAGCCGTAGCACCAACGCTAGAACCTAATAAACCACCTTTGTTTAATCTACTTAATAAATCTTCAGTAACACTAGACCTAGTAGGCTCTAAAGCCGCTTGAGTTTCTCTCATTCTAAGCATAGCTGCAGCCTCGGGGTCTAACATATAAGGTTCAGCAAAACTTCTTTGTCTATAAACATCTTGAAGATTAGCTCCAAATAAACCCATTATAGGAGCAGACGGTGCTAATTCATATCGTTGTTCTTGTTCGTTCCATACTGCCGAGCCTGTAGGGTCAATTACTGTTTTAGGTTTAGAAGCTTCTGTTATTGCTGTGTTAAAATTTTCAGCAGAACTTGTTGCAGCTTCAGTTGCTTTGTTAGCACCATAGAGCTGTAAACCAGCACCTATTATAGCTGTCCAAGGGTTAGCCCCTCCTAAAAAATCAAAAAAACCTGCCATTATCTTATCTCCTTAATTGTATCCATTATGCAAAAATATTCCTAATCTCTCTACGTGCTGCAAAACTGTTGTTTACATCTTTTGTAGTATATCTGTTTGGTGCTACATATCCAGTTTCATAGTTATCGTTCTTACGCTTTTGAGCCGCTGCTGCATCTGCTGCATCTGCTGCTGCTTTAGCTGCTGCTTCAGCTCTGTTTTTTGCCTCATACTCTTCAGCTGCTCTTTTACTTTCAGCCATAGCAGCTTGTAATTCTCTCTCTTGCCTCATAGCATCAAATCTTCTCTGAGCATAAAAATCTTCTACTGGTGTCGGCTTAGGAAATCCAAGTAAATTAGACTCTACTAACTCTCTAGCATTACTTACACCATAAACTGGGTCAGGAGTAAAAGTAGGTTCAAATGGAACATAACTAGCATCCCCCGGTCTTCCTAAATCTAAGTCCCTATTAAATAGAAAGTTTCTTCTAGCATTTACCATTCCTTCATCATTTTCAGAAAAAGCAGATAATATACCCGGTCTACCCGGTATTTCATTACCTACTAAATTGTCTCCTATAGGCATAGTCATTCCACTAGAGTAAGCAGGAACATTAAATAAATTTTCTGCCCTGTTAAAACCATAATTAAAATTACTAGATGTTTGAGGAAATCTTGAATAATAATCACGAGGAGATAACACCTCGGCTTTGCTAGTGTCTGTTATACCTGCATCTTGTGCTTTTTGTAAATCTTCAACAGTATATCTATTAAATAATTGACTATCATCTAAATAATTCTGCATAGACATAGGAGGTCTAGTCTCAGGACCATACTGAATTGTACTAGGACCAAAAGGTTGAGTTTGACCTGACTGAAACATAGGTGGAATTTGTGTAGTACCACTACCACCACCAATAGCTGGTTCAGCATTTAATGCCCCGTTATCTTGAAAGCCTGAGAATAAACCTTTGAACTTATCTACCATTGCACTAGGGAATCCCATAAGGTCAGCCATTCTTTGCTCATCTCCTGCAATTCCTAATTCAGGTCTACCCGGATATGAGCCTTCTCCCAGTCCTTGACCTGCATAAGGTCCTGTGCCGCTTCTCCATTGCATATGGTCTTTTCTATATGCCGCTTGTGAATCTCCCGCAGCTAAAGCTGACTCAGCGTCATCATACAGACCAAAATACTTTATAGTCTCATCATAAGTTAAGTCTTTACCATTAGGTCCAGTACCTTGTGGTCTTCTAGGTGTTTGTGGCTGCTGCTGTGGCTGTACGCTAGGTGTTGGCTGTGTAGGCATAAAAGAATTATTAACATTATAATTCATCCACCAAGGCATCTCTTGACCACCGCCATACTGAGTTCCATATTGCACTTGACCGAACTGATAAGGATTATAAAAACCACCACCAGTAGCCTGATAAGGATTAAACATACCGCCCTGCTGTTGTGTTTGTCCCATATAACCAGTAGGAGCTCCCCAAGTATTTATAAAAGACGCTGTATCAGTAGGTCCTTCGCTTCCGGGTCTTGGCGTTATTTCTGTAGATAAATTACCGCCCACCATTTGATTACCTACGAAAGGAGAATTAAAACTATTACTTAAATCCCAGCTTGTACCAAAGAAACCAGCCATATTTTTTCCTTATGTTAAGTTTTGTGCTATATTACAATACATTTTAGTGCCATCTGAGACACATCTAACTAAATCTACTTTACCGTTACCTGATGTTATTGTAGGATTATGACCACCAATAAATGAGAAATCTGTACTAAATGCTATATCATAAGCACCAGTATTTTTAATTAAAAAAGAAGCCTCTACACCTGATGTCATATTAGACACATTAAGTGTGTGGTTTCCTTGTACACTAACTACAAATACATTAGAGTTTAACAGGTTAGCTGTCTGTGTAGAAGCTAGTGTTATAGTCTCAGAAGCCGTAGGATGAGCTTTAGTGAACGTTTGTGGTGTAGCTAGGGTAACTATCTCCTCACCACCAATCGTGCCTGTAGTAGCCGTTAAGCCATTAACAGTAAAGTTCTCTGAAGAACTACCGTTTGCAT
>Ga0213869_10002004_pt1 | contig 14563 bp, 16 predicted proteins | sample PICome_10_FD_160083 | JGI IMG/M metagenome (GOLD analysis project Ga0213869, IMG submission 160083) | Coastal seawater microbial communities near Pivers Island, North Carolina, United States - PICO132 | ecosystem: Environmental > Aquatic > Marine > Coastal | place: USA: North Carolina...
TTCCAAATGAACTACGAAGTCCACCTAGCAATACTCGTAGATAAAGATGCTAATTTCCTGGAGATTTCTGGGGATAATTGTGGAGTACTAAAAGAGAAAATAGAAGATGCTCTGTACGACATAGATGATGTAACCGTAATCCAATGTGAGGTAAACAAGTATGACTAAGCTAACTCTAGACGATAAAGAGTATGAAATTGATAACATGAATGATGATCAGAAAGAGATTATAAACATCTTGAATGTAGGCTCCAATGCTTCAGCACTACTGAGTCACATCAGTCAGTGTGTCAGTGCTGTTCAGCAGATGAAAACGAATGAATTGAAACAGTCATTGGAAGGTGATAAGGATGATCAATCGGAGTGATCTAGAAGCGTTTGGTTATTTTGATATGTTTCAGAATAGTCCAGACTATGAAGAAGATCCTGTCCGTTTCTATAGCCAGTTTGTAGAGGACAAGATATTGACTAAGGGACGTGATCGTCTAATAGAAAATACTCTTGGACTCTCTGGTGAAGCAGGTGAGGTATCTGAGAAAGTGAAGAAACTCTTTCGTGATAAGAATAGATTCAAGGATGAAGATATACTGAAAGAGTTAGGTGATGTGTTGTTCTATACAGTGGCCTTGGCAAACATCTTCGGGGGTAACCTACGTAAGGTTATGGAGATGAACATGGCAAAGCTAGATGACAGAGAGCAACGTGGTGTACTAAAGGGAAGCGGAGATAATAGATGAGCAACTACCTACCAACAGACTATCAATCCTTCATTCATACTTCACGATATGCACGATGGCTTGAAGACGAAGGACGAAGGGAGTCTTGGGATGAAACAGTATCTCGTTATGTAGATAATATTGTTGGGCCAGTTATTAATGATGACAACCCACATACTGCAGAAGAAATAGAACAAGCTATTCTTGGTCTAGAAGTCATGCCCTCTATGCGAGCCATGATGACTGCAGGTCCAGCTGCTACTCGTGACAACACCTGTATGTACAACTGTAGCTACCTACCCGTAGATGACCCTAAGTCCTTCGATGAGGCTATGTTTATCTTGCTCTGTGGTACTGGTGTTGGCTTCAGTGTCGAGCGGCAGTTTGTCAGTAAACTCCCTGAGATCCCTGAGTTGTTCGTTAGTGAGACTACCATCGTTGTCAAAGACAGTAAGGAAGGTTGGGCTAAAGCTCTTCGTCAAGTTCTTGCTCTCCTATGGGCTGGTGAAATCCCTCAGTGGGATATTGGTCTAGTACGTCCTGCAGGTGCAAAGCTTAAGACCTTTGGTGGTCGAGCCTCTGGTCCAGCACCTCTTGTTGAGTTGTTCAACTTTGTTATCACTACCTTCAAGAATGCACAAGGACGTAAGCTATCCAGCATTGAGTGTCACGACATCATGTGTAAGATCGGTGAGGTAGTTGTAGTAGGTGGTGTACGTAGGTCAGCTATGATCTCTTTGAGTAACCTCAGTGATGATCGTATGCGTCATGCTAAGTCAGGTGCATGGTGGGAGAATGATCCACAACGTGCCTTAGCTAATAACTCTGTGAGTTATACAGAGAAGCCAGATGCTGTATCCTTCATGCGTGAGTGGATGGCACTGGTAGAGTCAGGAAGTGGAGAGCGTGGTGTATTCAATCGTCAAGCAAGTAAGAAGCAAGCTGAAAAGAATGGTCGGCGTGATCCTAACTATGAGTTCGGGACTAACCCGTGCAGTGAGATCATACTTAGACCGAATCAGTTTTGCAATCTCACTGAGGTTGTGGTACGTGCAACAGACAGCTTGGAAGATCTTGAACGTAAGGTTAGACTGGCTACGATTCTGGGAACCATACAATCCACCTACACCAAGTTTCCATACTTGCGTAAGGTGTGGAACAAGAACACAGAAGAAGAGCGTCTGTTGGGTGTGTCACTTACAGGGATAATGGATAACTCCTTGATGACTATTAAGAACAAAGGCTTGGAGAAGACTCTTGAACATCTTCGTGGGATTTGTGTTTCTACTAATGCTGAATGGGCTGACCGTCTTGGTATACCTGTTGCTGCTGCAATTACATGCGTCAAACCATCGGGCACGGTATCGCAATTGGTGGATAGTGCCAGTGGCATACATGCTCGCCATAGTCCCTATTATATCCGTACTGTGCGTGGTGATAATAAAGATCCACTAACACAGTTCATGACTGATCAAGGTATACCTAGTGAGCCTTGTGTCATGAAGCCAGATCAAACAACAGTATTTAGTTTCCCTGTGAAGTCTCCGACTAAGGCAGTGGTTACTGAAGATATGACAGCCATTGAACAACTTGATACTTGGCTGATGTATCAACGACATTGGTGTGAGCATAAACCCTCAGTGACAATCAATGTTCGTAAGGATGAGTGGTTTGAAGTAGGTGCCTTTGTGTACAAGTACTTTGACGAGATGTCGGGCGTATCCTTCTTGCCTTACAACGAGCACACTTATCAACAAGCACCCTATCAAGAAGTAGATAAGGCTCAGTATAAAGACTTGCTTTCTTCTATGCCATCTGCTATTGCTTGGAGTGAGTTGGCTAACTACGAGAAGGAAGATAACACAGTCTCAATGCAGACAATGGCCTGTACAGGTGATGTTTGTGAAATGGTAGACATAACATAGGAGATAAATATGTTTGAAGTAATGACGTTCTTAGCAGGTGCTGTGATTGTAGCAGACCTTGTTATTCCGGTGGCATTAGAAACAATTTCAGGGTTGTTCTAATGTATGTTCTAGTGCTCATAATGTTCTTTGAAGATAGGTATAAGATCCAAGGTCATCATACGTTCTTTCCAAGTCAGGTTGCTTGTCATGAGTTTGCAGCTCCACTTAAAAAAAGACTTATGGACACTAGACCTTCACCTAACTCTGATGTAAAATACTATTGTTTTGAAATCCCTAAAGAGGTTTAAATGAAATACGACCCAGTAAACAGCCCAGCACATTACAAGTTAAGTGGTGGTATAGAGTGCATTGACTATATCAAACAGGTACTAACCCTTGAGCAGTTCATAGGTTACTGCCACGGTAATATGATCAAGTACCAACATAGGTATATGTACAAGGGTAACCCTGTTCAGGATATGGAGAAAGCAGAATGGTATTTAAACAAGATGTTAGAGGCAATGGAGGAAAAACACAAATGAGGCCATACGAAGAAGGTATAAAGGACTTTAGGGAAGGCAACTTAGGCAATCCTCATAGACCAAATACCAAGCAGGGTAGGGAGTGGGAGATGGGCTTTAACAAAGCCTACTTCCGTAACCTTGAAAGGGTTAAGCTGAATGAACAAAAACAAAAAGAGTCTTGAAGAAGAGGCCAAAAGTTACAGGCAGAAAAAGATAAAGCCACCGCTTAAAAACAAAGCACTTACTTCTCGTAGGTACTTAGCTGGTCAAGCGATGGCTGCGTTGTTGTCAAGATCTCCAGGGCATGTTCACAAAGGAGATATAAAGCGTGAGTCATATGATTGGGCTGACTTCATGTTAGAGGATGATGATGAATAACAAAAGGGGGCTTCAAGTGGCCCCCTTAAGTTTATTCTAGGTCAGAGAAAAATATCTCGTCGTAGTTTTTCAGTAGTATCTTAATCCTATTTAGTTGTAGGAGACCATCTTCTGTTTGTAGTAGGTCTTCTAAGTCACCCTCTATGCCAAGGGTATCCATAATATTTTTTACTTTATCTTTATCTTTACCAGATAAAACTCTTACTAAATTAACTTGACTAGGTAAACCTTCTTCTACTACAGAAGTTACTTTAGTTCTAACTTCTGACTTAATTCTTTCAAGAACTTCTGTCTGCTCTTCTAAAGGTAAATCAAAGTAGTCCATTTTTTTAGCTTGAAGTTTTCTTAAAGCTTTTAGTGCAGCTACTTCAAAGTAGGGTGCAGCTATTGCATCCATTTGGTTTTTTATTTCTGGTGGTCCACTAAATCTTATAGCCTCCCAGTATTGCTGTCCAGCAACATTCATCATTTTTTCAATTAAGTTTGGATTACTTATTTCTCGTGTACCTAAAATCTGTTTTCCTATATCTATCTTCCTATCGGTACCTCTAGTTGGCCTAGCTCTCTCAGGAAGTTTATTTGATGTGCCTGTAATGTTGTTTATGTATTTCAACATCTCGTTTACTTTTGCTGAACCTTGTCTTAAATCAGGATTCATATTACTGTCCGACACCATACCCCACACTTGATTGATAGGATCAAGGGGACGTGTTATACCTTGTATAGGCCTAGATAAAATTGGAACTGCAGCTGCAACAATATACTCTGGCAAAGTCTCTGCATCTGAAAGATCTTCACCCATAGTACGAAGAGTCTTACCAACATCATCCAAGTCTCTAACTATCTGACCACCAAGTTGAAGCTTTAACTCCCTAAACAATCCTTCCGGTACTTTAGACCTGTCGTAGTCAAGAGGATTATTGCTCCCATCTAATCCATGAGCCACAATCTGAGACATTAATCTTATTTGAGATCCCGGCCAGTCATATTGTCTGTCTTGGATACTGCCATCACTTTGAAGATCTTGATTATGTGCAAGTCCATTTTCTATTCTATCTCTTGCACCGTTTTTACCATATATATTTCCAACTATCCCAACGGTAATTAAACTAACACCAGTAGCTACCTTACCTAAGTCCTCTGCGCCAGATGGTGTAGTATAATCTAGGTTTTTACCTGTTGCTCTTCTGTAAGCATGTACCATACCATTAACGCCAGACAAGTCTCCCAGTGTTGCAATAGTGGTATTAAAAAAGCTACCAAAAGGCACTACAAAACCCACAGGTGTCCTGTTAGTAATGGTCTCTAAGTGTCTGGCACTAGCTCTTAAGGCACTGTTCCCAGGTAGAGTTGACCAGTTTACAGAGGCAGTCTCCCGCATAGTACGATAAGCAGCTATCTCTAGGATCTCTTGAAACTTAGGCTTAGACATTTCTATTGCTGTCCAGTTCTCTTTATTTCTAGAGAAGAACTCCTCAGGAGTCATGCCATAAGCTTTCATGATCTGTTGATTTAAATTAGTACCAAATGCCCAACGTTTTGTCAGATCATCTTGCATTCTAACTAATGCAATAGTTTGTGCACCCTTTGTTACTGCATCAGCAGTTTTCCATGCAATAGCCTCAACTTTACCAGTTTTATCTAAGTTAAAGTCAGCAAATGCATCTCTTACACCACCATCACCAGCAACATCCCTAAATAATTTTTCAGCTATCTTAGGGTTTAAGTTTAAAATCTTGTCAGCATATTCCATAGGTATGTCTGGAGATACAATATCAAGTCCACGACGAATAGCTCCAAGACTAGAACCATAGGCTTTGTTAAAATATTTTGTTGCTGCCTCTTCATTACCAAGCAGCTTAAAGAACTTGCCTTGGCTAAGTTCTATAGAGGCTGTAAACATATCTGCAGCAGCATTAATTCCAACTAACTGTGCAAAACCTTTAAGGTTAGCACCAGTAGTAGATAGGTGAGAGGTCAACATTCTTTTATAGACAGATAAACTAAACTGCATACGCTTAGGATCTTTACTACTACCACCACCCTTAATACTTTCTAAGGCCTCTTTAGGTGACATACCTAATCCTACTGCATCACCTACAGTCCTAATCAACCTCAAAGATTGGCCAGCTAATCTAGATTGATTTGCAAAATGTGCTACTAGATCTGCTGAAGTTGCCTTATTACCTCTGACAACATTACCACCCTCACCTATAAAATTTAACTTGTAGCCAGTATCTTTCTCAAATTTGTTTATAAACTGGGACATCTTGTCGTCAGGAATAAAACTTAAAGTCTGAGCAAGTACTGCAGACCTGTTACCATACTTCTGTTCTAAAGCTGCGTGACTGGTAAACCCAGCCTTGTTAAGTATGGGGGCATAACCTGGTGTGTTAGTTTCAGGATCACCTCTAAATAAGTAACTAAAGAAGGCGTTGGTTGCTTTTGCGTCTGTATATTCTTGATCGGTAGATTTTAGTGCATCTTGAGATTTATCTACAAGTTTTTCCCAGACTAAAAAGTCTTTAGTAGTACCTTCAACTAATCCAAAGGTTTCATCTAAAACACTTATATCAATGTCTTTACCTACGTTTTCTCTAAGATCTTTTTCTGCTGCATCTACACCAACCTCTAGGATATTTTTATCAAGTTCTTTGTAACGTAGAAATGTATTTTTAAGTGGACCCTTACGTAACTCTTTAAGAGATGCACCTGTTACAGCAAGTGTAGGTATTACAAACAGTGAACCTAGTGCAGCTAAACTTGTTTGAGCACCTGAGTATTCTTCTTGTGCATTAGTTTTAATTAATTGAGATTGATATAAGACATCAACACCAGCACCTATCATGGCGTCAGCAGTAGCTGCAGGTAGTGCTTTTACAGCAGCAGATCTTACGTTAGCTAAAGCAGTCTGTTTAGCTACACCCTTTTTAACTTGATCTTGATAAGCTTTCTTTAACAGGGTCTTCCCAGCTAAGCTACTAGCTTTAGTCCCAGCAAAACCAAACAACTTACCTAAACCTAACGAAAGAATAGTTGATGGATCATACACAGCAGATACAGTGTAGTCGTACATAGCATCAGCCATCTCACGCCAAGAACCTTCACCAGTAAATGCATTATCCATCTGGTCAAACAACGTATAGCCAGCACCTAATCTAGCTTTTATTGAGTCATCTGCTGATACTCCATAGGCTAGTTCATTAGCTGTAGTTACGGTTTGCCCCCCAGCAAAAGAACGTTGGTAGTTCTGCCAAGTTTCAAAAGCCTCTTCCCTATCCATAGATCTATAGTCTTGACTCCTAATGCCACCACCAATGTCTGCCCCAGCAAGACCTGATGCAGCTCGTCTAGCTCCAGTGAGTATACCTTTGGGCGTGTACCTTGCCTCTAAACTTGAATAAACAATATCCATAAGGTCATCGTTAGCAAGAATATCTTCTTTAGTAAGACTTTCTCCATACTGTTTAAGCACAGGGCTTAAGTCAATGAGGCTACCATCCTCTTGAGGTACTATAGGATTTGAAGTGTAGTCATCTGTATACACTTTAATAGGTTCAGAAGTTTCTAGAGGACTCTTATAGTCATCTGCATAAACCTTTAATGGTTCCGCCATATTTAATACCTTTATTGAGTCGGAGAAGATCCAGGAACTAACTCGACAGTTTGGCCTGTTGGAAGTCTTACAATAGTGTTAGGTTCAAATACACCAGCGTTTAATAGAGCCACACCCATTTCAATACTAGAAACCATTGGGTAACTAGACATTGCATCTGTAAGTATAGATGGTAAAGGTAAGTTCTTTACTGATTGACCTGCATCAGAGCTAAATAACTTTTTAGCATAAGAGTTTCCATATAAACTGATAATTTGAGATGGGTCATCTTTAATGTTATCTACAGCAGAAGTAATTTCATCTAGACGATCCGTCAAAATATTAAACTCGTTTTGGTATATACCAGAACTATCTGTCTCTTGAAGTTTTAAAAGTTCTGCTTGTCTTCTTTTAATTATAGATTGCTCTCTTTTTGCGGTACCTGAAACATCTTGTACTGCAGCTTGCATAACCGTAGGTATATCACTTAAACTAGGTATCTCTGCAAACCCAGGATCAAAAGGTAAAACTTCTCCAGCAGTAGTTGTACCTTGTTGTAGTATTTCTTTATACAAAGAATCCATTTCCCTGCCAATATAATTTTCAACTTCTGTAAAGTCTATGGGTTTATTGGTAGGTTGTGTAAGTACTGCATTTCCTACAACCTCTTGTATAACAGAGTCAGGTAGCTCCATGTTATTTTTCTTATAAAGTTTTCTTTGTTCATTTAGAATATCAAGTATTTTTTGTGAACCTTTTGGATCACCAGTAGCAAGAATTGGTGCTAATACATCGTCATCTAGACCATAGTTTTTTCTTAACATTTGCGTAGCTGCATTAGAGGAAACAGCAGCAGCACTAGCTTTACCAGACTTAGTACCCATACCAGCAAAAGTACCTGCTCCATACTTAGACATAAGCTCAAGAGCTAATGCTTCTTTCTTATCCATACGAGCTTGCTTTAAAGCTTCTCTTTCTTCAACACCTTTGAGATAGTTAGTGATACCTGCTGCACGTAATTTAAAAGCCATTATTACACCCTCGCCATTAGACCTTGAGGGGCAGTAGGTTCTTCCTCTACCTCCATCGGTTCTTCTTCCATAGGTTCTTCTTTTGGTGCCATTGATAACATAGTCATAGACATTACCGGAGCTGCTTCAGGTGTTTCACCTTCTTCTTCACGAAGCCTACGAAGCATTTTCTTAGCCCTCATAGTATCACGTTCATAAGCTAAAGCTTTATCACGTTCAGGGTCATCAAAGCCTTCGTCAAACTCTATATCAGCTCTTGTTGCTGCAGCTTTAATATACTCATGTATAACTGGACCAATAATAAGACTTACATCTACACTGTGGATACCTTCCATGACTGCACTACGAAGTATACCTTCTACTAATGACACAAGATCTAAACCCATCTCAAGAAAGAATAGTGCATCTTCCATAGCCTCTGCGTTAGATAGGTTATCAATGTGGACATCTAAAGCTTCTATAGGATCAACTATTTCTGGTGGCCTTTCAAAAGGCATAGCTTTAGGTTCAGTGGTAAGTGATTGGCCTGGGATAGGTCCATTAAATATTAAACTCATCAGTTAAACCCTTTAACTATTTCTAAGTATTGTGGCACGTAAGGCATAATGTGTTTCTTTGATTTACTTAAGCCACCATAATCTGATGTTGGCCCATCATGATGATACTTATAAACATATTCTAAACCTTGACCTCTTTTTTCAGCAAGGTCTGTATTGTATTGTGTATACTCTATTAAAGCTTGAGCTTGCATTTGCAAGTCGTCCCTATTTTCTTGAGTTAATCCATACCCAGAACCAGTGTCATCTACAAACTGTCCTAGCCCGTAGGCACTGGTAGATTTAGCAGCAGCAAACTTATTAAACCCAGACTCATGACGAGCGGTTGCTAGAGCATAAGCTATCTCTTCATCTGAAGCTTGCAAGGTTCGACCTACTTCAATTATTGTACTTATAGCTTCTTTTTGATCAGCTTCAGGAGCACCCCCTGCATTACGGGTAAAACCTTCTACTTCTAAGGGGTCGTTGTAATAAGATTGAGGTGCTACTTTATTATTTTCAGTCCCTTTTTTACCCAGTAGGTTTTTAGGTAAGTCAAGAGTAGTCTTAGACATAAGACCCCCAGAAGGTTTTTCTTTGGGGGTTTCTACATCCTGATTTAAATTAGTTAGATATTTTTTAATATCTTCTTCAGCAACTTTTACATCATCATTAGCTGATTGAAACCTAGTCAGCATTTCTTTAGATAGCTTTTCATTAAAATCTTCAGTAACTTCCCGTAAGTTACTTGTAGTTTTTTGAGTCATCAAAGCTTTTTCTGCTCGTGCAGACTTAGAAGCTTTAAGTCCTTCTACGCCACCTTGCTTTATAGCCTCTACAAAATTTAAATATTGTCCTTTGTACATCTATTTACCTTCCAAATAATCCACCAAAAGAGTCTCCAAACAAAAACCTAAAAGCCAATTCAGTTTTAGCTGTATCCTCTGCATAGCCCATAGACTCTTTAAGTTGCTGTAGCTCTTTATCCGCCACCAATATTTGCAGTGCACGATCTTTAGCAGACTCAGTAGAAGTAAAGTTATAACTCATTAAGTCACGTTCACGTTGCCACACAGCATCAATATTCTTAGAAGTCATAGAATTAATTGTTTGTGCAAATTCTCTGTTACTTTCGTTTTGTGCAGCAGTGTTAAGTGTAGCTATGTTCTGCCTCCACTGTGCATTAGCTTGAGCTACAACTAAACTATTTGTAGCATTAAATGTATCACGTTGTTGTTGCAAGTTAGAGTTAAACTCACGAATAGCATTAATAGAGTTTACATTAAACTGATTTACTGCATTAGTTTGTGATGCATTAAACTGTGAGGTCTGTGCAGACAAAGACGAAAAGAACTGTCTTGTTTGATTTTCATTAGCAGCATTAAATTGTGCAGCAGCATTCTCAGCAGCTTGATCAGTAAACAAAGACTGAATGTTTTGTTGTGTTTTAAACATTGCAGTTTGTTGTTCATTATTTAGATTAGCCATATCCATAGCTAAGAAGTTCTGAGCATTTTGTACTGCAGCTTGTTGTCTGTTGTTTAGGTTAGCCATATCTAAGTTAGCTAAAGAACTAGCTTCTGCCATAACCATAGCTTGACGATTACTTAGATTAGCAAGGTTCATAGTATTTACTGCACGAGAGTTCTCAAGAGCTATATTCTGCTCTGCAGTAAAGTTCATATTAGCAATGTCACCAATACGAGCTGAGTTCTGAACACGAGCTTGGAATGCTTGATCAAACTCTTGACCCATAAACTGTGCACGTTGTTGTGCTGCAAGCATAGCACGTTGTTGACGGTTTGACAAGTTCTGAGCTTCAAATTGTGCAACTGTTTGTGCATCAGCTTGAGCAATAGGTAAAGCAGATTCCATAGCAGCTTGAACTAAAGCTTGTCCAGCCATACTGCTTGCACCTAAGCCACGAGCAGCCATAGCAGCTGTAGCATTACGCATTGCACCAGCAGCCCATGTAGGTGTAGCACCACCTTCAAAGTCTTGCATCAGGCCTTCTAGTTGGCCTTGTACAGTGGCTTTACTTGAGGGGGTAGCTTCAGCAGCTTGTACTTGTTCAGTGAACTTAGCAGCCTTCTGTGCGTCTGCAGCACCACTAATTAGTTCACCTTCTTGCAGCTCACGTTGTACAGGATTCTGCATCTTAAATGCAGCACCTTGAGCAGCTTCAAGATCTGACACAGCAGACTTGTCTTGTTGTTGAGCCTGTACTTGAGCTTCTTCACTAACTTCACCTTCAGCAGCTTGAAGTTTTTCTGTTTCTGCTTGTACAAAAGGAGTAACTGTACCTGCCTGATAAGTGCTTGCTGGCACATAAGTAGGAGCCTGAGCTTGAGATACTTGGCCTACTGTAGCAGCCTCAGTAGTAGGTGCAGTGCCGTATACTTGACCAGCAGTAGGTGAAATCATCTGATCATCAGTAGCTTTCATATACTCTACAGGAGCTTGCATAGGCTGCATAGTTTGCTCTACAGCTTCTCCAAACATAGGTACAATATCTTTTTTGTAGCTAATATTGTCACCACCTTCTGCAAGACCACGAACCATACCACCACGAGCCATAGCTTGTTCATACATACCCATACGAGCACCTGCTCCAGGGTTTGCCTTAGCAAAGTCAGTAAGTCCAGCTATAGTCTTTGGTCCTTTATAACCTAAGAACTTTGTAGCTAATTGGTATTTAGCATCTAAGTTAGTGTCGCCACCTTCAGCATAACCAACTACACCACCTTCTGCCATAGTCATCTTAGAGAATCCTGGGGGTACGTAAGTTACAGCCTTACCATCAATTTCAGTTACTGGCAATTGCTGACCTCTTTCATTTGAATACATTACTGTCTGACTTATCCCTGTTGTTTCTTGAGAAGGTAGAGATACTGTCTGTGGTATAGCGCCTTCAATATACCCTGGTGCAAATACTTTAGACTCTTCATCAGCAGTCTCTGATGCTACAGTTGTAGGTCCAGATAAAGGAGCAGCTTTACCTTCTTCATACCCTGGAGGGTTGTATACGGAAGCACTTTCTCCTGTAAATGGGGAGTAAGTTTCACCTACACGACCTTCCATTCTATCTTGAGCAACTCTTTGTGCTTCTGCAGTACGACGAGCTTTCTCTGCAGCTATTCTAGCAGCTTCTGCTTCTGCTGCCTTACGAGCTTCTTCAGCTCTACGTCTCTCTTCTTCAATACGTTGTCTCTCAGCAGCTTCACGTTGAGCTTTCTCAGCAGCCTCACGAAGTCTTTTTTCCTCTGCTATCTTAGCGTTATACTCTTCTTGAACACGTTTTTGTTCAGCTATCTGAGCAAGCCTAGCCTCTTCTTCAGCTTTGTATTTAGCTGCAGCCTTAGCTGCCTCTGCTTCTTTTTTAGCTTTAGCGGCTGCTGCTTGAGCCACTGCTTTTTCTTTAGCTTTTTTTGTAGCTTTAGCTTTAGCTGCTGCCTTAGCTGCTGCTTCCTCTTTAGCCTTAACTTCTGCTGCTTCTCTGTCTTGTTCTATCTTCTTAAGTCTAGCTCGCTCTTTAGCCCAAGCAGTATATCCATTCTCTTCATTGAGCTTAGCACGAAAGGCATTACCCTCTGCATGTAGTAGGCTTTTTTGGATCTGACCTTTGTCATTACGAATGTCACGGAAGGCAGTCTTTTTGATCTTACCTGTAACAGAGTTTTTCATAACTCCAGCTTGCATGTACGGACGGTCGTTATAATACTCGTTCCATACCCACTGCCATTGACCAGGATTTTTATCTGGAATCTTAGGTGCTGCAGGAGAAGGCATCTGTTTAATATTACTAGGTGGTGGTGGTTTGACACCCCTAAATTTACTTTCATTACGTGCCATCATTATTTCTCTTCATATTGTATGCCATAAAAAGTCCTTTATCCGTTCACTACTTCGTTAAGACCCCAGATCATTGCACCTGTACCGCCTAAGAATAATATCACACCTATTGTTAATGATATACCCCAAAACAACTTGTCTCTAGCTTTAGCTTGTGCCTCTAGTGCCTCTTTCTGTCTAACCCTAGCTGCAGCTTGTTCTTTAACTACTAAGTCCCACATCCCTGGTGGTCCATATAGTCTGCACACTTCACGAAGTTCGTTCTGTGCTTCTTTGTGTTTCATCTTAGCTTGTGCAATTGCAAAGCCTTCTTCTTCAGATGAGGTAAGTCTACCTAGTGGACCTTTATGTCTACCTTGTTCAGCTATACTAATGTCAGCTTCTAACTTAGCTAACTTACCAAAGTGAGGCAGTAAGTCTGCTACATCACCACCAGCTTTAACTGCAGAGCTAACTGCACCAGCTATCTTAGTAACTGCACCTGCTAAAGCTAATACTTCTATCATTATGGCAAACCTTTTTATTCATTTCTGTCTGCCATCTTTTCTACTGATGATCTTATTGCTTTTATGTTTTCGTCAATACGTGCTAGTGATACTGCTTGTTCATGTACCGAAGTTTCTATACGGGCCATGCGTTGTTGTAAGGACATGATGTCATCTCTGTTACCTTCTATGTCAGACATCATCATACTAACTGTCCATACGATAGCTGCTCCCTGAACAAGTAAGCCAAAGATCAGTGTAATCGGTACAGACTTGCTAAGGTGCCAGCTATCTTCAGACATCAGTCTGCCTCTGCAATCGTTAGTGTGCCAGCATCAACCTGCCGCATGATTTCTGCGTGGTGGCGGTTGGCTGGGTCCATGGGGACTGACATTTCAGTGCCGTCGATGGTGGCTTTGATGGATGTGTTGTTGCCGTTAAAGTCTGCGGTGTACTGCGCTGTCGTGATGTTCATATTGTCCATGTCTATAACTCCGCATCTGCTTCTATTGTGTAACCTGCATTAGAAAACACTAAAGCAGTACTACCATTGGTTCGACCACTTTCCGTAATCTCTACAGTAGAGCTATCGGTAGTTGTGTTACTAAAACCTGTAGCACCTGTTCCGATTGTAGTTGAAGTTGCATTTCTAAAATTAGCTCGTCGCCAGCTAAAAGTACCGAGATCACTCATAGTAGGTGTAGCACGTTTAGTAGCTTTAAACTGAAACTGTGGCCCAACCCATTTACCATTGCCGTAGTTTGTAAAATAACCTGAAATGCTGTTTTTGTAAGATGTTTCAACACGCTCATAATACCTCTGGCACTTAGCCAATGTCTCCCCGTAGCTTTCGTGCGGGAAGTCGATAGCACTGTCTCCCACGTTCAGGCAGATGCCTGTGATTTGCCAGTAGTTAGAGGTGCTGTCGCCAATGTTTACTGTAGCGCCAGCATTACGGTTGGCATTGCTTGCAGCAGTCCAGCTTGTATTCAAGGTTCCCGAGTTAAAGTTAGAGCCGCTATCAAGCCACCACTCTAGCTTCAAGCTTTCGTTTGCATCATTGTCAAGAACGCCTGTTGTGTCACCCGCCAGTGTGATAGTTTTATATTCCCAAGCTCCAGATGCGTCGACTGTATAGCTTGCGCTTATGTATTTTACATTATCCTGATCTCGTGCGTTAACCTGATAAGTACCTGTCATGTTAGACTTTACCCAAAATGATAAAGTAACAGGCAAGGCATCTGAGGTGCCTTTCTTAAGGTTCTGTAGGTTTTGTCCCTCAAGCTTATGTGCAAAGAAAACATAATCTGAACTAGCTGGGGAGGCGTCTGCTACAGTGCAGTCTATTTTAAGACTATTAGCAAGCCCTTCGGGTGCATCATTCTCTTGGGTAACAGTGTAAGTGCCAAGATTGTTTATGTTAACTTCCATCCGATCACAAGTTCTGTAACCGGCAGTAGTAACACCCGTCACACTGGACGAGCGTTGTGCCACGGTCATACCACCGTTAATCACCATGTTGGTGCCAGTGATAGCCCC
>Ga0213869_10002015_pt1 | contig 14501 bp, 16 predicted proteins | sample PICome_10_FD_160083 | JGI IMG/M metagenome (GOLD analysis project Ga0213869, IMG submission 160083) | Coastal seawater microbial communities near Pivers Island, North Carolina, United States - PICO132 | ecosystem: Environmental > Aquatic > Marine > Coastal | place: USA: North Carolina...
AATAAATAACAGATAGTGATGTACATAAATTATTACAAAAATATGGAGTTAACCTAAAAGTACATAACTTTACTTTGTATAAAAGAGCATTCATTCATAAGTCATATACAAAAAAACCAGATTTATGGAACCAAAAAAACAATATAACAATTGTAAATAAACCACAAGATTGTATTGAACTTTATACGAAGTCAAACGAAAGATTAGAATTCCTAGGGGATGGAGTATTAGAGTGTATTGCTAAATTTTATTTATATAAGCGTTTCCCTAAAGCAGATGAAGGTTTTATGACAGATGTAAAAATAGAGTTGGTTAAAAACGAAACAATAGGTAGAATAGCAATGGAACTAGGATTAAATGAGTGGTTTATGTTATCTAAAACGACGGAACAAAAAAATGTACGAGTGAATCACAAAAAGTTAGGTTGTTTATTTGAAGCCTTTGTAGGTGCGTTATTTTTGGACTTTAATAGAGTAAATATTAAGGATGAGGATCATTGGTTTGACCATTTGTTTCAATGTGGACCAGGGTTTCAAGTAGCACAACTATTTGTTGAAGATATTTTTAACAAGCACATAGACTGGGCAAGAATAACAAAACAGTCAGATAACTTTAAACGTCCTCTACAAGAACTACTACAAAGCGAATTCAAAACGACTCCTTATTTAATGGAAATAGAGTCATTTACTCAAGAAAATGGTTATCATATTGGTGTTTATTTATGTTTAGGACAAGCAACTCATGGTGTTCATCATAGCGAGACCATGAACATAGAGAGATTTAATTCGTTTCGTGATATCCACAATCATATGGCACTAAATAATAAAATATTCTTGTGTTTGGGAGATGGGTATCATAAAATAAAACAATTAGCAGAACAATCTGCATGTAGAAAAGGTATAGAAAAAGTCAAAAAGTTGACAGACTTTAATGATGTATTTGAAAAGGTTCAACATAAATACAACGCATTTTTAGAATAATTTATTAATAATGTAAATAAAATGAATAATTTTTTATTGTATTTACATATTGTATACATAGAATGAGTCAAGAAATAATAGAACCTTTTCGTCCATTAGAAGTATTGTCTCAAAAACCAATTGCAACTAGTTTTGATAATGTTCATAAACATTTGTCAATAGAAGAAGAAGGTAAAAACATAAGAGACATTGTAGAAAACAACATAGAATATCACAAAGATTTCAATCGAGATCATATATTAGAAAAGCTACGAGATAAGGGTTTTTTAGTAAAATCTTGTGAACCAAAAAAAAGAGATGAAAATACCTCTCAACCTGTAGAAAAGCCAACCGATTCTCCTAATAGTTCTGATACTTCAATTAGTATACCATCTTTAGAAGAGAATACAGAAAAACAACATTCTCAAACTGAAAAACGAAAAACAAGTGAAATTATAGAATTCGATGATATTGACCCTGAAATGGAAACAGAAAATGAAGTACATCCTGTTAATTTACCCGATAAAGGGACATATAACGAAAATACGGTAAAAGAAACACTTATGGTAGACGAAGATATAATATTTATAGTATGCAGTGACAAGGAAAAACCATTTGGTGAAAAATTAAACAGGAAACAAAAACCAGATTTTTTATCTTTATTTAGTGTCCCGGATTGGAGAATGAAATTATGTAATTCTTATGAATCTTCAATTGAGATTGACGGTGTATCATACAGTAGTGTTCAACATTATATGATCGCAGCTCAATATAAGAATTTAGAAAGAAGCGATTTATTTGATACATATGAAAATTCATTAGAAATTTTAAAAACAAAAACATATAAAAAGGATGACGATTTTGAGAAAAGAGAAAGTAAAGAGATGTATAATGCGTTATTTGCAAAATTTACTCAAAACCAGAATTTGGCAAAAATACTTCATGCTACAAAAAATGCACAACTTATGGTAAGAACCTCTCCCAAAACAAAACGAGTGTTTTATGAATTAATGTGGTTAAGACAAAATTTACGTCAATATGTCGAACATACCTTAAAACCATTAGATACAGATACAACAAAAGAAATTACAACAACACAAAAAAATAAAGTTGACGATGATTTGGATTTAGGTCAGATATCATTAGGTAAATATGCAACTCAATTGCCAAAATTTAAACCAGAAATAGTGAAGACTTCGTCATACTATATGAATAATCGTACACTTTTTATTCAAAAAATAAAGGATATATATAAAAATGTATCACAGCATAAAAATTATAACGAAACATTTGATATTATGGAACATCAGAAAATTGTAAGAAATTATTTGAATCATCTTACACCTTATCATGGTTCATTAATATATCATAATTTAGGTGCAGGTAAATCTTGTACATCTATTTCAATAACAGAAGGAATGAAACATACAAAAAAGGTTTATGTACTTCTTCCTGCATCATTAGAAACAAATTTTTGGGCGGAATTACAAAAATGTGGAAATTTCCTATATAAACAAAATCAACATTGGGAGTTTGTACCAATTGAAGGAAATCAAGAATTGGCATATATTCTAGCAAAAGCGTTAAATATGAATGTGCAAACAATAATGAAGAAAAAAGGAGCATGGATGGTTGATACTAATAAAGACCCTAATTTTAGTGATCTAAATAAAAATGACCAAACTGCAATACAAGAACAAATTGTACACATGATAAATAAAAAATACATACCAATCCATTATAATGCGAGTAACTTAAATAAAATTGTAAAAGAGTATAATAATGCATTTCCAAACATGTTTGACAATTCAGTCGTCGTTATAGACGAAGCACATAATTTTGTTACTAAAATAGTGAATAATTTAAAAACTCGTAAAAAGGATTCTCCTTATATAACACTTTATGATAAACTAATGAGTGCTAGAAACGTACGAATTGTAATGTTGTCTGGAACTCCTATAATTAACGACCCGCATGAAATAAGTGTCATGTTTAATATATTGAGAGGGTATATTTCAACTTGGACATTTACAATAAACAGAACGGATAATGGCAAACAAAAGGTAAATAGTGAATATATAAATAGTTTATTAAATAAAAACGAGTGTTTAGTTCATGATTTTGTCGAATATTCTGGAAATAAACTGTTAATTACCAGAAATCCATATGGATTTGTTAATTTAATTAATAAACCAAGTACAACAAAGAAAAATATGCCTTTGATTTCTAAACAAAATAAATCGAGAAAACAATTTGGAGGATTTGGAGAATATGGAGTTACTTTAGATGAGAAGGGAAAAATAACGAATGATCAATTTATTAAGAAAGTAAAAAGTATATTAGAAGAAAATGGATTAAACATAGAAGGTAGTCCAAAATTTGTCAATGAAAAATGTTTACCTGATAACTACAAAACTTTTATTGAACTGTTTGTAAAGAAAACCACAGATTATAGTGATACAAATAATAAAGAAGGTGATTTATTGAAAATACAAACGTTACGTAAACGAATTTTAGGATTAACATCTTATTTCAGATTTCAAGGAGATAATTTATTACCTAAATTCATTAAAGACAGTGAAGGGAACATTTTTAATGAAATAAAAGTCCCTATGAGTGAATATCAAATGTCTGAATATGCAAAAGTGAGAAAAGGTGAAATTGAGAAAGAGAAAAAACTTCGGACAATGAAAGGTAAAACAAAAAATGTAAACAATGGAGAATTATTTCAAATAGGAAGTTCATATAGATCATCATCGAGAACATGTTGTAATTTTGCATTTCCTACTGAAATTCCTCGTCCTAAACGATTGCTTATAGAAAAAGAAAATGAAGAACACATTGATGAAATGTTGGTAGAAGAAGATGAAGTAGAAGTAAAAGAATTGGAATCTTTGAAAGTATATCGTCAAAAAATAGAAGATGCATTAGAACAATTGAAGGCAAATTCTAAGCGCTTGTTTTCAATCGCAGGTTTAAAGCAATATAGTCCTAAAATGTTGGAAATAATAAAAAACATAAAAGATCCAAATAATAAAGGATTACACTTGCTTTATAGTGCATTTCGTACATTAGAAGGAATTGGTATATTCCAGGTTGTACTAGATGTCCATGGGTTTCAACAGTTCAAGATAAGACAAAAAGATGGAGAATGGGAATTGGATTATAAACATGATGGGCGTCCATGTTATGTATTATATACTGGTACAGAAGATCCAAAATACCGTGAAATTATAAGAAACATATTTAATGGTGATCTAGAACCTCCGAATGTACCTAAAAAAATATCAGATGAAATGAAAAAAATATCTGAAAATAACAAGTTTGGACAATTAATTAAATTATTTATGATTACGTCAGCTGGAGCCGAAGGTATTAACTTAAAGAATACAAGGTTTGTCCATATAATGGAACCTTTTTGGCATAATGTTCGTTTAGAACAAGTAGTTGGGCGTGCAAGACGATTAAAAAGTCATTTTGATCTTGAAGAAGAATATCGTACAGTGCAGGTATTTTTATATATATCAGTTATGACAAAAGAACAAAAAGAAAATGAAAACTTTAAAGAGATTCGTGTTCACGATTTAAGTAAATTAAAAGAAAATAAAGTTATTACTACAGATGAATACCTATATGAGATTTCACAAATGAAACAAAAAGTAAATAGTCAAGTATTGCGTATATTAAAAGAAACGTCTATGGATTGTCATTTGTATAAGAGTCAACATGGTAAAACAGAACCACTTATATGTTATGGAAAATACGATAGTGCTATGGACCGTAATTTTATAAGTCATCCAAATTATAAAATAGATTTGAAAGAAGATAATGACCGATGGATAGGAGACATTCAAGAAGATACAGAATAAGTGTCTCTAAACGAAAATAAAGGTTCATTTATATATAACTTATATAAATGAACAAACTTCCAATTGATATTATTCGTGAACATATCATACCATATACGTATTCTCCACAACCCAATGATCTTTGTAATGATATTAGATCATTTAAAAAAACGTATGTCATATTGACAGAACTATATGCAAAATTATATATAAACCATCACCCTCTTGAAGATAAAGAATGGTTAATAAATGACATGGAAAGATGGATGAACAATGATAAACCAACTATGTTCGGTTACACAGATAGATATATTAATATAATTCGCCGTATTTATTCTTTAAGAAACAAATCTTATGCCGAAATATGTATCTATGCAGATAATTACTTGAATAATCAACCAATTCAAAGAGAAATGCAATTAAAATTAGGAGCATTAAAAGAAAACGAAAGAGAAGATATGTTATCATTCATAACAATGATCACGTCAGATGAGTAATTATGATTCGCTTAAAAATTGGATCATTCTCGATAATGAGTAATAAAGACCCCCAAATACACAACTCTTCATAATTAGACCACTCATATTAAAATGACCATCGTTGTCTTGTATTGACATAAATGACATGTATTTTTTAAAATAATTATCTAAAGTAGGCATATGAAACATAAAAAACAACACAGAAACTAATATGGGTATTTGTCCATGTTCAATTAGTCTGTCAAATTTATCTTTTTCTTCATTATCTTTCATGTGTGATTCAACTTTTCTAGAAGTTATTTCATCATATTGCCTCATATAATCTGTGGTTCTTTTTGCTTCTTCTGGAATAGGTGGAATATAATTAGCTTGTATTTGTGGATCATGTGTGTATTGAGACATATCTTGTGGAATATCTCGTCCTGGTAATGTCTGTTGAACAGATGGTATATATTGTTGCGAAGACGGAGTAGGTAATGATTGTGTGGAAGGAGGAGGATGCCCATATGGGTTGGGATGTACATCCATTGGAGTATATGACGTATTTACACCGTCTGCACGTAGACGATTTTCATTTACTTGCATTGTAATATTTTCGGGTAAATCTGCAATACGAGTTGTATCTGCGCTCATCTTTATATATTTTTGTATATTTAAAGATAATAAAAGATCAACGAATTATGTAAAGGGTATCCACGAAAAAGGTTTTTTTTCGTCTTGTTTTTCTTTTATTAATTTTGCTTCTGTATTGTCTAAATTAACCGTTTTCTTTGTTGAGTCACATTGTGTAGGTTGTACATCATATTTATAACAGAATTCACCGAATTTATAAGTTTTTTTAGTCATTTCGTCTACAACAGGACCATTAAATTGTAAACACGATTTATCATTACAAACTCTTCTAAATAAAGTAGCTAACCCCATACCAAGCATAAAAGAAATGAAATAATGTCCAATAGTTGAATGTAAAACTCTAGATAAATGGAGCATATACATTCATATGAGAAATTCCTAAAACTAAGGAGCTTGTATAGGTATCTGGAATATCTTAAATGTATCTTCTGGGCATTTTGTTTTAGTTTGTTTTATTTCAAAACAGTTATCCGCTTTATCTTTATACTGTATAGCATCATGATTATCTGGCGATGGATAAACTATAATTTGTTTTTTCTCCGGCATAATCACATACATAGAAAACAATCCAAATAAGAAACTTGCAAGGAATACACGAATGTTAATAAACTTTGTTATCATTTATCTATATTGTAATAAAATATTTAATTAATCTTTATCTTTATCATTAAAATAATTATATAACAAGTTATCAGGATTATAGTTTTTTACTTCACCACATATCATATTAGCACTTTCATACATTTGGCGAAGAACTGAATTTGGAGAACTTGTACCAACTTTAATAAATCCTCTATCTAATAAGAATTTTTTTACATCTTTCATACTGGTTTCTTTTAATTTTTGTTTTTGTAAATTAGCATCATTTCGTAGTGTTCGGTTTGATACTAATACTGAAACATTTGGTTCAACTTTTGATTTACCTACCTTGAATGTTCTACGCAACCTTCTTCTTTGTTTTTTTGGTTTTTTGTTATTTTTGTTATTTTTATTGTTTTCCGCCTTTTTTATCTTATCATGTTGTTCAATTTTCATTAACTCTGTTACCTTCGTATGTAAATGCTGTTTATAACTTTGATCATAAGGAGATTGTTTATTATCAATTACATTATTTACAACAGAAACAGGTTTAGGTTTATTAAACGGTACATTTTTTTGAGTTTGATTTTTCCACGCCTTAAAAGTAGGTAATTTTCCACCTTTTAAGCAACCATACGGTGGAGGTAATTGAGATACGTTTCCTCCACCTATAATAGATGAAGAGGGAGGTGGAATATTGGGATGATTATCAGGTAACATTTTATTACTTCTTAATGTATAGTTATGTGTCTTGTTTCCCCCTGATTTTTTAATTTCTTCTTCTTCTTTTTGATGAAAAGAGTCCATAAATTTTATTGTTTCATTAAACGAAGAAGAAGTAGAAGATATAGCATTATTATTTTTATCTAATATAGTATTTGTAGTATATCCACCAGATCGGGTATTACTACTATCCTCTTTAAGGAGTTGTTTTTGTTTATCTCTAATTATGTTCATTAGATTTTTTCTCATTGTATGAGTTTTCTGATTTTTACCACCACGACTATTTTTTACTTTTATTTGTTGTTTATTTTCTTTTTTACGTGTTTTATTATCATTTCCACCTATTCTTAATGAAACTGGATTAATGTGTATCACTCTTTTTTCTTCGGACATTCTTATATATATAATCCAATAAACATTTTTTCCTTTTTACTATTTTCTTTTAATATCTTTAATCCTTTTTCTAAATCTTCATGTTTTAATAACTTAGATATTTCATTTGTATTGCCATAAATTCTTTTAGAATGACATATTTTAGAATAAGTGAACAATTGTTCCATAGAACGACCATTGTACTCAAAATTATCTTTATTTTTTTCAAACCATGTTGATTTAACAGAAGAATCAACTTTCCAATTTCTATTTTTAGCAGTAACTAAAAATATATCATATAGTTCACCAGAAGTATAGTTATCAATATTAAATGACCATATAAATCTAGATTTAAGACCACTATTCGCTTTGAAAAATGTCTCATTTATCTCATTCTCATAACCTGCAATAACAACCATTAAATTTTTTTTGTGATCACTCAATGCTTCACATAAAGTATCTAAACATTCTCTGGAAAACATGTCATCTGGTTGTAAACTGTATGCTTCGTCAATAAAAAGTACACCATTTAAACATTCATCTATTACCTTTTTCGTTTTGAGAGCAGTTTGTCCTAAATACCCAGCTACTAAGTCAGCACGAGTAACCTTTTTAAAAATATTCTTTTTAAGAATTCCTAACTTTGAATACATTTTTCCAAGTATTTTTGCGACTTCTGTCTTCCCTGTACCGGGTGGTCCGGTAATAACCGTATGTTTATAATCACCATATTTAGTGTCAGTTGCGAATCCTTGGATGAAATATAATAGTTGATATAATATTGATGATTTAATTGACTTCATACCAATCATATTATTTAATTCATTTAATTCTTCTTTTATAACATGGAGACTTTTTAAGTCTATGTTGTATTCCTTTGTAGGATTATATGTGTGTTCTTCAATCAATTTTATAACATCACCTATGTTATTTAAACTTACATCAATATGTACATTTTCTTTTTTACGGTGTACTTTAATCTTCATTTCATCTTCAGTTGTAGTAATATTTGCTTCATGTTCGTTTTGCCATTTCAAATATTCATCAATATTTTCATTATAATATGCGTCTGGATAATTTTTTGAAAAATACCATATTGATTTATTATTGAAATTAGTAGCCATACGATATGAAAAATGTTTTTGACATTCAAGATGATCAAGGTAATTACATAATGAATTGTATGAATTTTTATTTGTTTTAGGAGGATTCATAATTAAATAGACATATGTTTTTTATTTATTTTGTTTTATGTATTTTTCATTAAATATCATTATATGTTAGATGAATATAACAAGAAAGAAAAATAAAAGATCATTTAATTTAAATGATTATCAAAGTAATGATGGTATGTTAACAACAATATGGGGTCCACCGATGTGGCACTATTTACATACTATGAGTTTTAATTATCCTATTGATCCTAAACAAACAGATAAAAAACATTATAGAGAATTTGTTTTGAAATTACAATATGTATTACCGTGTGGCAAATGTAGAGAAAACTTGAAAAATAATTTTAAAAAACTTCCATTAAAAAAAAGTCATATGAAATCGAGAAATACATTTTCAAGATATATTTATGACTTACATGAACTAATTAATCATATGTTAGGAAAGACTTCTGGATTGTCATATGAAGATGTTCGTGACAGATACGAACATTTTCGTTCTAGATGCGGAAATTTTAACAAAACAAAAAAGGTAAAAGAAAATGGATGTACAGAACCATTAAATGGAAAGAAATCAAGATGTATACTACATATTGTTCCTAAGTCAAAACGAGGAGAATCATTGAAAATAGATAAATTATGTGAACATATAAAGAAATATTAATAATGTTTATTAAATGTATTAAATATTATTGATGTTTACTAAGTATCATGGAAATAATAGGTATAATAGGCAATGAAGGAGTAGGTAAAAATTATATAGCTGAAAAGGTATTACCTGAAATTTTACCCATAAAAAATACAGTTGTACTTGCATTTGCTGATCATTTTAAAGTAGATGCTATTACTAAATATGGTGCCGATATTAACAAGGTATATGGAAAAAAAGATTATGATACACGTAAAATGCTTCAAGAAACTGGTACTGAAAATGGTCGTAATAAATATGGTAAAGATATATGGATTCGTACTATAGAAACATGGATAAATGTACTATACTCACGAGGAACACAAAGATTTATAATATGTGATGTACGATTTCAAAATGAAGCTGAATTTATAAAAAAAATGAATGGTACGTTAATTAAGGTAGAAGCTCACGAAAGACACATCGCTAGATTAAATCAAGAGTCTAATCAAGATGATAAACAAATGAACTCTATTCAACAACACGAATCTGAAAAGGGAATAAATACAATCAAAAATTATGATATTTTAGTTTTTAATAACCCAGCTGATAATGTTACCGAACAGCTGAAAAAACATTTGCTTTAGAAACATTATCAAAAATCATTACAATATATAACTATATATTATAATTTATGTCCAACGAACTTATAGAAAATAAATCATTAGAAGTACCCTTTTGGGGATCAGATCCTAATATATTGTTGAACCCTGCTTATCTTACTGAATTATTTCCAGTTATTGATATGACTATGAATGAGAAATTTAATGCAATATCAAGATCTATGATCGTTTTATCGTTGCTTTTGTTTTTAGTAACAAAGCAGTTTCGCTATATAATCATTGGAATAATCACTTTAGCAATAATTTGGCTGATACATAGCCAATATACAGAAAATGATACCGAACCATTTGTAGAAGCTTTACCTAAGAAAGACATACCTCCTGATTTATTTGCAGAAACAACTGAAGAAAATCCTTTGCAAAATGTAATGTTAAATAATTATGACAAAGCAGCTGATAAAAAACCAGCACCTGCTTCATATGCAGAAACTACACAATCTGAAATATTAAAACATACAAAAAATATGATAGACAAAATGAATCCAGAACAACCGAAAATTAGTGAAAAGTTATTTAAAAGTCTTGAAGACAATTTAGCATTTGAACAATCTATGCGACCGTTTCATAGCAATCCTGCAACAACCATACCAAACGATCAACAAGCATTTGCTGAATTTTGTTATGGAAGTATGATATCGTGTAAAGAAGGAAATTCATTTGCATGTGAACGTAACTTACCTCGTCATGTCAACCTTTAATTTAATTCAACATATAAAAAAATATTAGTGTATTCTATATACTATCTATATGAAAGAATTTAACCAATCAGCAAGAATAGGTAGCGACATGACTGACGTGTCTCAACGCACATTGCAAAATACAAAATATTTAGATAGAAATTTAGATTCCATTTTTTACCCAGATTCCCATTCTCATATTGATTTCGCCACTAATTATACCGGAATGATGGCATCCGGAATGAATGGTGGTGTTGGATTAGGACCTCAAACTGTTGAGCACGAAACAGACATTTTTTGGAAAACTAGTTCTCAAAGACCTTTAGAAAAATTACAATTAATGCAACGCCCATTTATTACAGTTCCATATTTAGGAAAAGGTTCATGTGACACGGTATTGGAATCTCAATTAATGCAAGGTGACTTAGTGCGAAATAAGAAAAGTGTATCAACTATCATGGAAAATAATTTTATGCCTTTAGATAATTATCCATTGGATAATGAAAAATTAAATAGAATGAAAAATTCTCAATATACAGTTGAGGAAATAGCTTTAGGAGGATGGGTACGTGGTGGACAGACTTCAAGAGTTACAGAACAAAAATATGTAAATACTCAATCGAAAACAAATACACAAATCGAATAAAATGTTCCATTAATATATAATAATGGAGTTTAAAGTTCCAGGTCTTACTTTAGGAGGTAGTGATAAAAAACATCACGGAGGAGCCAAGAAGCGAAGTATGAAGAAGCGAAGTACTAAGAAGCGAAGTACTAAGAAGCGAAGTACCAAGAAGCGAAGTAATAAGAAGCGAAGTAGTATGAGACGCCGACGATAAATAAATGATATTTAGAAAATATATAAATATCATTCATGTATTTATTTAGAAAGAAATCTTCAAAAATGGATTTTATTGAACATTTCAAAAGTTTACCCTCTGCGATTATGTATGACAATGACAATGAATATCGTAATGTTATAAGAAACGTTTTTAATTTTGATAGAAACACTTTTTATGATTATCATGGCAAAATCAAAAATCTTAATGAAGTGGACCCTATCTCTAAAGACGAATTGCTTTATGATTCTGAAGCTGTTACACATTCTATGAATTTTATATACAACGCAACCAAGAACAATGGAGAATTTTCCGAAATGTATTTAAAAGCCGCAGGACGAATGTTTTCAACTGACCCACAAATTGGTCAAGCGGTTCTTTGTTCATACGACACATTTCAATGGTACTACTCATGTGTTTGGTTCTTTTTAAACGGTGGACATTCATCTCTGGTTTCATGTAACGATTTTAAAAAATTAAACATATATTTAGAATAAAATCTGTAATTGTACTATATATGGCTTCTACTAGAAATAAAAACACACCAGGTGATTATGCATTAGAAAAAAAAGCTTATGAACTACAATTCAAAGAAAGAACCTTTTTACATGATCCTGCTGGACAAGCTATTACAACTAACCATCCTGGAAATGGATTACTTACTGGAAGAATAGCAGCACATAATTTATCAAATAATTATTGTGATATTGAGTCTTCATTATTCGGAATTGGATCTACTAATCTTGAAAATCCGCTACCAAGTGTAAAACCCGATATACGAAACTTACAATCGCTCAATGTTATCGATAAATTACCATTATATCATCCTTCTTCTTTTAAAATTAAACCTAATCAACGACCTATGTATTTAAACTAATCATTATAAAATATCATTATCCATATCTTATAATATTATATTGTACTATTATTTGAAAATATATTCCTCTGTATTTTGCCATTTTTTTAGTTTCTTCTTATGATAAATATCTTTATTTATCGTTATAAAATTATCCAACCGTTTTTCTATTATGTTCATTTTTTTAGAATAAATTTCAAATAGACTTATGTACGTATGACTCCCTATTAAAAACATATTTCTTGAACCATATATATTCGTTATTTTTCCTTTTATCAACTTATTTTTTATTTCATGTAATACTATATCAATAAATGGATGTTTGGTACTTTTAACTATTATATTTGTATTACGTACACGATGCGGTTCGTTTGGACATATCTCACCGATTAATGTATCTTTTATATTTTCATAAATACTTTCAATGTTATAATCAGACATACATTTTAAATCATGATATACACCTCCATATTTGTACAATACAATATACCGTCCTATATCTGCCAATAATGCTGCATAATTTGTATTTATTTGTTTAAATAAGAAGCATAACTCTTTATCGTATTCGTTAAGTAATTTTATAATATCGACATATGTGTGATATTTAATTGTCGCATTAGAAAATGTATAATGCTTATTATGTATTTCCTTTATCGACTCTATTGAATCATTCGTAGTTTCATTTATATTTGACGAATTAATGTATATATAGTGAATAAACATTATAAATATATATATTATTTGTTTATGTTGTTAATTCCTAATTATTTCAAAATTAATGCTTACTTCGTATACTCTTCACATAAAACAGCAACTCAAACTCTTTTAAGTATTTTTCATAAACATAATTTGAATGCAATCCATTGTCATACTATACAAAATTTGGTCAGTAATAACCCTTTATTAAACGGCAAAGATTTCTCTATATTAAAACCTCATGTTTTAAGACATATCCATCACTATAAAAATAAATACAATACTAAGTTGAAAATTATTACAGTTGTACGTAATCCGATTGATAGATTAATTAGCTCCTTTTTTCAAAGTCATCATGATGATGAAATTACATTTAAATCTGTTCATTCAACTCAAACTACTGTAACAACTATGAATAATGAAAATTTATATAATTTATACTGTAATAAGATTCTTAACAATAGTTTATTGGGAAAAACTGAATCCATTGATGAAATGTCTCAAATATTTGATGAAGATATAATTTCTAAATTAGAATCACGTGTAGATTATTACTATTATGAAAACGATTACATACAACTTTTTGTACTAGATTTTAAAAAATTATTGAAAGAAAACATATTATATTTGAACAGGATTTTGGGTGAAAATTTTAACACTTATACTTCAGATAATTTGTCTTCAACTAAAATATATAATGATAAATATATCGATATTAAAACAATGGTATCTAATGAAATTAAAACCCATATTAAAACCCAATATAATTCCTTTTATTTCAACGCTTTTCAAACTTCAACTTAAAAATTGATTTTTTATACTTACTTAATTGTAAGCATAAAACTGTAAACATACAGCATTCAGATTCATAATCAATCACTCATACTCATTTATTAGCAACAATGGCTTCCGTCGTTACTACTATCCCTAATGTTGTATCTTTTAAAGGTACAACAACGGTTTCTCCAACCGAAGCAAACAAGGATAGACTTAAAGCTGAAAAGCAAGCAGCTAAAGTTGAGATTAAACGTAAAGCAAAAGCTGATAAACTCGTTGCAAAAGAACAAGCAAAAGCTGATAAACTCGTTGCAAAAGAACAAGCAAAAGCTGATAAACTTGCTGCAAAAGAGCAAGCAAAAGCTGATAAACTTTCTGCAAAAGAGCAAGCAAAAGCTGAGAAACTTTCTGCAAAAGAGCAAGCAAAAGCTGAGAAACTTTCTGCAAAACAGGAAGCAAAAGCTGAGAAACTTGCTGCAAAAGAGCAAGCAAAAGCTGAGAAACTTGCTGCAAAAGAGCAAGCAAAAGCTGAGAAACTTGCTGCAAAAGAGCAAGCAAAAGCTGAGAAACTTGCTGCAAA
>Ga0213869_10002016_pt1 | contig 14495 bp, 18 predicted proteins | sample PICome_10_FD_160083 | JGI IMG/M metagenome (GOLD analysis project Ga0213869, IMG submission 160083) | Coastal seawater microbial communities near Pivers Island, North Carolina, United States - PICO132 | ecosystem: Environmental > Aquatic > Marine > Coastal | place: USA: North Carolina...
CAACAATAGCATCCTGAGCTCTGACTTTAGAAATATTTTTTTTTATTTCTCTTAATATAGCCCCTAATGTAACTCCTAAGACAAGCCATAACACTAAATTTTCACTTAATAATCCAATTAAAATAGTAAGTTCTATTCTTATTAGTATACCTTGCCTATATGGAAAAATTTCTTAAAAAGTATTGGGTTTCAATTATCATAGCTTCATTAATATATATAATGATTACAGTTTTTTAAACATTTTTAAATTCTCTCTCTACTGAAATAGCTGAATTGACAGAATCTGATATGCCTATGATTTAATCTTTGGCATTAAGTATTCAATTATAAATGCTGTCAAACAACATATACCTATGGCAAGCAGATAACCTTCTTCATCACTTATTCCCATAAAATTATCTCCAAGATGAGAAGTTGATAATATCATTCCTGTAAATAACAAAAAATAAAAAAATATTTTTTTAATTAACTTTAGCATTGATTGAACATAAATAAATATAACTACTTTTTGAAGAGATTCTTACTTACATTTTCAATAATTTATTTTGTCTATTGGATTTTATTAGGGAAATCTGAAAACACACTACAATATGTAATAGCAGTAATATGTTTGTTAATTGTAATTTTCAATCTAATTGCAATTATTTTAAAAAGGATTAGAAGTTGCTGAATTAAAAGAAGAAGATATGCCTATGGTTTAGTATATTTACGAATATATATTTATTAGATATGAAAAAGAGTTTTTACATAATATGTTCTTTAACTTTAATATGGATTGTATTATGATTTGCCAACTAATAGACCACAGCTTTTAACTATATTATTAATATTATCTGCTTTAACTGGAGCATATTATTCTTTTAAAAAAATGAAAAAATGAAATTAGTAAAAGATAAATTTTTATTGATAGGATTATTAGTGTGGCTTGTAGCAACATCTTCATATTTTTTGTTTAATTCTATGGGATTTGCATTATCACCAATCTCAGAGGATGGTTTAAATAGTTTATTGACAATTTATATTCCAGTATTACTGCTATCAGTTTTTTTGTTACTTTATTTAACTAGAAAAAGAGAAAGAGTTGATTGGGTTGAGCTTTATGCTGTTGATAAGGAATCTGCAAAAAAAGAAGCTTGGTTATGTCTAATTTATTTAATAATAACTCAACTAATCTTAGGTTTAGGTTTCAATTTAGGTTTGCATTTTCCTGGTACTGATATTTACTCAAGTGGAAGTCATTCTCAACAAGATGTATTGATTTGGGTAATCACTTATACATTTATTTACACTATTATTCCTCTTTTGTGGCTTCAAACAAAAGGCCTTTCCATAGGAAAACTTTTCACTTCATTTAAATGGAAAAGAGATATGTGGATAATTATCTCTTATTGGGCTTTAGATTTTTTTGGTCCAATAATTACAGGGTCTACCGATTTTATTGGAGGCATTTCAGCAAGTCAATACGCAATAGGTGTTCCTACAGGTATTTTAGTTAATTCCTTGGGAGCAGGATTACCAGTCTTAGTTATGATGCATATGATTTTTATACCACGAATAGCGGTAATATTTAAGCATAAAATCACAGTTATATTAATTGGAGGTCTTTTTTATTCTGTTTTTAGTTTGTTTGACCAAGGAGTAGATTATGGTAATCTATCTATTGCGCTAACTTCCTTTACATATATAATTATGACACAAACACTTGTTGGTATGGGAAAGGCAACTTTTACTGTTGTAACAGGAAATCCATTTATTCATTTTATTACGTTACACATTATTAGTGCTAGGGTTCCATTTGATACACGAATGTATATTGATATATTTAAACTCAAGTAATTATTTTGCTGAATTAAAAGAATAAGATATGCCTATGGTTTAGTTATGAGTTCTTTTTCCAGTATTCTTCCCAAGTTATTGTTGGCTTCTCAAAAAAACTTAATGATACTGCAGCTCCCAACATAATTGGAAATATCAAATCATTATCCCATCTTATAGAATCTAAAGAACCTCCTATAAAAAATTGAATTGCAAACATTATAAATAAGAATACAGTTGCGCCTAAAATGGAAATAAATAAATTTCTAATGGTTAGCCCAGTTCTGAAAAATTTTAATAGAAGAATTAGTTTTTCATTTTCTTATAAATCTAAAATAGCAATATATCATTACAACTATGGCAATTACCAAAAGTTCTTCTAATGTCCAGTTTCTTAATCTTCCTCCTTTGGGATAACCTTGATATATTAAATTATAATTATGCCCAAAACTCACAAGTGGAATAAACAGAAATAGTAGAATTAGTTTTTTCATTATAGTTTTTTTATAATTGATTCATAATAATTAAATATAGAATATTAATTAGTATTTAGTTTGTCGTCCATTTTGAGATGTCCTCCAAACATACTCTACTTAAACTCATAAACATACTTCTCGTAAACATCCGTCCGACAGGACGCTTTCTAAAGAAGTAATAACTGCGCACCTCATTTAAAAAAGATATTACTCTTTTCATATGAAGGACCCTCCATCAGAATCAAGGCAGAAAACCTATTCACTTGGTGTCGATTACTACTGACACAGGAAAAACTGCTATGCTTACCCACTCACACACTCTATCCGAGTTTACAACATCAAACCTTAATGGGAAACTTAAGGTCTTGTGTAGAAAATATCTTAGTTTTCTAGATGTCTTAAAACCATATTATGTACTAAGTTTAATGGTCATACAATATGATAACTTAAAAGGATATAATCTGTTGTATTTCACATAAGTTATTGACCTAATTTGTTAATTAAATAAGATGAATTACAGTATACAACCCCTATTCTATCTCTGTAGAACAGTAAACTCGCATAAAAGTTAATTTATTTCAAATGGTTTGATTTTATCTAAATAGATAACTCAGATGTGTAGAAATTCATTTTACGTGTTAAAGATTTTTGGCTTTTTTTATGAGTTATGATAACTTAAAAAGTCAAAAATAAGTGAAGAGAAACGTTAGTTTCGATGAACAGTTCAGTTGTCACATGGAGTCCGAAGACTAAACATCAAAAAGTGCCGAAATAGTGCCGAGAACAGGGTAAAAATTCGTATATTATAGTTAATTATGTCTGAGGACAACCAGTAGTTAGAACAACAAAAAAACCCCCGGTAACTCGAGGGCTTACTTTTGGGTGGAAGACCGGATTCGAACCGGCGACCTCCTGAACCACAATCAGGCGTTCTAACCAACTGAACTACAACCACCATTTAATCAGGCGCAAATTTATATTATTTTATCTAATATTTCTAATAAAATACTTGATATTAAAAGTTAGAAAAAAAATTCTTAAATAAGATGTATTTAATATTTATTATATTCAATATCAAATAATTATCTGTTTATGGATTTAAACTCTATATCTCTATGTTTGATGATTTTTTTTTACTTATTCGCAGGAATTAGTCATTTTAAAAATCCTAAATTTTTTCTAAAAATAACACCAAAATGGGTTTACAGACCTGATTTAGTGAACATTATAATTGGCATTATTGAAATAGGACTAGCACTTGGTCTTGTTTTAAAAACAACAAGATCAATATCTGCCATTGGAATAATATTATTATTAATAATAGTATTTCCCGCAAACTTATATCATTTACAAATTTCAATTAAAAAGAAAAAAAATATAATTGGAACAATAATTCGATTACCAATTCAGGGATTACTAATTTATTGGGCTTATATATTTATATAAGACTTTGCAGATCGTTTATCCCAATTGACTTATTAGATGTAAAACCTTCAGCATGATCTACATTTATTAACCTGCCTAAATCAGCAGATCTGTTGATCACGTTATTAATAAAATTTTTACTGCTAATCAATGTTTCAGGCTCATTACTATTTGGGTCAAAAAACTGACTGGAATATGATTTTATAGCATTAGTCTTAGTATCAATATGTCCAGAAATGTCTACTAAAAAATCAGGAATAGAATTTTTCCACTGAATGTAATGATAAACGTTTTTTGGACGCCACTCCGTTTGAGACAAACCGTTAAGTTTAGTTACAACTTTTCTTAAACCACTTAGAAAGCAAGCATTACTTACTAGATTTGCTCCTTTTGGGTGGTCAATATGCCGATCATCTTGTGCATTACACAAAACTATCTCTGGTCTGTATTTTCTTAAAATCTTAATTATTTCTAGCTGATGAAACTCATCATTAATAAAGAAACCATCTCTAAAATTTAAATTCTCTCTTGTTTCAACTCCAAGTATTTTTGAAGCAGCATTAGATTCAGAATCTCTTGTTTGAACATCTCCTCTTGTTCCTAATTCACCTCTAGTTAAGTCAATAATTCCTACTTTCTTTCCGTTGTGAATCTCCTTGGCTATTGTACCACCACATCCAAGCTCTACATCATCAGGATGAGCACCAAACGCAAGTATATCTAATTTTATATCTTTCATATTTTTTCAAAAGCTTGATTAAGATCGGCAATAATGTCTTTAGAATCTTCAATTCCAACTGAAAATCTTAACAAACCATCAAAAATACCTAAATTTTCTCTCTCTGCTTTTGTGATTTTTGAATGAGAAGTTAGTGAAGGAGAACATAATGTAGATTCTACTCCACCAAGACTCATTGCAGATTTTACTAATTTTAATTTTCTAGTAAATAATATTGCAGTATTTAAATCTGATAATTCAAAGGATAGCATTCCACCAAAACCTCTCATTTGTTTCTTAGAAAGTTCATAATCAGGATGAGATTTTAAACCAGGGTAAAAAACTGATTTAACCTTATCTACTTTAGAAAGATGTTCTGCAACAAGAGCAGCATTTTCATTTTGTTTATTTACTCTTAGAGATAATGTTTTAATACTTCTCTCCAAAAGCCAAACTGTATACTCACTTAAATTTCCACCATAATTGATTGAAGATTCAACTATTTTATTAATATTTGATTGACTTGAAGCTAATGCACCGGCTAATATATCACTGTGTCCACCCAGATATTTTGTTGCACTATGAATAACTATATTTATACCATAATCTGCTGGGTTTTGATTAATTGGACTAGAAAATGTATTATCAATTATAGAAATAAGATCGTATTTTATTGAAAGATTTGAAATAGCTTTTAGATCCATAACTTTCAAAAGAGGATTACTTGGAGATTCAATAAAAATTATTTTAGTATTATCTTTAATTTCAGTCTCATAATCATCAATTAAAAAACTATCTACAAGACTGTATTCAATATTAAACTTGTTAAATTCTTTTATAACTAAGTTTAATGTACCACCATATATTGAAGATTGAAAAATTACATGGTCACCTGATTTTATAAAACTAAACAAGGACGTATAAATTGCTGCTATTCCTGAACTAAACAACAGAGCTGATTCACAATTTTCAAGATCAGCAATTTTTTTTGATAAAGCTATTTGATTTGGAGTGTTAAAGTATCTTGGATACTTATCATCCTCGACGTCTACAAAATCGTAAGCCGTTGAGGGGAAAAGTGGAGATGTTGCACCCTTAAATCGATCGTCAATTAATTCTCCTGAATGAACACATTTTGTACTTACTCCATTTTTATTTTTCATTTAACTAAGTTTTAATCCACTGGATAACCGAGGGATCATCTGGCTTTGTCCTTGGTGAAATTATTTTTTCAAGGTAACCATTTTCATTAATTAAATATTTTTGAAAATTCCATTTTACAGAGGAATCTTTATAACCATTTTTATTCTTGCTAGTTAAAAATTTATATAATGGATGCATGTCAGATCCTTTAACAGAGATTTTTTCCATCATTGGAAATGATACTCCATAATTTTTTTCGCAAAATGCTGCAATTTCATCATTCGAACCAGGTTCTTGCCATAAAAAATTATTTGCTGGAAAACCAATAATTACAAAATTGTCTGATTTATATTCATTATACATTTTTTCAAGAATTTCATATTGATATGTTAAACCACACTTCGAAGCAGTATTAACTACCATAACTTTCTTTCCTTTTAAGCTAGACATGCTGAAAGTATTTCCGTTTAAATCAGTTAATTTAAATTGATGAATAGTTTCTTTGACAGAATTAGCTGAAGGTTCCTGAGCATTGCAAGAAAACGTAAAAAGTCCCATAAATAAAAAAATTAATTTTTTCATATAATATATCTCACAAAACTCATGCCATAATGATATTATACTATTTCTGCTGATAGACCAGCTTGTAATAATTTAGTACACATAGGTTTTAAATCAGAGTATGAACCAGATTTTACACTACATTTACCTTTATAATGTACAATTAAAGAACACTGTTCGGCTTGTTCTAAAGTATGATCACAAACACTTATTAAGGTATTAATAACATGATCAAATGTGTTTACATCGTCATTATAAAGAATGATTTCATTTTCATGCATTAAATCAGTCTCAGAAAGATGTTTTTCAGAAATTTTTTCTTTTGTTCCCAAAATCACTCTAATTTACAAAATAAATAACTTAGCTATTAGCTTTTATTATTTCAATAAAATCGTTTGCATTTAAAGCTGCTCCTCCAATAAGACCACCATCTACATCTTTTTTATTAAAAATTTCAACTGCATTTGATGGTTTTACACTTCCTCCATATAATATGGATACACTATTAGCTATTTCTCGACTAAACTTTTCTGAAATATAATTCCTAACAAACTCGTGTATCTCCTGAGCTTGATCTGCTGATGCTGTTTCTCCTGTTCCAATGGCCCAAACTGGTTCATATGCTAAAACAATTTTGTTTAAAGATTTTGAATTCAATTTCATGACTGTGTTGTCAAGTTGGCTTTTAACAACTTGAAAATGAGAGTTAGATTTTCTGTCTTTTAATTCTTCACCAAAACAAAAAATTACATCCATATTGCACTCTAATGCTAAATTAATTTTTTTCAAAAGCAGTTCATCATCTTCGTTATAGTATGCTCTTCTTTCAGAATGGCCAATTAAAGTAGAATCTACTCCTATACTTTTCAACATATCTATTGAAACCTCACCTGTAAAAGCTCCAGATTTATTATCATTAATGTTTTGAGCTATAACCTCAATATTTAAGTCCTTTAATTGATCAACTGCCGTTTTTAAAAATGGAAAAGATGGAGCAATCATAACTTTCACATCACTACTAACTATATTTTGTTTTAAATCATTAATTAAATTAATTGTATCATTTAAGGTATTGTTCATTTTCCAATTTCCTGCAACTATTTTTTTTCTCATTATTTAATTTTAAAAATTATTTTTTGTTCTTGGGTCAAGCCAAGTATAAATTATATCAACAAATATATTGATCATTATGAATATTATCGAAATGGTAAGAACAGATCCAATTAAGACTGGAACATCTAATTTATTCAAAGCATCAACAATTTCCTTACCTAAACCATTCCATCCAAAAATGTATTCTACAAAAACAGAACCAGCTAACATACTTGCAAACCATCCTGATAATGCAGTTATGACAGGATTTAAAGAATTTTTAATAGCATGATTTTTTACAACATTAAATCTTGATAATCCTTTAGCATATGCTGTTTTAATATAATTTTTGGAAAGTACTTTTAACAGAGAATTTCTCATCATTTGAGAAATTACAGCAATTGGTCTAATTCCTAAAACAAGCGAGGGCAGAATAAGGTTTTTTAGCTGTAATTTCATATTTTCACCATAATCATCTAGTTCATACAAACTTCCTGTCATATTTAATCCGGTAAATTCATTTAAAACATATCCAAAAAACCAAGCAAATACAATTGCACTAAAAAAAGAAGGCACACTCATTCCAAGTGTACTCAATAGTTGAATTGAATAATCAATCCAAGTATTTTTATTTAATGCTGAAATAATACCAAAAAATAATCCCAAGAATACGGCAATTAAAATTGAAGCAAAAGCCAAAACAAACGTATTTGGTAATGTATTACTAATAATTTCTATTACAGAAACTCCATTTTTTTGATAAGAATCTCTTAAATAAGGTGTTTTTACAACAATAAATGAATTTTTGTTTTCAAAAAGGCTAAAGTAATTGTACTTATTTTCTTTTAAAAAAGAGATATTCTCCGGATTCTTTGAATGATAAGACACTAAAGATAAATCATTCAAATAATATAAGTACTGAGTAAAAACAGGCTTATCAAATCCATATTTTTTTTTCAAAACAATTAATTGTTCTGAATTTTCGTTTTGACCTAGCATCATCTGGGTAGGATCGCCAGGCAAAATATTGAATAGAAAAAAGATTACAGTAACTACTCCAAAAAGAGTAATTAATATGTTACCTAATTTTTTCCAAAACCAAAACATAATTATTTATTTGCTTTGCAAGTGAATAAGAGCAAAAACAGAATAGTTTATCATGTCTTGATAATTTGCATCTATTCCTTCACTTACAAGAGTTTTTCCATTATTATCTTCAATTTGCTTAATTCTCAATATTTTTTGGATAATTAAATCTGTTAGTGAACTTACTCTCATCTCTCTCCATGCTTCACCATAATCGTGGTTCTTATTTTCCATTAAACTTTTGGTTTCTGAAAAGTTAAAATCATAAAGTTCAAGGGCCTGTTCAGTACTTAAATCAGGTGATTCAACGACCCCTTTTTCAATTTGAATTAAAGACATTACAGAATAATTAATGATTCCTATAAACTCTGAAGACTGACCTTCATCAACTTTTCTTTCAATATTTGTTTGAAGACCTCTTATTCTTTGAGCTTTTATAAAAATTTGATCTGTTAAAGATGTTAATCTTAATATTCTCCACGCACTTCCATAATCTGTCATTTTTTTCTTAAAAAGATCTCTACAGATTGAAGCAATATGATCGTATTGAGTTGAAGTATTTGTAGCCAATTATTTTTTTGTATAAATTTCGTTGAAAAAATTGAATTAGGTAGATTACTTTTGTAAAAAGTTATTAAAAATCATGATTTTAAATATTAATGGAGGAGTTTTTGACTTATCAAGTCCTAAAATCATGGGTGTTTTAAATGTTACCCCAGATTCATTTTACGATGGAGGAGTTTTTTCAAACGAAAAAAAAATATTAGCCCAGGTTGAAAAAATGATTTTAGATGGTGCAGACATTATTGATATTGGAGGTTTCAGCTCAAAACCAGGAGCAAAAACAATATCTTTAAAAGAAGAAGAAAAAAGAGTAATTCCAATCATAAAACTAATTAATAAAACATTTAATAAAATTATTATTTCAGTTGATACTTTTAGAAGTGAAATTGCAGAAAAATCATTAAATGAGGGGGCTTCAATAATAAATGATATTTCAGGCGGTGATTTAGATAAAAACATTTATCAAATATCATATAAATATAAGGCACCATACATAATGATGCATATGAACGGAGTTCCTTCAAACATGCAAAACAATCCAAAATATGAAAATATTAATCACGATATAATAAAAGATTTTACATCTAAGATAGATTCTGCAGAAAAAAAAGGAGTTTGTGATATTATAATAGATCCTGGTTTTGGGTTTGGCAAAACAATTCAACACAATTATCAAATATTAAATAATCTTAAACTTTATACCGTTTTAAAGAAACCAATATTAGTTGGTATTTCCAGAAAATCGATGATTTATAAGCTCTTAAAAACAGACCCGTCAAAAGCTTTAAATGGAACAACTAGCTTAAATACAATAGCATTAATTAATGGAGCTAACATATTAAGAGTTCATGATGTTAAGGAGGCAAAAGAAGTAATTAAGCTTTATAGTTTTTTAAAAGAAAACGTTTAAAACAATTTTAACTAATTTTGTAGAGATTTGGAAGACATCTTAAACATAACTCATAATTATATAATACCATTTATTGATATTATTTTAGTTGGAATAATGCTCTACTATGCATATAAATTAGTTAGAGGCACTGCAGCGATTAATATTTTTTTAGGATTTGTTATAATATATATAATTTGGTGGTTAACTGAATTAGTTAATATGCCAATTTTAAGTAATATACTTGGAGGCTTCATAAGTGTAGGAGTAATTGCGCTAATTGTAGTGTTTCAACAAGAAATAAGAAAATTTCTTCTTTTACTAGGATCTTCTAATATTACTAATAACAAGAATATTTTAAAAAAATTCAATTTATTCTTTAAAATTTCAAGCGAACAAACTGAAATGGACTTGGATGAATTTATTAAAGCTTGTGAAAATTTAAAAAGTAATAAAACAGGAGCCCTCTTTGTGATAGAAAGAAACAACAGTCTAGATTTCATAAGAACCACTGGAGATGAGTTAAGCGCAACAATCTCTAGTCCGATAATTGAAAGTATTTTTTACAAAAACAGTCCCCTTCACGACGGTGCTGTGATTATAGAGGGTAATTACATAACCGGATCTAGAGTTATTCTACCTGTAACTGAAAGTAAAAATATTAATTCTAGACTTGGTTTAAGACATAGGGCAGCGATTGGAATTACAGAAAAAACTGACGCTTTAGCTATAGTAATTTCGGAAGAGAATGGTAAGTTATCTTTAATTAAAAATGGTGAACTAATAGCTATTAAAAATAGTGAAATTTTAAAATCTAAACTTGAGATTGAGCTTCAGTAATTTTTTCCTTTTGAAATTGAATTTCATATAAACCTTTGTAATATCCATTTTTCTTAGCCACTAACTCTGTATGTGTTCCCTGCTCTACCAGCATTCCTTGACTCATAACAAAAATTCTATCTGAATTTAGAATTGTTGATAGTCTATGTGCAATTATTATTGATGTTTTGTTTTCAGTAATTTTTTCAGTAGCATTTTGGATTAATTCTTCAGAATTTGAATCAATACTTGAAGTTGCTTCATCTAATATTAAAATTGATGGATTTTTAATGTAGGCCCTTAAAAAAGAAATTAATTGTCTTTGTCCCTGTGACAACATTACTCCTCTTTCTTTTACATTATAGTTATAACCATCTGGCAGAGACAAAATAAAATCATGTATACCAATTTTTTTTGCAGCATTTACAACCCTATCAAAAGAAATCGAGGAATCCCAAAGTGTGATATTATTAAGAATAGTATCTGCAAAAAGAAATACGTCTTGTAATACCAAAGCTACACGAGATCTAAGTGACTGTAATTTGTAATCTTTTATATTATGATTTCCTATAAATATTGAACCATTTTGGACTTCATAAAATCTAGATATTAAATTAACAATTGTTGTTTTACCAGATCCAGTTGAACCAACAATTGCAATTTTTTCACCATTGTTAATTTTGAAAGAAAGTTTTTTAATAACCTTTTCATTTTCAATATATGAGAAACTAACATCTTTAAAAACTATTTTTCCATTAATTAAATCTTTATTTTTTGTTCCAAAATCAGAAATATTACTAATTGTGTCTATTATTTTAAAAATTCTATTAGCAGCAACCATACCCATTTGTAAAGTATTGAACTTATCAGCAATTTGACGTAATGGTCTAAAAAGCATTTGAGATAGTTGTATAAACAAAAATATAGTTCCTAATGTAACTGAAGAGTTTTCTAAAACAGCATTTAAACCACCAAACCAGACAATTAAGCCGATAGTTATTGAAGTTGAAAGTTCAGCAATTGGAAAAAAGATTGAATTATACCAAACTGTCTTCAACCAAGCTTTTTTGTGTTTTTCATTAATTTGAACAAAATTGTCATATTCAATTTTTTCTCTATTGAACAATTGAACGATTTTCATTCCAGTAATTCTTTCTTGAACAAAAGAATTTAAATTAGCAACCTCAGATCGAACTTCATTAAAAGCAATTTTCATTGACTTTTGAAACTTTCTGGTTGCAAATAAAATGAAAGGTAAAATTATAAAAACAGTAAGTGACAGCTGCCAACTTAAAAAAAGCATAACTACTATTACTAATGACATTTGCATTAGATCAGCAGCTATCATAAAAAGACCTTGACTAAAAATACTTGCTATAGTTTCCATGTCATTTACAGCTCTTGTTACTAATCTACCTACTGAAGACTTGTCAAAATATGACATTTTAAAATCCAAAATATGTTTAAATAACTGAACTCTAACGTCATAAATAACTTTTTGCCCAAGTAAATTGGCATAATAACTAAATAAAAACATAAAAAGCACAGTAAGTAATAAATTAAAAAGCATAAAGATTATCAAGTAAATAAAATCTTGATACTTACCTAACGCTAGGTAATCATCAACAGCCACTTTTATAAGGTACGGAGTAAGTGTAGAGAAAATAGAAATTAATATTGCTGAAATTGCTACAAAAACAAACACAGTTTTGTAAACTAGAACATACTCTAATAATCTTTTAAAAAGTGTGACATCAAAAAGGTTTGAGTTTTTACTCATCTAATAATGTGTTTTTTGGATAAATAATATTTGTTAAACTTAAACCGTGAGCTGGAACTGAATAACCTGCTTTCTCTCTGTTTTTACTCAAAATGACAGTTTCAAGGTGGGAAATATCATACTTTCCCTCCCCTATTTCTATAAGAGTTCCAACAATTGCTCTCACCATATTTCTTAAAAAACGGTTGGCTGATATTTCAAAAACCCAATGATTTGCCTTTAAACTCCATTTTGCATCTGTAATAGTACAATCAAAAGTATGTACATCAGTATTAGATTTTGAAAAAGACTTAAAATTTTTATAATTATAAAGCTTCAAGGCTGCTAAATTCATTTTATGAAAATTTATATCCTTTCTAAGATAATAAGAACTTTTAATGAGAAATGGATTTTTAAACGTATTGATTTTATATTGATAAGTTCTACTTAAAGCATCAAATCTAGCATGAAAATCGTCCTTGACTTTATATAATCTGCTAATGGAAATGTCTTTTGGTAAAAAAGAGTTTGATTTATAAATAAAATTTGATTTATCATTTATTATTTGATTATAATCAAAATGTGCACAAAAGTAAGAGGAATGAACACCAGCATCTGTTCTACCTGCACCAACGATGTTAATTTTTGTATTTAAAATAGTTGATAAGCACTTTTCAATTGTTTCTTGAACAGAAACAGAATTGGGTTGTATTTGCCAACCATGATAATTAGCTCCATTAAAAGATAATTCTAATAAATATCGCAAGAGAAATACTACTTTTGTTTAATAAACCAAATATACTTTTTTAAAAAAGTCAAAAAAATTTTAATTGAAAAAAATTCTATTATTATCGGATACACATAGTTTTATTGATGATAGTATAAAAAAATATGCAAAAAAAGTAGATGAAATATGGCATGCTGGTGATATAGGTAATATTGAGGTCTATGATAATTTAAAAAAAATTACAAAAACAAGAGCTGTTTATGGAAATATTGATGACTATCTTGTAAGGTCTTCAATACAAGAGATTAATACTTTTATTTGTGAGAAAGTAAAGGTTTCTATGATTCATATTGCTGGAAAGCCTCCATATTATAATAAAAAAAGTAAATCTTTAATTAAAAAAGAAAATCCTAAAATATTCATATGTGGACATTCTCATATACTAAAAATTGAATTTGATAAAATTAATAATGTATTATACCTAAATCCTGGTGCCGCAGGTAGACATGGTTTTCATAAAAAAAGAACTATGATAAGATTTGAAATTAATGAAGATAAAATTGAAAATATGGAAGTAATTGAACTAGGAAATCGTTCAAAGCTACCTCAATCTATTTGATGAACTAATTATAGCTTGATCTTTTTTTATTGAACTAATTGACATAAAAATTAAGAAAAAAGAGATTAAAAAATATATAAGCCCAGGATCTATAATTGAAATTTTTAAAGATCTTTCGTCAAATAAATTTATTAATCCAAATACTAGAGTTAAAGATAAAAACCTCAATATGTTTATTTGATAGGATGGTTTTTTAAATAAAAAAATATTAATCAAAATTATCATTGCTGAAATTTCAGCAAAAAAATAATTTTCCACGTATGGCCTAAAATAACCAAAATAAGAGTCAGGCAGTGATGCTGTTGGATCAGAATCTAAACTAATTACAATAATGATATTTAACAAAAACATCAAAAACATGTATAATGATTGAACTCTTTGTAACATAATTTTTTTTTTTAAAAACATAAATTTATGTATTTAAATTGATTTAATAATTAATTGTATATTTACATTGATTATTGTAATCATTCCCACAATCACATATAACGAATCACATTCTTCAACATATTATTATAAACTTAAACAACAAAAATGTTTGAAATATCCGCATTAAAAGAAAAAAAAATTGCTGAATTACAAGAAATTGCTTCAAAACTCGGCATTACTAAGGTTACAGGATTAAAAAAAATGGATTTAGCCTACAAGATAATTGATCATTATGCAGCTAATCCTAACTCTGGAAAAGAAGATACTGTAAAAGAAAAAAGTAATTCTAACGAGAAAAAAGTTTCAAAAAAAGAAACTAAAAAAGAGGACGTTAAACCAAATAGCGAAGTTTCTAAAGAACCTTCACATAAAA
>Ga0213869_10002017_pt1 | contig 14491 bp, 18 predicted proteins | sample PICome_10_FD_160083 | JGI IMG/M metagenome (GOLD analysis project Ga0213869, IMG submission 160083) | Coastal seawater microbial communities near Pivers Island, North Carolina, United States - PICO132 | ecosystem: Environmental > Aquatic > Marine > Coastal | place: USA: North Carolina...
CCCCATACAACCTTAATGGAGACTAAAGATTCTGACTTTAGAATTAATTTAATTAAAGAGGGTTTAGAAACAATAACGGAAGAAAGCGATGCGTATGTTTATGTAGATATAGGACATAGCAATTGGCTAGACCCTAAAGATGCCGCAGAACTAATTACAAGGGTCTCTAATGACCGTGTAAGGGGATTTAGTGTTAATGTTAGTAACTATAGATCAACAAAAGAAAGTATGGAATGGGCATTAAAGATATGCGAATACAACGATAATTGGCATTTTGTTATAGATACAAGTCGCAATGGCAATGGTCCTCATGGTAATGATTGGTGTAACCCACCTGGTAGATTAGTAGGAGAACATCCTACTTGTGATACAGGTGAAGAGAAATGTGATGCATTCTTATGGATAAAGATACCAGGAGAATCAGATGGTAAGGGTAATGGTGGTCCCAGAGCTGGAAAGTTTTGGCCTGAAATGGCTACAGAATTAGTTAAGGATATTAACTAACTCCAGAAGGATCAGTAACGTCAACAGTATCTGGACTAGGCTCTATCTCATGATCTGCCCTTGGTGAATTTAACTCAGCATCTAAATAATTTTTAGCACCTTGTAAATAACTATGTGCCTTAACTATTTTTGCTTGCCACCAATGAGGGAAATCTGAATCTGGTAAAGTCTTTAACATCTTATGTAGATCTATAGCATTTTTACCTATAAGATATAATTCTTTTGAGATCATACCTCTTTCGTTATCTACATGTCCAACTGCTTGTTTCTCAGTATCGCCTTCACCTGTATCTGATTTGTAATCGACACCCGGTTCACCGTCTTCGTTAATTATTCCTGCTAATTGTTGTAATCTATCTATTTCGTTCATACTAGTATTTATCACAAATAGACTCTAGATCAAACAATAACTTCTTAAATTGTCGTTGCTCTCTAAATACTTCTTGATTATGTCTTAACCTATCCATTGCAACATCACTATTAAGTATGTCTTCTAATTCTTGTAAAGGCATATTTCCTATAGTATCTAAAAGTTCTATACTCTGTTCTACATTTTTATAATAATAGTGTGGGTCTTTTTTCATACCAAACAAATCATCGAACCCTCTATATCCCATTTGTTGTAATACTAATTCAGCTCTTGGAATACCCAAATTTACAAAAGGCATTCCATATACAAAGTTTTTGTAAGTTTTTTCTGTAAAGAATATTCTGTCAGATGTTTTCAATTGGTCAGGTTGCCAAAAGTCTAAACTTACATGTGTTTCATGAGGCAAGTTAATACCGCCATGTAATATTACTTCATCTTCAAAACACCATTCTAAACTTCCTTCTATGGAATTAGGTATTATTTTTTTATTATAATCTTTGAATTTTTCTTTGTGGTTTTCTACTGTAACGCCTTCGTCTAAGTAATCAAAATAGTCTAAAAATCTTATGTCGTGTTCTTCATAATCTTTTGTTGCATGCCAACTATAATATGATTTATCTATGAAGCCCTTTTTATACATAACAATATGAAATAATTTTCTAAGCCTTCTTCCGTTCTTTTTATAACTTATAAAATGTTTTTTTAATTTTCTAGGAGTAATAGGCCTATAAATTAAATCCAATCCAGGTGTTTCGTGCGGCGTCCCTTTAAGATCCAATAACAAATCTATGTATATATTATACATAAGTTCGAACCCTGTACAGGAAAAACAAGTATGTCTAATATCATAATCTGTAACAAAATTTTCTATAGAATTCTGTCCTGTAAAAACTATAATATCTAAAGGATCTACATCTAATGCTTCTAGTCTATCTATTAGTGTATAATATTTGTCATCAACAAATTCTTCTATACAGGTATCTATAATAATTTTATTACTCTTGTGTTTTTTATAGTATGTAACAATTTCCTGTATTTCTTGCATAGGCACATGATGTACTGTATTTGTATGAACAAATATAAGGGTAGGTTGTTGAGTATCCTCAACTAAATTTATAGGCAATTCAATACCTTTATTACTATAATATCTTAAATAACCTAATAGGGATTTATGTTCTACTTGTTCGGATGAACAATAGAACTTATCTAAAACATTAATCATGCTAGTATTTATAATTAATGTTTGTTGGTGTAGTGGATTTTTTGCTTAACTACAACCGCATGAAGAACATGCCTTTAATATATGTTTCTTTTGACCGCAATTAGGACATTTTTCTTCGTTGGTATCACAATTTGCTTCTTCAATACCTGCTAACTTTTTAAGTTCTTCTATTGATTCCATTTCTGCATCTTCTGGATCAAAGTCTCGTTCGCCGTGATCTTTAAAGTCTGCATTATGAACTAAATCTTCTATGTAACCTTGAACAACTTCATCTCTGTCATCGTCCATGTGCAAGTTATGATCCATTGCATACTCAGTCATTTCCTGATCAAGTTCTTCCATGCTAATTTGTAGTTCTTGTGCTAATTCCTCTTCACCTTTATTGTAGGCATTCATTAATCTTTCGTACTCTAATTCTTCTCTTGAAGGCTCACTTAAAGGGTCTAAACTTTCTTCCATTTCAGGTTCTTCTGGCTCAGCATCTATAAGTCCTGCATCTATAAGTATATCTCTAGCACCATCGTCTAATGCCCATACAGGAGGATTTTCTTCGTCATCTTTCCATGCATCTATAATTGCTTTTTGTATGTCATTTGATTTGTCTGCTATATCTGATACTTTATTGTAGAACGCATCTGCTTGATCCATAGCCATATCTTTGACTTTGCCTTCATCCATTTCATCTTCTGAAATACTGTAATTAGATCTAATTTCATCTAAATCTAAACTTTCTAGAGCACCAGATTCAGGGTCAAATTCTCTATTGTCTCCTGCTTCTAACTCCATATTTTTAAGTGAATGCTTAACTAGGTCCATAACAAAACCTTTATCTTCTGCTTCTAGATCTGTTATACCGCCTTCCCTCATACCGTCTAATATTTTATTAAGTTTACTACTAACTGCTAAACCGTTTTCGTCTGGCATAATTCTTTCGTTAATTTCTGATAATAAGGCTACTGGTGATTTGAGTAGTTCTTTAACATACATTTCCTTTTTGGCATCCATGTCATTTACATCTGCACCTTCTGGGAATCTGTTTGCAATACTTAGTTTAGAAGAACTTTTACTTACTTCAGCAAATGTTATATCTTTAACTGATACTTGGTCCTCAAACTCTATAGGAGCACCTTCAGTTACTTCTAATCCTGCTAGTTGTTTCATTATGTTTAGATCTTCACTCATCTTTTCACCTGCTAATTTATTGTAAACAAGATTAAATACTTGTTCATTATAGTCTTTGAACTGTTTAGAAAATACTTCTTTAGCCGACTCTTTGTCAGGACTATTTTTAATAGCATTTCTAAATGCAGTTGCACTAGCCACTTCTCCTTCTACTTCTATGTTCTTTACAGGATAAAGATATCCTCTAACTTTCATTGGAAGTGGTTCGTCCTTTATAGTATTTATCATCTGATAGTACTTTGGCCTATGCTTACCAGTCTCTTTATCTGGGTTTACAGTCATATCTAAGCCTGTCTCTGGGTCTATATTATTTAAAGGAAATCTTGTACCTATGTCTTTTTCGCCTACTGCAAATATTACCTGAGTTTCTTCATGATCAAACTGATCATAGAATGTATGTAAATATGGTTGTCTTGCAAATAATACTTTATCAGAATCTATGCCTTGTGTCTGTGCGATTAATTGTTTCTCTTTGAAATTAAATGGTGATCCTTCTTCGGTTTTATCTGACGTGCCAATATAAACTTCTGCATCAGGAAATGCAGATTTTAAATGATCATAAACAGCCAAATGATGATTTAACATCGGCTGAAATCTGCCAGGATATATTACTACCTTTTTCATATTTACTATTTATCATTATCTATGTAATGTTCTTTAATAACTTTGTAAGCAGATTTTACACAGGATATTTTTCTATCATCACTTACCATGTGATTATTTCCACTTATCATAGTTTCTCTTTGTTCAGGATTTAAACCCATACTAGATGATAAATCGTCTACTATTTCTGTTATACAGTAATTTGAATTTACTTTACAATACTCGTGTGGAAAGTCTGCAAATGCAGGTATATGATAAGTCTTACATTTATGATTGAATTTAAGAAGATAATTTACATACATCGCTCCTCGAAATACTGCATCTTCTTTATCATGTAAATGAATTAAATAATTGTTCCAAGCAGAAAATTCTCTTTCACTAATATAATTTCCTTCATTAGGTACATTTATAGATTCTAATTTTTCTTCTAATGACAAAAAATCTGGTATTGGTCTAAAATTTTTTCCTTTAAAATATTCTCTGTAAACAGACGTATATACAAATACAACAATATCGTTTGGTTGTATAAAGTCTAAATTTTCTAAGTATTGTTTTACTAAAAAAGGTATGCTTGAACCTGCTGTGCCTAAATGTGCTATATTACAATTAAAATCTCTTGCTAAGAGATCAGTCCATTCTAATTTATTTTCATCTTCAGTTTCACAATTAAAAGAAGTATCACAAAAACTATCACCGAAAAACCAGATCTTATTCATTAGTAAGGACGCCAAAGACTTAGTTCACCTATTTCTACATGCTGTGGTTGGTTTATTGCCCAAGCAATAGCATCCGCAGTTTCTTTTGCTGTGAGCATATTTGTTTTACCATGTAGTTTTTGTGTCATGTCAGTTTCTACATAGCCTGGATTTACGTTAATCATTCTACATTTTCTATCTGTTTTAAACATTAATAAAAATGCTTGATGGCTTAATGCGGCCTTTGAAGCAGAATAGCCTGTGGTATTCCCACTTAGTCCTGGATATTTAGATAAACTCGATATGTTTACTATTGTTTTTGTTTCGTCATCTTTCCACATTTCAAATAAAGAATTTAGTAAATCTATCTGTGCATATCCTCTCCATGCGTTGTTTACAAATACATCAAAGTCTTTTACAGATCTGCAAATTAATCTTTGGTTTTCTGCAATATTAAAACCATTGCTTCTACTAAAGCCTTCTACTTGATGATCTTTGTCAAATATATCAAATAGTTCTTTGCCTATTCCTCTACTATGTCCAGTAATTGCTATCTTCATATTTAACTCCTATAATGTGCCAGCGATCTTCTCCCCCAAAATTTAATGCTGAATGGTATTGTGTTGTATTTACTTCATATATTTTCCCACACTCCATGTGGTTCAAAGTAGGATTTTTATTATTCTTATCTTCACCAAAGAATATCATATATGCTTGATCATTTGTTACTACAGGTATATGACATCTTATGTTAGTCACACCTTTTTGTCCGTCTTTGTGTATGGAGTAAGTTGCATGGGGAGGCATCTTCATTGCTCTCCATCTATAATATTGATTATTTTCTTCTATAAGTTTGTGTATATATGTGCCTTCTAAAGAATTATTTATTTTACTGTAAAGTTTTTCTCTATATGGCAATTCTAAAATTGAACCAATGCTACATGTCCAATCATCATTGCCATCTATAGATGTTAAACTAATCTGATTCAAATCTTGTAAATTGTGTGTATCAATTATTTGTAAGAGCTCGTTAAACAACAAATGTCTATATTCATGTGATTTAATTTCTTTAATATACATACTACTTTGTAATTGCCTTAGTTATAAGATCTTCTATATTAGTTCCTAAATATTTAAATTTTGTTTCTGGTCTTTTTATATAAGGATTATGATCTAAAATATCTTCCATACAAAGTACTTCTCCTGGATATTTTTCTAATAAATCTATTAATTGCTCGTATCTATATAACAAAGTTTCCCCACACCAACTAAATTCATCTTTTGTAATATCTAATAATGTTTTCCTGTTGCCTCTGCTCCATTCTCCAGTTTTTCTTGCTAATGCTAGACTGGTAATTTGCTCAGAAGTATTACGCCTATAACAATAAAAAACTTTATCACACTTTGTAAGCATGTCATCTAGTATGTCATTCGCAACATCTTTAGGTGCTCTCCTATAAATTTGATAAGGATCTATTTTAGCCATGCTATTTTCTGTATTCGACCATTTTTCCCACTGCTTAATTATAAATTTAGTATCATTATTTTCCCAATTTTTCTCCTGTTTTAGTGCTGTTACAGGATTAAAAATCTCAAAAAAATTATTTTTACAACTGTATCTATTTCGTAAATTTTTGTAAATCGACATAGAACCGCTTCTAGGAGTTGCTACTAATATTACTTTCATATGCTTAATCCTAAATTATCAGGTAACTCTTTCCCTTCACAAAAGAATCTAGATTTATAAGTATATTTTTGATCATTAGTTGCGAAGTCTTCGTAATATACTGTTTTACCTGGAAATTTATCTCTAACAGTATCCAATCTTTTTACATCTAATTTTAATTTATCTAATTCTTTTTCTAAAAAATCCATACTTACATCAAATTTCCATTCTTTATATTGTCTATAGTACGAATATTTACTTTTTAAATTTGCAGTAATTATACTTTTTAAATGATCTGTTGTGTTTTTTCTATACAAGTAATATATTTTGTCTGCTGTACCGTATACTAAATTTTCATAAAATTCTAAAGGTTCTTTTGATCCAGGCATGTCTTCAAAGTCTCTAGTAAACATTTTACCAATACAACTACCATGACTCCATATGCGTAAACTATCATCCATTGTGCGGGGGAAATCGTAACCAAACTTAGATGTTAATGCTTTGTGATGAAATAGTTCACCTGCATGTTTTACATTATATTTTTTAGCAAGGACTCTGGAATAAAACGTACTACCGCTTCTTGGTATTGTGATAAGTGCGATTCTCATAGCACTATTTATTTTTTAGATTTTGTTTTCTTCTTCTTTTTAGGCTTCTTTAACAAGTGTTGTTGTGAGCCTTCTGGTGCTGACCATAACTTATCCATTTGAAACATAGCACCATATTCTTGTATTTTAACTTTTAGATTGCTAGTACCTTTATGTATTCTGTGATATGTATTTTTAGGAATGAATACAGTATCGCCTTCTTTCAACTCTTTTGGTAATTGATTGTCCATTTGTAATTTCCAGCCAGTGCCTTCTACTACTTGAACATAACGATCTTCGCGATCTCTATGCCACACGAGTTCTTCTGATTCCACAGACTCTGAAAACTCTCTGAGTATTGTATTTGGGGATAATTGTTTTTGGATGTAAGGGTTTACCACCATTTACCACCTTTTACTAAGCCGTAACGTGGAAGTCTACATGCCCAGTAACCGGCTTTTTGTTTATCATTTTTCTTTTCGCAATTATGTCTTGCGGCAAATGATTTTGCTCTTGCTTTATTGCCTGATTTAGTTTTTAAGCCAGGGTCACCAAATGAAATCTTTTTAACATTTCCTTTAGGTGTTTTAACATAAACGTAATATTTCTTACTGCCACCTCTTTTAGGTTTATTAAGTTCTACTTTCTTACCTTGATATTCTGCTTCAGAAGCCATTACTTTATTCTTTTTAAGTTTTGCTTGATAACTAGGTGTAGTTTTTGCTAAGTCTCTTGCTCTACCTTTAGCAATTTTTTGTCCCATTGGTGTTTGATAGCCGTATTTCATTGGGTACTTAGGATCTGTTGAATGCCACATCTCACCCTTTCTAATAAATTCTCTTTCAGCACCGCCTATATTTATAGATTGAACTTCTACTCGTTCACCGTCTATTTTAGGTCTACCTCTAACTGCTTCGGCATGCATTGCCGCCATATGTTTTTTGTATTTTGCTGAACCTTTCTTATGTGGTGATTTACCTTCTTCTAGTTTAACACCATACATTTCTTTTGCTAATAATTTAATTTCATCTGCTTGTTCAGAATCAATACTCTCTAATTCAGCATATAATTCATACATGTCACCGCCACTGTTATCAGGACCAATTGCATCTTTTAATAAATCTGTTAGTTTTTCTATATCTGTTCTTTCGTCTTTTAATTCGTTTAATCCTGCTAGATTCTTCATTCGATCTATTTCAACACTTTCTGGAAATGCTATTTGTTTTGCCTTACCGGCTAAGTCTGAAGCCTTTGCTCTACCTAATTGTGGGTAGTCTGTTCTAATTTGTTGGACGATCATTCTAGGATCATCCATGTTAGGCATCATCCTTGCGGCTTGTTTAATAACTTCTTCGTCACCTGGATAGTTTGCTTTGGCTTGTTGTCTTTGTGCTTGACGTTCATCATGGTCTTTAATTGCCTTCCAACTTACTGTGTCGCCATCATAAGTTAATTCACCATCGTCACAACCGTAGTTACCAAATCCATAACAATCTTCATCATCTTCTATATTAGGACACTCTGGGCAATGGCCGTCTTTAACATACTCTGCTTCAACTCTATTTGATTGTGCTAACGCATCCTGTAATTGATTGTATGCTTCTGTTCTTTCTTCAGCATCGTAATAACCATCTGGTGTGCCAATCATCTTTTGTTCGGCTTCTTCAATAGATTCTTCCAGATACGGAACATCCAACCAAACACGACCTACACCTTTAAGTTCAACACTTTCGCCTATATCGGTGGTAAGCATTTCTTCACTTTCCCAATCTAATTCAGGAAGTGAACCTGCTTCTCTTAATTGCTTGGCTTTTTTAAATGTATCAAAGTAGGCTTCACTTTGATATCTGAAAAGACTGTCTACAAGAGGTACACCCTCTTTAACATGTTTTGCTAATGCTTGAAGCGATTCATTAGTAGTGGTACTTTCCATTCTAACTAATCCATCTGCTGTAAGTTTCCAGCCGTAATTTAATAATGCTTTTGCATAATAATTATCTTGAACACGTCTAGGAGCATCGTCCCAGTTTTTACCAGTGTCTTGCTCATAATTATAAGCCGCATCTTCCCAGGCTTGTTCTATAGAGTCACTTGCGTATTCTTTAATTACGTTATTAGTTGTAAAATGTCTTAGTTTCATACAACTATTTATCAGATTATTCTGATTCTGGCTTAACCCAAACTATTTCAACTCCTCGTCTTGTAAGTTCGTTTCTGCACTTTTGCTTTACTTTAGGCTTTTGTCCTTTGTTAATATAATCTATAAGTTCTTGTTTGGGGGCGTTTTTGATGTAAAAGTGTTCTATTCTAGTACCTTGACCTTTTACGAATGTTTTTTGTGAGGGTTTGAATTTTACTGGCATGTGTGTCTCCTAATTATGCAATATTTATCTACTGCTACTAGGAGACATGCTTTTTTTAGTCTTCTTTTTTCCAGATAGTCCATGCACCATAGGCAATCATGCCGTATGCAATTAAATTAACAGGTGCAAGTATCATTAAGATACCACCTGCAATTAGGACACCACCGTCCCAACTAGTTCTTTCTTTAAGTCTTGCTTTTAAAAAGTCCATTACGTTCTCCTATGAAATTGTTCCAGTATAATAAACTGCTACTGTGGCCGAACCTGCACTAGCACCGCCTTGTGTAACGATTGCACTAATGGCTGTTTCTGATTCATAAAGATGATCGTTTTCAAATTTAAATTGTCCGCCGTCTGGGTCGAAGCCATTAAACAATCTATCTGTATCACCTGAATCACCAACTACAATCTCTGTTGTATCATTATGATCTGTCCAGTTACCAGCACCTTTTTCAACAACTACTGACTGTACTCTGGTGTTAGCCGCCGCTGTTCCAATTGCTACTGTTCCACTGTTATAGTTTACAGATGTCTTTATATACTGAAGTTTTTGTGCTGTTGCACCATCTAATTGAGTTTGTGTGACTGCATGGGTGGCATCTGTTCCTTGGCCAATTGCAATACTTTCTAGAGCACCGTCTTTATCCTTAAGACTAATAATAGCACTATCACTAGCATCAATAACTGCACCTTGTTTACCAAGTTCTATAGTTGTACTAGCACCTGCTATACCATAGTTTTTTACTGAGTCTACCATATTAGTTTCCTATATTAAGAAATGTTACCTAAGTCAGCATTACTGTTTTGTGATTGGTTAATTGAACCGTAATCAGTTACACTTATACTATCACTTGCTAATACAACACTTACTGTGGCTGTACCGGCACTTGCGGCACCGTTTGTTACTTCTGCTGTAAGTACTGATTCTGCTGTGTATTCGTATTGATATTGTGAATGATATTGAGCCGCTTTAGTTACGTCAACATCTCCACTTCTAATGAACCTTGCACCATTTGAAGTATCGCCTACTTCAACATAGTCACCAGCACCACCACTTGACCAAGGACTAGGAACATCAACTGTTACTGATATAATCCTACTACCTGCGGCAATAGTGGCAATGTTACTTGCACCTGTATCGTTATAGTCAACATCTAATGTTATATGTTGTACTAAATCTGCCGATGTTGCATCTAACTGAGCTTTAGTAACAGCCTGTGTGGCCACTGTAGCATTTGCTATTGCAATTTTTTGTAGGGCATCGCCTGATGTGTAGAATCCAATAGCATCTGAATTACCACTAATATATGAGCCTTGCTTACCAAGTTCTAAATTAGTACTAACTCCTGCTAAATTGTATTTTTTGACTGTAGCCATTTAAAATCTCCAGAGTTTTGTAAATTTACTAATAGTATTTATCAAATTGTTGACATTCTATTCTATTGTGCTATAATACTCGTATGTTCAATCAAGACATACAACGTATCGGTTTTTGCTGTAAATACTTATCCTCTGATCAGGCACAGCCTAAGAAACTACTGGAAGAGACACAGCGACCTTATAATACTAGATCTACTACTATTGCATGGTTAAAACGTCAAACAATAGACGTTGCGGAACAACGACTGTGGGACTTAATGGAACATAATATACAAAGTTATTACAATCTAGTACAATATACAGGTAGCCTGATACCTCAACGTAGAATGGTACGACTAGGCAGTGATTGTTTACCAGCATTTACAGAGGAAAATTGGTCTTACTTTTGGCAAAAACCTGACGTACAGGCATATTGCGAAAAAGAGTTTGCTAAAGTAGGTGAACTTGCAAGGCAACTAGATGTTAAACTAAGTTTCCATCCAGGACAGTTTTGTGTACTTGCTAGTGATAATCCTGATGTTGTAAGACGCAGTATAGAAGAATTTGAATATCATGTAAACATGGCACGTTGGATGGGCTATGGTAAAGAGTTCCAAGATTTTAAATGCAATGTACATATCTCAGGTAGACAAGGGTATCAAGGTATTATAGATGTACTACCTAAACTTACACCCGAAGCAAGAAATATTATTACTATCGAGAATGACGAAATGTGTCATGGTTTAGATCAATCTCTACATCTAGAAAAACATGTTGCTCTTGTATTGGACATACATCATCATTGGATTAGAGATGAGGAATACATACAAGCAGATGATGATAGAGTTAAACGTGTAATAGATAGTTGGCGTGGTGTCAGACCAACACTACACTACAGTTACAGTCGTGATGAGTGGTTACCAGAAGGGTATACTCATAATGAGAAACATGATATAAATATACTATTAGAAGACGGTAGTAAAAAGCAAAAGTTACGAGCACACTCTGATTTTTATCCTAATACAACTGTAAATGAATGGGCATTGTCCTTTTGGAATAATTTTGATATACAATGTGAAGCAAAGGCAAAAAATTTAGCAAGTGAACAACTCTACAAACAAGCAAAAGAAACTCTTAATCTGTGCTGATAGTTTTTGTGCTGAAGATAAACTAGATAAAAAAAGATGGGCATGGTGGAATCTTCTTGCTAGAGATCTTAATGCTGAAACAATTAATCTTTCAATAACAGGTGCAAGTAATTTTAACATCTTTTTACAATTAGAAGAAGGATTAAAACATAACCCTGACTATATTCTTATATCACTTACAGCACCTAATAGGGTAGAAGAAACACGACCTGAATATAAAGGTATGGAATTCGAATACAAACCTATAGATGTTTCTTATAAAGACCTTGAAACCGGAAGATTGTCATCTTGGGCAGTACACGAAAGAATAGAACGCAACCAAATTACAGTTGATCAAGGTAATAAATTTTTTGATTACAATGTAAATAAAAGAAAAGACGAGTTAATTGTTGAGAGTATATTAGAAAGAATAAAGGGAACTAAAAGCCTGGTATTATCTAATTTGTTTTGGGATTGCTCGGTAAAGGATAATATTAACTTTGATATTGCACCTAAAGACTATTGTGATATAGTAACAGGACAGTTAGACGAACCAGAAGCAGGACATATACATAAAACATATCATATAAAATTTTATTATGATCAATTAGTAGATAAGGCAGAAGAATTATTTAAAGATGAAACATCCTAAAGATAAAGAATCAGAGTTGCCTCTTATAAAATTTAAGGGTAAAAAAATCTGTCTACTTACAAATTACAGAACTGCCAGTACTTATTTTATAAGAGAAACATTCTTTACTAATAAAATACCTCCTACAGGTAATTGGGAACATTTTAATAATCGTAACTTCCTTAAAGCATATAAAGAATTAAAGCCTGTAAATAAATTTATTTTTAAATTAATGCCAGATCAAATAGATCATGCTTACGAAAAATTTGAAGCAATTAATACACTTTGTGATGAAATAGTTTATTTGTATAGAAGAGATTTCGAAGCACAGGCTAAAAGTTGGGTTGCTTGGAATTTATCTGGCGATCATGAGCATCATTGGGGAGAAGAAAAACAATTTTCTATAAATGTTACACAACCGGTTGCTGATTTGTACACTAATCAACTAATAGAAAATTATAAGTTTATGAAACAAATTTTTAAAAAGTACCCAGGCTCTGTTTACTGCATGGAAGACTTTCCAGTACAAAGACCTTATAATAGAAAATATAATTGGTCTAACCAAGTAAACATACAACCATTTAATACACATAAAGAAGTTTTTAGAAGTTAAATAGCACTATGAAGGTTTTAATTATTGGTGGCTGTGGCTATGTGGGTTCAGCAATTGGTAAACATCTCGCAGACAAACATGAGATTACCAATGTAGATTTAGAATGGTTTGGTAATCATTCTTATGCCCATACTATTAATATGGACTACAATGATTTAACGCCTAAGTTCTTAGAGCAGTTTAATGTTGTTGTACTCACAGCAGGTCATAGTAGTGTTAAGATGTGTGATACAGACTTACAAAGCAGTTTTAATAACAACGTAAGAAACTTTGTAAACCTTACCAACAAATTAACAACACAAAAATTTATATATGCCAGTAGTGCCAGTGTGTATGGTAATACATCTGAGACAGAGATATCAGAGGACAATGTAAACTTTAGTCCTATAAACTATTATGATATGACTAAGTTACATATAGATCACATTATGCATTTAAGTCCGTTAGACTATTATGGTTTAAGATTTGGTACAGTAAATGGGCCAGCACCCAGTATTAGAACAGATGTAATGATCAATGCAATGGTGAATACTGCTATGCAAAAAGGTGAGATACATGTTTTTAATGCAGACACTCGCAGAAGTATATTAGGCATAAACGATTTATGTAGAGCAGTAGATACGATTATAGATGATAACATTATGTCCAACAGAGGCATATACAATACAGCAAGTTTTACGAATACAGCAGGAGAGATAGCACAGGCAGTAGGCAAATATGCCAACGTACCTGTTATAGACAAAGATCCTCCTAGTGTTATCTTTAATGAGAAGTTACAAAACAAAACATATGACTTTGGTATAAGTACTGCAAAGTTTGAGAATACATTTAACTTTAAGTTTACAGATACATTAGATAGTATTACACAGGAGATGGTAGATCAATATGCAAAATGCAATAGAGACCACAGAGCAGAACTCGTACACTACACTTAATAATTGTGTAGCATGTGGGGGTTCTAACTTAGAACAATTCTTAGACTTGGCTGAACAGCCACTTGCTAATAACTATCATGACGGTAGTGGGGCAGGAGAATCATATCAACTAGGATTAAACTTGTGTACTGATTGCTATCATACTCAACTCCCTGTAAGTGTAAATCCTAAAGAGATGTTTGATCATTATCTTTATGTTACAGGCACAAGTCAAACACTTAGAGACTATTGTGATTGGTTTGCACAATTTGTTACAGACAGAGAACAACTTACACACGGCAACGTTTTAGATATTGCATGTAATGACGGGACACAATTAGATAGTTTTAGGAAACTGGGTTGGAAAACATTTGGCGTAGACCCAGCAAAAAATTTATTTGAGATAGCATTAGAGAAAGGACACATGGTGCGTAATGCATATTGGCCTATTAGTTATCCGCAAATGGATGTGATTACAGCACAAAATGTTTGTGCCCATACTCCTAACCCACTAGAGTTTTTAGAAGGTGTTAGGAAGTCTTTAACACCAGATGGCACAGCATACATACAAACAAGTCAAAGCCAAATGTATCAACGTAACGAATTTGATACAACATACCATGAGCATATAAGTTTCTTTAGTGCAAACAGTATG
>Ga0213869_10002020_pt1 | contig 14452 bp, 15 predicted proteins | sample PICome_10_FD_160083 | JGI IMG/M metagenome (GOLD analysis project Ga0213869, IMG submission 160083) | Coastal seawater microbial communities near Pivers Island, North Carolina, United States - PICO132 | ecosystem: Environmental > Aquatic > Marine > Coastal | place: USA: North Carolina...
TCTGAGCAAACAATCATAGAGGCTCTTTGTCTAACAAGGAGATTAAAAAGCTTTGTGCCAGCTGCTGCAAAAGATAATCCTCCGCCGCCAAATGTGACCTTTGAAAAAGAACAAAATATTGCTGTTTGATCTAGGGCATCACACTTCTTAGCTAGCTCCCATGATGGGGTTTGATCAATGGTTGGTCCAAAGTCATGCAATAGGTATGCATGATCTAAGATAAAAAGAAATTCACTTGAATAAGCCTTCCCGGCCTTCATGATTTCTAACATATTTTCATCTGAGTAAATATCGCCTGTTGGATTAGAGTGCCGAGGAACACATATGATTCCTTTTATATTCTCGTGGCCTGCAAGCAATTCTTTAAACTTATCAATATCAATCCCAGATCCGCACAAGGGGACTGGTAACATTTCTATGCCAAAATCATCTAGTAGCCTGAAATGTCTATCGAAGCCAGGTACCGGGCAAATAAATTTCAAATTTTCTTGCTCTTTCCATGGCGTCTCTAAACCAAAAAGATGATTTGCAAGAATGAGCTGATAGATAAGAAGTAAGCTAGATTGTTCTCCAACCAAAGTATTATCCACGGGTGCTGATAGTAATTCGCTTCCAAGGTTTCTTGCTTCTGGTATTCCCAGAGGATCGCCGTAATTTCGAACATCCACCCCGCTTTGGCTCTCAGCCGGAACTGTCATGCTCAAAAGATCATTTGAAAGATCTAGTTGATCAGAGCCTGGTTTGCCGCGCGTTAAGTCAATCTTAAGCTTTTTAGATTTTAAAGCGGCAAATTTAGATTCCAGAGATTCATCCATAGTATCATTGAGTATTTAAGTGAATATATTTTATAGGATAAATTTGTAAGTGGCATATATATGGATTCTTTTGATAGTGATAATCCTGTTATTGGGATTCCTGATCTATCTAAATATTAAGGATGGCTCTCAAAGCTCTGATTCTAAAGAATCTCTAAGAGACTTAGACAAAGCTGTTGAGCGACAAGAAGCAACATTATTTGATCTCACAAAAGATATTCAATCATTTCAAGATCCGCTGAATAAACTCAATAGATACCTTTCGGGAGGGACCTTGGCAGGTAAGTTTGGCGAATGGTCACTTGAAGCAATTATTAAAGATATCTTTCACCCCAATCAATTTGTAGCCAATGCAGAGGTCATAACTGGCTCAGGCAAAAGAGTTGAGTTTGCAATTAAACTTCCAGAAGGTTTGTTGCTACCTATTGATGCAAAATTTCCATCAGGTCTTTTTGACAATTATCTTCTTGCTGTGGATACAAAAGATCAGCAATTGGTAAAAAAATCAAAAGATGCTATCAAGCGGCATGTTCAAAATGATGCAAAGGATATTAATCTTAAATATATGCAATCAGGGATAACCATTGAGCTAGGTGTGATGTATATTCCCAGCGAATCGCTTATGCAGCTCATCGACTCGATGGCTAATTTAAGAGAAGAGATATTTAGAGATCACAGAGTGCTGATTATGGGACCCAATTCTCTTGCGGCGTATTTGATAAGTGTGCATATGGGCTTTAGGACTTTAGCTTTAAACGAAAGAGCCGGTGAAATCATGCAAGAATTTGGCAAGCTAAAAAAAGAGTTTTTAAACTTTGGTAGCTCTACAGAAGATCTCCAAAAAAGAGCTGATGCCATGCTGAAAGCCGTCAACGAACACGCAACTCGAGAAAGGCAGATGGAAAAAGCAATTAAAAATATGGATCAGCTTGATTCCTAATTAATAGTAGAAACGTCTCCACATATTCAGACCAAACAACATAGCCAAAAACCATAAGATTACTTCTGGAATATTAGGGTTGCTGTTATATCCAAAAAAGCCTTTTAAGAATAACCCCACTGAGCCTTTGTCATGCAGTGGGTGATAAATTGTTTTGCCGGTCTCAGCAGATTGAGTGGGTTCTAAAATATCCCAAACACGATAAATATCAGATTTCTCTATCTGCTCTGATTTCACTAAATACTCTTCTGCTTCATGCGTACCGTATGCAATCATGCCGGCGGAAAGAAAAACAAGTAGTAAAGTGGTGTATTTAAACACGCCTCGTAAATCAATTTTTCTGCCCTGCGTAACAATCAGATAGCCAATTAAGATGGCAAGAGCTGCGCCTGAAATAAATCCAATGTACGAAAAAGTGCCCGTAATTGAAAAGCTTGAGATCAAGAAAATAGCTGTCTCAAAACCTTCTCGTAAAATTGCAAAGAATACAACAAAAAATATGCCCCATGAAGAGATCTCCATAGCATTTAAGGCCTGTCCCTCTAAAACTTTTTTATCGCTAACATTTTTAGATAGCCAAAAAATTACATACCAAATTAAAAATGCTGTTAAGTACAAAAAGACTGCTTCAAATAAAGCCTGAGTGGAGTTATTTCCCAGAGCATTTTTAGCTTGAATAACCATAAATCCAACAGCAATACTTGCTAAAATGGAGGCAAGAACAGCATACCAAAGCTTGGTGAAATGAGCTGCTTGATTAGTTTTTTCAATCAGCAAATAAATTATTCCTACAACTAAAGATGCTTCCAGCACTTCTCTAAAAACAATTATAAATTCAGCCATGATTTTTCTTATACTCCATTTTAATGAGAATCATTCTCATTTAGATTAACACAAAGAAATGGCAATGTTAATGAAAAATTAGTTTTACAAATCTTGCTATAATCTCATTAATTTTTTAATCCCGTTTTTAAGATGAACAAAACTCCCCTCCATAGATCTCATATTGAATTAGGGGCAAAAATGGTCAATTTTTCTAATTGGGAAATGCCAATTAGTTACTCATCGTTTATAGAAGAACATAATGCGGTAAGAAACTCAGTTGGAATTTTTGACGTGTCTCACATGGCAATTTTTGATTTTGATGGTGGAGATCAAATTGCTTTCTTTGAAAAAATTTTTGCTAATGACATCAAAAAAATCTCTAAAGATAATAAGGCAATTTATGGCGCTTTGCTAAATGAACAAGGTGGTATTTTAGATGACTTAATCATCTATCATGCCAACGATAAATTTAGACTTGTCTCAAATTGTTCAACTCGAGAACAAAATAAAAATTGGTATGATAGGCATGCTGCTGAATTTGGCGTGAGGGTAATCGAAAGAGCTGATATGGGCATACTAGCTATTCAAGGACCTGATGCGCTCAGTACAGTTTCAGCCATTGAAGAAATTAATAATCAGATAAGCAGCCTTCAAACATTTGGGTGTATGTTTGATGGCGAAAAACTGTATGCAAGAACTGGGTATACTGGCGAAGATGGCCTTGAATTGATTCTTCCGGCTAAAGATATTAAGCATCTATGGGATCAAGCATTGGGGCTGGGATGCATGCCTATAGGTTTAGGAGCAAGAGACACTCTCAGGCTTGAGGCTGGACTCAACTTATATGGCAATGATATGACAATAGACAATCATCCATATGAATCGAATCTTGGCTGGACAATTGACATGAGCGATGAAAATCGCCAATTCATTGGCAAAGAGGCGCTTCTTTCCATTGATCAAAGCAAGTCACAGAAAATAACAGGAGTCATCCTTCAAGATAAAGGAGTCCTAAGACCTGGCTATGAAATCACTCACGAACAAGGAAATGGTATAGTTTTGAGCGGCTCATACTCTCCAACGCTCCAATCTAGCATTGGTCTTGCAAGGGTTGATCAGGGATTTAAAAAAAATGGCAAGGTTTTAATAAGAAATAAGGTGTTAAATATTGAATTTGTGTCGCCTAGATTCCTTGGACAGGGTAAAATGCATTCATGAAAAACATACCTGGTGATCTAAAGTTTCTTTCCTCGCATGAATGGGCAAGAATAGAGTCTGACGGAACCATTACTATAGGTATAAGTGATCATGCTCAAGATCTTTTGGGAGATATCGTCTTTGTTGAATTGCCCGAAGTTGGACAAACACTAGATGCCGAAAGTGATGCAGCGATTGTAGAATCAGTAAAGGCTGCTTCTGATGTCTATTCTCCTATTTCTGGAGAAGTTAAGGAAGTAAATTCACTGCTCGAAGATCAACCAGAAATAATAAATTCCTCGCCATATGAAGATGGGTGGTTCTATAAAATAAGCCCATCAGACTTAGGTGAGCTAGATAATTTATTGTCTCCTGAAGATTATAGTGCAGTCTGTGAAGACTGAATCTAAATAAAAAACTTCATTAAGGAGTTAAGTGCTCTTTAATACATATAAAAATAATGGAAAACATAAATAGTTTCGCACTTAGACATATTGGGTTAAGCCAAGCTGATATTGAAAATCTTCTTAAGCAGCTTGGTTACAAAGACTTGGAAGACTTCTCAAAATCTGTGCTCCCTGAAAATATCTTTACCGAAGAAAAACTAGGGCTTGATGATGCTTTATCTGAAGAGGAGGCGTTAAAAGCACTAAAGGAAATTTCAAAAAAAAATATTGTATATCGCTCATTCATCGGCCAAGGCTACTATGGAACGGTTACACCTAAAGTTATTTTAAGGAATGTGTTTGAAAACCCAGGATGGTATACATCTTATACCCCCTACCAAGCAGAGATCTCTCAAGGCAGACTGGAAGCTCTTATTAATTTCCAAACCATGGTTGGTGATCTTGCTGGATTTGAAATAGCCAATGCATCTCTTCTAGATGAAGCAACTGCTGCTGCAGAGTCCATGACTCTTGCTCATAGGGTTGGCAAATCAAAATCACAAAAATTTTTTATAGATCAAAATTGCTTTCCTCAAACAATTTCAGTAGTCACATCTAGAGCAAAACCAATTGGGATTGAGGTGGTAATTGGAGACCCCCAAAAATTAATTGAATTAAAAGAAGAAACATATTTTGGAGCTTTGCTTCAATATCCTGGTAATGATGGAGCGGTTATTGATTTCTCAAGAGTAATTGAGGGTATTCATAATCAAAATGGTTTAGCTGTCATGGCAACTGATTTATTATCTCTGACTATACTGAAGAGTCCTGGCGAGATGGGAGCTGATATCGCAATAGGTAGCTCTCAAAGATTTGGTGTGCCTCTTGGTTTTGGTGGTCCTCACGCAGCATTTATGGCTACCAAAGAAAAATACAAAAGGTCTTTGCCTGGTAGATTGGTTGGCGCATCAGTTGATGCAAGTGGAAAAACAGCATATCGACTAGCCTTGCAAACTAGAGAGCAGCATATTAGACGAGAGAAAGCTACAAGCAATATATGCACTGCTCAAGCGCTGCTAGCAATCATGGCAGGTTTTTATGCTGCATATCATGGCCCAGAAGGATTAAAGCAGATCGCCCAGTCTGTTCACTCAAAAACTAATGCTTTAGCAACAAAAATTAATGAGCTTGGTTATGATCTTCGTTCATCTGTCTTCTTTGATACCATCAGCATTCATACAAAATCACAAACTCAAGAAATATTTTCAGCAGCTCATGATCAGTTGATGAATATCAGAGTGCTCGATGAAGATCATATAAGCATTTCATTGGACGAAACCACTACAAACCAAGAAGTTAATAAAATAGTAAAACTTTTTAAACCCATCGAAAGAAAAGAAAAAGTTATTTTGAGCTTTGATTTGCCAGTAGATCTTCAAAGATCATCTAAATATCTTACTCATCCAGTCTTTCATATGTATCGAACTGAAACAGAAATGCTTAGATATATAAGAAAGCTTAGCGATAAGGATATAGCTCTAGATAGAGCCATGATTCCTTTGGGCTCATGCACCATGAAATTAAATGCTACGTCTGAGATGATTCCCGTCGGTTGGGAAGAATTTTCGAACATCCATCCTTATGCACCTAATGACCAAACAGTTGGATATAAAATTTTAATAGAAGATCTTGAAACTCAACTGTCTGAGATCACAGGTTATTCGGCTATATCATTACAACCAAATGCAGGCTCTCAAGGAGAATATGCTGGATTATTGGCGATCGATGCATTTCACAAAAAAAATGGTGATCATCAGAGAAAGATATGCTTAATTCCAGAGTCTGCTCATGGAACAAACCCAGCATCTGCTCAAATGGCTGGCATGAAAGTGGTTGCAATAAATTGTGATAAAAAGGGCAACATTGATCTTGAAGATTTAAAAGAAAAAGCTGAAAAATATTCAACAGAATTAGCTGCGATAATGATTACCTACCCCTCAACGCATGGGGTATTTGAGACTACTGTGGCAGAAGTATGCACAATCATTCATGGTCATGGCGGCAAAGTATACATAGATGGGGCTAACTTCAATGCAATGGTTGGAGTATGTAAACCTGGAAGCTTTGGAGGAGATGTATCACATCTGAATTTACATAAAACATTCTGCATTCCTCATGGTGGAGGTGGGCCGGGGGTTGGCCCAATTGGGGTTGCAAAAGATTTAGTGCCTCATTTACCAACAGATCCTTTAGTGTACAAGCCTTCATCAAATAATGTTGGGCCAGTCTCAGCAACAAATTTTGGGAGTGCATCAATTCTTCCAATCAGTTGGATGTATATTCAAATGATGGGTGCGTCGGGTCTTAGAAAAGCTACACAAGTAGCAATTCTCAGTGCGAATTATATAGCGCAAAAGCTTAGTCCTTATTACAAAATTTTATACACTGGAAAAAATGGTCTAATTGCACACGAATGCATTTTAGATATAAGACCTTTAAAAGAATTATGTGGAGTTGAGGTCGATGACATTGCAAAGCGCCTAATAGACTTCGGATTTCATGCACCAACTATGTCATTTCCAGTTCCAGGAACTTTAATGATTGAGCCAACTGAGAGTGAGTCATTGGCTGAGCTAGATAGATTTATTGAGGCAATGATTTGTATTCGTGATGAAATTGGCAAGGTTGAAGATGGAACTTATGCAATTGACGAAAGTCCTTTAAGAAATGCCCCACATTGTGCTGAAAAGGTTACTAGTGATGATTGGGAGTATAAATACTCTCGCTCTTTAGCTGCTTACCCTGTAGACCTAAAGGGAAGAAATAAATACTGGCCTCCAGTGGGAAGAGTGGATAATGTTTATGGGGATAAAAATCTAATGTGCTCTTGCCCATCTATGTCTGACTACAAAGAAGAAAGTTAAATTATCGGCAAATAGATTACTTCCCAGCCCCTTTCATTAGCGATTGCCTCAAGCTTTATATCTGGGTTTACAGCCTTTGGAAATTCAACCACTTCCATTAAAGGCAAGTCATTTATAGAGTCTGAATAAAATGTTACTCCAGAAAAATCATCATATTGATGGGCTTGCATCCAACTTTCTACTAATTTTAATTTCCCCGCCCCCAATGCTGATGGTGGTATAAACTCACCTGTGCATTTCTGATCTTCAAATTCAACTTTAGTGCCTATAACATTTTTAATGTCGAGTCTTTGAGCTATTGGTTTTACGATTAACTCATTTGTAGCACTCGCAAGCAATATTGTATGGCCCTTATCATGATGATCATGAATCAATTTAAGAGCAAAAATGTTAATCATAGGCTCAATAATTGTCTCTACAAAAGGTAGCATTATTTCGTTGATCTCATCGTGCGTCTTACCCACATAGGGCTTTAAGGCAAAATTCGTGTATTGATTAAAATCTAATTGACCTTGTTGATAATCTTGGATGAATTCATCATTCCTCAACTTAGCCACTTCATCAAGAAGATTTATGTCTACCAAGTAATTAATCATCGAATAATCTGAATCACCGTTTAGAATGGTATTATCTAAATCGAAAATTGCTAAATTTGGCTTGCTCATAAGGAGTTAATCTAACATGAATGATAAATCTTACAGAAAAAATGTTGGCTTAATTGTCTTAGATCAAAATAATCAATTGTTAATCTGCAGAAGAAAAGGGAAAAAAACTTGGCAATTCCCCCAAGGTGGAATTGATGCTGGCGAATCTCATATCCAGGCTGCATACCGAGAACTATTTGAAGAGGTGGGCATCAAGAAAAAGCAAGTCAAGGTGCTGCAAAAGAGCAATTATTGGTATCACTATGACTTGCCTGAGAAGTATCAACCAAGACCAAAGAGTTTAAAAAATTTTAAGGGTCAAATTCAAAAATGGTACATGTTTAAAGCTAGCGCAGAACTAGAAATAAACCTCCTAAATGAAATACCTCAAGAATTTGTGGAATACAAATGGTCCACCTATTGGCATTCTTTAGCCAGCGTTGTTCCATTTAAAAGAGATGTTTACAGAAGCGTCTTATCTGAGTTCCTGCCCAAATATATCCAACTGCACCATGATTGAAATTTTTATCTACTTATTGCTTGGAGCATGCACAGGTTTACTTGCCGGTATGTTTGGAATTGGTGGGGGTAGCATATTGGTCCCATCACTTATTTTTATTTTTTATGGCATGAATTTTGATAGTTCCATTGTCGTGCTCATGGCTATAGGTACATCATTGGCAAGTATACTTTTTTCTGCAATTTCTTCTGCCCTCTCTCATAACAATAAAAAAAGTGTAGAGTGGTCATTAGTTACACCCTTATCGATGGGTATGATTTTAGGAGCATTAGTCGGAGCTGGATATGCAGCAACTCTTTCAAACAATAATTTGAAATGGATTATTACAATTTTTTTGGTTGTTATTGGTATAGAAATGATTTCGGGTTTTACGCAATCTCTTGCAAAAAAAGACAAAGGCATGATCTCATTAGCTAAACCTTTTGTTCCATTGCATGGATCTTGGATAGGATTTCTATCTTCAATTATTGGTATCGGAGGCGGCTCATTTACCACTCCATTAATGATTGCTGGGGGCTATAATATTCGTAAAGGTATAGGAACTGCTGCGGCTTGTGGTGTTCCAATCGCGGCCGCAGGAGCAATTGGATACATGTATTATGGACAAACAGCTAATGCAAACCTTCCCATAGGAGCAATCGGTTATGTTTTTTGGCCAGCTGTTATATCTATTTCATTGGCCAGTATTTTTACTGCTAAGCTTGGAGCTAACATCAGCCACTCTATTTCTGAAAAGGCTCTGAAAGTTTCCTTTGGAGTATTTTTAATTATGGTAGGAATCATGGTGGTAATTAATTGATTATTGAACTCTCTGATTTTTTTAATAACCCCAGCTTAATTGAAATTGGCTGGCTCCGAATTCAATATTATGCGGTGACATGGGTCCTGTCAGCTATTTTTATTTTTCAATATCTTAAAAGCCATCGCATCATTAGAGAATTACAATTAACTACTGAGCAGGTAAATGACATCGTATTTCTATATGGATTAATATTCGGCGCCATGCTTGGTGGCAGGTTTGGGTATATGTTTTTTTATGGCTTAGATCAATTAGCATCTAACCCATTAAGTCTATTCTTTATATGGGAAGGCGGCTTAAGCTTTCATGGCGGCCTGATTGGAGTCATTGTTAGTTTATATATCTACTCTTATCAACATAGAATTTCTTTTCTAAGGCTTGCTGATTCTATCTGTGCAGCAATGCCCATTGGGCTAGGCTTAGTAAGAATTGGAAATTTTTTAAATGGTGAGCTCTATGGTAGGCCAACTGATGGAGCCTGGGGTTTTATTTTCCCAACAGACCCCTATGGCTTTGCAAGGCACCCTTCTCAACTTTATGAAGCATTTTTTGAAGGCTTATTCCTCTTTTTTTTATTACTGCTTATTGGCGCTAAAAATAATAAACATGGGGTTATTAGTGGGAGCTTCTTATTAGCCTATGGGTTAATTAGATTTTTTATTGAATACTTTAGGCAGCCTGATTCTCACATGGGTTTTGTTGCTTTACAATTAAGCATGGGTCAACTTCTAAGCATCCCTATGGTTATAGTTGGACTTGTATTATTAACAAAATCATTAAGAAAAAATGAAGCAATATCTTGAGCTTTTGGAGTACATTTTGCATCACGGCGATGATCGTGGAGATAGAACTGGAACGGGTGTTATTTCATCCTTTGGTCATCAGATCCGTTTTAATCTTGAAAAGGGTTTTCCTGCCGTTACAACTAAATCACTTGCATGGAAGGGAGTCGTATCAGAGTTATTATGGTTTCTAGAGGGCTCTGATGATGAACGTAGACTTGCTGAGATTAGATTTCAAAAAGACAGATCTGAGCTAACTGATTTAAGTAAATTTTCAACTATTTGGACAGACAACGCAGATAGTCAAGGTATCGAGCTTGGCTATGAAAATACTGAAACCACTAAAAAACTGGGGCCAGTTTATGGAGTGCAATGGAGAAACTGGGGAGGCGTTGATCAGATTAAAAAACTAATCAATGACCTTCAAGCTAATCCTGATGGTCGCAGGCATATATTAAGCGCATGGAATGTTGAAAAAATTGATTCAATGGCCCTGCCTCCCTGTCATGTTATGTCTCAATTCTATGTGTCAAAAAATGGCAGGCTTTCATGTCAAATGTATCAAAGAAGTGCGGACATGTTCTTAGGTGTGCCTTTTAATATTGCAAGCTATGCTCTGCTTCAGTCTATTCTAGCAAATATCTTAAACTTAATACCGGGTGAATTTGTACATACATTTGGAGATGCTCATATATATAACAACAGCATTGAGCAGGTTAAGGAGCAGCTGAAAAGAGAGCCTAAAAAACTACCAAGATTAATTATGCCGAATCTTGATTCAATAGATGCTCTTAATGAATGCTCTGTTGATGACTTTGTGTTAGATGGATATGAGTCCCATCCAGCGCTCAAAGCCCAAATGGCTATATAGATTAATGATTATTTCCCATTTAGTTGCCCTGTCCAATAACTTTGTTATAGGTGTAAACAATGATCTCCCCTGGAAATTAAAAAAAGATCTTCAACATTTCAGCGCTTATACCCAAAACAAAGCTATTGTCATGGGAAGAAAAACATTTGAATCTATTGGAAGACCCCTGCCAAATAGAAAGAATATAGTGATCTCCTCTACTTTGAGTGCTCAAAAAGGAATAGACATAGTATCAAATCTTGATCAAGGAATTGAATTGGCAAGTCAATGGAATAAAGATACAACAGGAAGCAACGAAGTTGTTTTAATAGGTGGCGGATATGTTTTTGAAGAAAGTAAAAATATAGTCAATAAACTAGTTTTAACTAAAGTAGCATGTGAAATTGAAGGTGATGTCTTTTATCCCCAAACAGATATGAGTAGCTGGAACAAAATTTCAACTGAATCTTTCGCAAAAGACAGCGAGAATGAATACGATTTTAAAGTTGAGGTTTATATAAAAGATTAGGAATTCTTAGCTTTAGACTTGGCTTGAGATTGCTGAATAAAATCTCTTCGTAAGGCCAAATTTTTAACTCTAATTTCTTCGTTTTCGGCGTATTTGATCCAAGAATTTGCTGTTTTCTTAATTCTTTTATTTTCGTCTCTGGCTGCAGCCCTAAACTGTTTCTTTGCCTCTTCAAAATTTTGAAGTTCAAAATGAGCTTGGCCTAAGACCAATAAAGCTTGGGAACGACTTTTCACTTTTGGCTTTTTTAATCCAGCTTCTATAGCCCTTATAGAATCTTCCATGCGATCTTCAAAGAGATATAAGTTACCCAATAATACATAGGTATCTCCATCTTTGGACATCTTGGCTGCTTTTTCTAAAACAGGGATAGCCATATCAATCTCTTGCGCCATTCTCCATGCATCAGCCAATAACTTTAATGTTTTCTCTTTTTCTTTTACAACCGCAACAACTTCTTCCTCACCGGTATCCTCATCAGTAATGGTAACTTTTTTCTGCTGGCCAGAAACCAAAACCTGTGCGGCCCAATAAGGATTCTTTTTCAAAAGGAGCATTTGAGCCAAAGCAAGATATTCCCCTTCTTTATTTAACAGGTCTTTGTTATACGCAGCTTTAAGAGTCAACATATAATCTTCTTCTCTATCCATTTGCTGATAGGTTCCGCCCAACTGAAGAAAATACTGCTTTTTAGGATAGTAGTTGACTAGTATTTCATAAATGCCAACTTGCTGTTCTAAAGCATACTCAGGACCAATAATTTTCTTATCTTTTAATTCACTAAAACACGCTGCCAGTAATACATACCAATTTTCTTTAGGTCGATAACCTTCAACTTCAGCCAGTCTGATTGCTTCTTCCATATTTGTTCTAGCCCTAACGAAATCTTCTTTCTGAAAATAAGCTGAAGCAAGCAAATAATAGGATTGAGCAGTTACATTCTCTACTTCGCTCATCCATTGAAGGATTAAGCGAATTCCTTTGTCCCAATTTTCTTTAACTAGGTTGAGTTGAGCTAGCGTTAATAATGAAGCAGTTCTAAGTGGTAAGGTTGCCTCAGGCTCAGCTAAAAGTTGCTCGTAAGCATACATAGCTTGATCATAGTCTTCGTCACTAAAATATATATAGCCCCAATAATTCCACATCACAGAGCGATCATAGCTTTTCATATTTGCTCTATTGTTAAGAAGCTCAGTTAAAATTGACCTTGCTTGAGCCCAGTCTGGATCATCTTCTTCTTTCTCTATGAATTTGCCTGGATTTTCGGGATCTTCAACCTTAACAATCTTTTGTCTTTCAAGGGCTTCTACTACTTTAGTGACTTTTTTAGCTGTTGATGTTTGAAGAACTCTGGCCTTCTTATATTTTGCTTTTGTCTTTTTTGGTGTGAGGTTGCTATCTTGTGCATATAGGTTAGATGAGAAATTTACCGCAATAAATCCAGAAAGTAGTACGAAGATTGTAAACAGCTTTCTGAACATAACTTAGCTTTCCTCCAAGATAAAAGTAAATTTATGAGGAACATTATCAACCCTCACAGCGTTTCCATCAACAATTTTAGGCTTATATTTAAGCTTTAAAGCCGCTCTTGAAGCCGCAGAATTAAAGATAGAGCACGCCCTAAAAACCGTTTCAGGATTAGTAGGATCACCGCACATTCCCTCAAGCGGTTCAGCATTTTCAACGGTACCCGTCTCTGTAATAGTAAATGAAACAACTGCATAACCCATAATCCCTCTCTCTTGTGCTCTTCTGGGATAGATAGGGGTAACTTTAAAAAGAGGTATATACTCACCATCTCTAAAGAATGAGCCACTTCCAGCAAAATTAGCTTTTGGCTTTGGTACGCTTACATCAACGCCGGCCAATGGAGCGAGATCTAACTCAGGCTGAGCAATATCTTCTGGTTGCTCATCTGGTTCTTCGGGCTTCTCTACGTTATCAAAAAGTGTGTCAATATCTCTATCAGGCATGATGACATCGCCTAATTTTCTAGAATTATCTTCAGGCAAGCTATTATCGCCGAGATTAATCAGTGCAACCATTAAAAAAAACAGACCAAGAGTTATAAAAGCAGCGAATCCGGTACCAGCAAGGTATTTATTATAATTAAAAGCTTTGTAATATAGAGCTGCTAATGGCCCAAATACCTTAGACAAGGATTGGTACAAAGTATCTAAACTGTTATTAGCAGTATTCAATTTAACCCTCTATTTTGGCTCAGAGGCAAGAGAAATATTATAAACGCCTGCTTCTCTAGAACCGTCCATAACTTTAATAATTGTATCAGCCATTGCTTTTTCATCAGCTTGTATCACTACAGATCCTTGAGGATTGTCAGCAAGCAGTTTTACAACATTAGCTTTAACTTGTCTTGCATCGATCCTTCTACCATCCATCCATATTTCCCCAGAAGCCCCAATTGCAATTAAAATTGCTGCATTTTCTTGAGTTTCAGATGTGTCAGATTCAGGCCTATTGATTTCAAGACCAGGCTCTTTGATAAAGTTAGCTGTAACAATAAAGAAGATAAGCATGATGAAAACAACATCAAGCATTGGTGTCATATTAATCTCTGCTTCTTCTTCCTGAACTGCACTTGATATAGCGTTTCTTCTCACAATATTCTCCTATTACCTAATTTTTGATTGTCTCTTTAATTAATGTTTCTTCTCTATTCCTTGCTGCATTTAAATATATAGTAGCAAATACGCCTGAAAGAGCTGTAGTCATTCCAGCCATGGTTGGTAGGGTTGCTTTTGAAACTCCTCCGGCCATTGATCTAGCGTCTCCACCACCGGTGAAAGCCATGACCTGAAAAACCTCAATCATACCAGTAACCGTTCCTAAGAGACCGAACAAAGGGGCCAAAGCAACACATGTATTTATTAATGATAGATGTCTATTAACTTCGGTCCTTGCTTGAGAAATTAATTTTTCTTTAATTGCACCACCTTTCCAAGACGTGTGATCAACAACTGCATCCCACTCAGATTTTAGCTCGCTCATATATAGTTTATGACCAGCATTAAAGTACCAAATTCTTTCTAGGATAATTGCCCACATAAAGGCAGCAAGAATTGCAATCAACCAAAGAACACTACCCCCAGCAGACATAAAGTCTCTGAGAGTATTGAAAGCTTCAGTGATTGCGTAAAACATTAACTAATTACTTTGAGTCTGAATGTTCTGCTACTATTCCTGTGCTTTGTTCTTCTAGAACATTAATAATTCCTCTTGC
>Ga0213869_10002031_pt1 | contig 14391 bp, 13 predicted proteins | sample PICome_10_FD_160083 | JGI IMG/M metagenome (GOLD analysis project Ga0213869, IMG submission 160083) | Coastal seawater microbial communities near Pivers Island, North Carolina, United States - PICO132 | ecosystem: Environmental > Aquatic > Marine > Coastal | place: USA: North Carolina...
TTCGCACAAGTGGTCCACTCGCGACGTGGCGGAAACCTTTTGAGAGGGCTACCTCCTTCCACTCATCAAACCTCTCGGGAGTGACATATTCCACGACTGGAAGGTGCATTGGAGTCGGACGAAGATATTGGCCTAAGGTCAGAACAGTCACGTCAGCCGAGCGAAGATCATCCATGGCCTGCGTAATTTCATCGGGCTTCTCGCCCAAACCAAGCATGATACCACTCTTAGTCGCGACTTTTCCTTCGGCCATTTCCTTGGCCTTTTTGAGAACGGCAAGAGAACGATCATATTTAGCCCTACTCCGAACCAATGGAGTCAAGCGCTCGACCGTCTCAAGGTTGTGATTAAAAATATGCGGGCGAGCCTTCATTACCAAATCGAGAGCCCAATCCTTATCGTTAAAGTCCGGCACGAGCACCTCAATAATAATACCGGGGTTGGTCTCACGAACTGCCTCGATAGTCCTCTGAAAGTGCTCGGCACCTCCATCCTTAAGATCATCTCGGGCGACCGCAGTTATGACAACGTGATTCAAATTCATGCGCTTAGTCGCCTCGGCAACCCGCTGGGGCTCGTCTGCTTCAAGATCATCCGGCTTAGCAGTTTTGACCGCGCAAAACCCACATGCACGCGTACACTTCTCTCCTGCTATCATGAAGGTGGCAGTCCCCTGCCCCCAACATTCCCAGCGATTCGGGCACTGGGCTTCTTCGCAAACCGTCACCAAGCTCAAATCCTTGATCATGGACTTGGTATCCCAAAAAACGGGATTATTCGGCAACCTAACCTTAATCCAGTCAGGCTTTTTATCGAGATGAAGGGAAGAATCCATCTTCATTCGAGGACCGAAATTTCTGCCGCTACCGCAACCACTCATTACTGCTAATTACCTCCTGATCATGCCAAGCGCAATGCCTGATCTCTTCGAGATCTTCTTTCAAAAAACTATTGTCCCCAGATTCCCAATAGATATTGCTCGTTCCAAAGTCAAGTAAGGGCAATTGGAACTCTGATAAAGTCATGCCCCAACTAATCCAAGGAAGTTAATCGGCCCCATTTAGAGATTGGAAAAGCCATATTAAAAACTACCTCAAAGCCTAAACCATCTCAGCAAGTCGACGGCAAACCTCCTCAACATTCTCCCGGGAATTAAAGGCTGAAATCCTGAAAAAACCTTCTCCAGCTGCACCGAACCCAGCACCAGGAGTGACGACCACTTGGGCCCCCTCAAGCATCTTGTCGAACATCCCCCAGCTCGTAATTCCCTCGGGGCAACCCACCCAAACATAAGGAGCATTTTCACCACCCCAAACTTTCAACCCCAAACCTTCACAAGCTTCGCGGAGCAATTTTGCGTTCGTCATGTAATGTTCAACTAGACCGGCAACCTCGGCTTTTCCAGCTTCGGAATAAATCGCCTCAGCACCCCGTTGAACAGGATAGCTCGCCCCATTAAACTTAGTGGAATGGCGACGGCCCCAAAGTTGTTTCAAAGGAACCCTTTCACCCGCAGCGGTTGAACCAGTCACCGCTTCAGGAATGACAGTGTATGCGCAACGCACGCCAGTAAACCCACCATTCTTAGAGAATGATCGAAATTCAATCGCGCACTGGTGAGCCCCTTCGATTTCAAAGATTGAGCGAGGAATAGAGGCATCCTGAACAAAAGCTTCGTATGCAGCATCATAAAGGATAACAGCGTCGTTCTCGAGCGCGTAGGCCACCCAAGCTTCAAGCTGCTCACGAGTGGCAGTCGTTCCTGTTGGATTGTTTGGATAACAAAGATAAATAAGATCAACTTTTTCCTCAGGGATCGCCGGGACAAATCCATTTTCGGCAGTACACTTTAGATAGACTAAGCCTTCATATTCACCAGCCTCATTTGCTTCGCCAGTATTTCCAGCCATCACATTGGTATCGACGTAAACCGGATACACGGGATCGGTCACCGCGATTTTATTCCCCTGGCCAAAGATATCGAGAATGTTTCCGGAATCACATTTAGAGCCGTCAGAAACAAAAATATCACCAGGATCGATTCCAAGTCCGCCATAAGCATTGCGAGCAATTGATTCACGAAGAAAAGGGTATCCTTGCTCTGGACCATAACCGCGAAAACTACCACGATCTCCGAGTTCATCGACAGCCTTCTTCATAGCCTCTCGAGCTGCAACAGGAACCGGCTCAGTCACATCACCAATGCCACAGCGAATGAGCTGCTTGGCCTTCTCGGGCTCGGATTCAGTATAGGCGTTGACACGACGGGCGATCTCCGGAAAGAGATAACCCGCTTTAAGCTTTTGGAAATTTTCGTTGATGCGAGCCATGACGGAAGTGGAATAGCCATCCTCTGCTCGACTCGCAACCGAAATCACTCGCGGAAAGAGACCTTTATGAGCCGAATGATCCGTCTTTCACGAAAGGCTCTTCGTAATTTCGTCAGCCCAATACCTCGCTAATCCAGCGTAATCATTATTGTCTTCGGCATAAGTAATCCCACGCGAAACATTAATGACACTCGCAGCATTCCGACCGCTTCCAGCCAAAGAATCAAGCGACCCCCCCTGAGCTCCCAACCCGGGCACCAATAGCGGCACATCTGGAAGATTCTCAAGTACGTCACCGTCGGCGTTCGTTAAACCCACTACTAGTCCCGCAGTCGTCTTCCGCCCTTCGGATTGTGCGCGCTCACAAAGCTCGCCTACCCTTTCGAAAAGCTTCTTCCCTTCACAGTCTCGACGCTGAAAATCGACGCTCCCGGAGTTTGAAGTCACCGCAAGGAGATAGACCCCCTTCCCTTCCCAATCCAGGAATGGCTCAAGAGTGTCATATCCTAAAAATGGATTCAGCGTAACCGCATCAACTCCCCAGTTCTCAAAGTAACTTCGCGCATAGTATTTTTGAGTCTCTCCAATATCACTCCGTTTAGCGTCGAGAATGACGGGTACTTCTTTGGGCATTTCGCCCAATAATTGATCCAATATTTCTAAACCTTGAAGCCCCATCGCCTCGAAATAAGCAATATTCGGTTTGAAAGCCGCCGCAAACTCCGCCGTCTCACCGATCACACGGCGAAGAAACTCCGGAACTGCGTCAGCTCCACCTTTCGTCATATCGGGCCTTGGATCAAGCCCCACGCAAAGAGCGGATCCAGTCGTTTCTAGGCGGGATTTCAGGCGTTCGGAGTAGGTCATGCCTCAACATTAGGCAGCCCGGTCTCGCTGGCAAGCCGTCGATGATACCAGGCTAACCAAAGAACCAAAGAAGACATATAAATCAGCCCAAAATTCGAAGCGATTTTAAGTGGGTAATTAGTTGGGGCATCGGAAACTCCGTGGCACCCACACCTCAAATCCTCAATGCCAAGATTCCATGCGTATGCGAGAGCCAAATTGAATGAAATCAACATCCCTATTAGCATGACAGCTCCACCAACTTTGGAATATGGAATCAAAAGTGCCACTGCTGCCAAGACTTCAAACCAAGGAACAAGGTAGGCAATGAAGGCATCGGTTGGGGCATCAAAAAAATTACGGGTCTCACCCGACCACCTCACCTCCCACTCAAATTGAAAATTTCCGATCGATTTGGTAAATGCCGAAAGATCCTGAAGTTTCTCATAACCACTCCAGAAAAAAAAGACCGCAAGTGCGATGCGTAGATTCCATTCCAAAAACCGAGTCGATCGCATGGCTAAACACTATCACAACCGTATCAACGCGGCCAAGCCCTCATAACCCCGACAAATGCTCCCTTTCCTTTTTTTGTCCAAGACACTATTTTCCCCCCATGAAGCTTTTCAAGCATGCGATCGCCCTCTTCGCAGCCAGCCTACTCTTGCCATCTTGTGGAGGAGACGTCGACTCAACCAGGCTTGCGAGCGATAGTAGGGCATCCGAAAAAATCGCTCAAGCTCTCTATGATTCAGCCGTCGCGGCCGAAAAGGCAGGAAAGCTTGGCCGAGCCACCAAAATATACGAAAAAATCGTCCTTCGCCATCCGCTCTGCCCAGCCGCTGCGGAATCAGCCTACCGTTGGGGCAAGCTTTTAGAAAATGACGACGAACCACTTGAGGCCTTTGAGGCTTACGATGCCATCCTCGCAAAATATCCGGCCTCCCCTCACTACGCCGAAGCCATGGAGCGACAGGAAATTATCGCCACCCAAGCTGCCGAAGGGCAAATCGACGACTCCTTGATAGGATTCAAAATCCCTATCACCCTAAAAAAGAGTGCTGAAATGCTAGCGAAAGTCAGACAAAATGCCCCACGTGCCATTTCGGCGGAAAAAGCTCAATACACGATTGGAAGAATTTACCAATCTCGTGGCAAACAAACCTCTCATGCAGTCCTTGCGATCTCTGCTTTCCGAGAATTAACACGTGATTTCCCTGACTCAAAATATGCCCCTGACGCCCAATATCAGATTGGCGAAATTTTGTTGACTCAATCGAGAAAAGGAAATCAAGACAGTGCAAACCTAGACCGCGCCAAGCGAGCCTTTGAAGATGTGCTGATTCGCTACCCAACCTCCAAACAGGCAAAAATGGCTAAAGCCCAGATTGCAAAACTTGCTTCGGGCAATATCCAGCGCTCTTTCGACATCGCAGAATTCTACCGGAAAAAAGGGCAAATTTCATCGGCCCTTGTTTATTACCGTGACACTGTCACACGCTCAAATTCTGGCCCACTTCGCGCAAGCGCCCAAGGTTGGATTAACAAGCTCTCCACCCAGTAATTTATGCTACGTCTCGTCCTTCTGGCTCTCAGCTTCGGCTTTTTGGCTTCATGCGCTGGATACCAATTTGGCGGAAACAAACCCGAACACCTCCGAGGCACTGAGTCAATTTCCATTCCGCTTGCTAAGAGTCGTGTCATTTTTCCCCGTGTTGAAGCTCTTACCACAAACTCTATGGTTGATGCGCTGGTAAGCGATGGGACCTACCGGCTCACAAAAAACAGGATGGCTGATGCAACGCTCCTGATCACACTCGAAGCAATTGATTACCAGCAGGTTCGTTCTTCAACGGTCGATGTTCTCCGATCAGAAGAACTCCAGCTCCGTGTGACGGTTTCCTACAAATTAGCAGATAATAAACGCCCTGGAATCGTCCTCGAAGCAGGCCGGGAGCGAGGGGATTCGCGACTTTTTGTGGATGACAATCTCCAAACTGCCCGCATGAACGCCCTCCCAGACGCTTTACAGCGTGCTACTCAATCCATTATCGCTCGCCTCGCTGATGGCATCTAAAGACGATCTTAGAGTGCCTCTGGTCACATTTGTCCCAACTCCCATCGGGAATCTTGGAGACATTACCCTCCGCGCAATCGAAACACTCCGGCAAGCTGACCTCATTGCCTGTGAAGACACTCGACATTCCCTGCGCCTTCTCAACCATCTTGAGATTTCACGCCCTCTCATTTCACTTCACGATCACAACGAACAGCAAAGAATCCCTGAGTTGATAGAACGAGCCCGTAAAGGAGAGAATATCGCCATTATCTCTGATGCTGGCACACCCTGCCTCTCTGATCCTGGTCATCGATTCCTTAAAGCCTGTCGTGATGAAGAAATCGAATTTACGGTTTTACCGGGCCCATCCGCAATCACCACCGCACTTGTAGGATCGGGATTTCCTCCTCATCCGTTTTCCTTTCACGGATTCCTCCACGTCAAAAAAGGCAAACGTAGCAAACAACTTCAGAGCGCTCTAGAAAGCAGTGAAACCACCCTGTTTTTTGAATCTCCCCATCGGCTACCTTCCACCCTTGAGATTCTGAACGAACTTGCTCCGGACCACCCCATCTGCGTAGCAAGAGAACTCACTAAGGCCTTCGAAACCCTACATCATGGCACTAGTAGTGAAATCTCCGCTTATTTTTCAGGACGCAAGGTGAGGGGTGAAATCGTGCTCCTCATCCCTCCACCTCCTCAGGCAAATGCGCGTTGATAAATGGCTCTGGTCTATTCGACTCTACAAAACCCGGAGCCAAGCCTCTCACGACTGCTCAACCGGCAAGGTAAAACGAAGCGGAAAAACGCTCAAACCCAGCGCCGCTCTCAAAATAGGTGACACTCTTGAAGTCCCCTCGTTTGACAATGCCTTCAAACGCAACATCGAAGTGGTTCAACTCATCGAAAAAAGAGTCGGTGCCCCACTAGCGCGCGAAGCTTACCTTGATCACACTCCGCCAGAGATTATTGCTGAAGCGGAATACCGTCGATTGGCTAACAAGGAAAACCGCCAAAGCCGCAAGAACGGCGACCAAGGCCGCCTCACCAAGCGTAATCGACGCCAATGGGAGGAAGGCGGTAATAAATTCTTTTAGATTTCGGCGTTTGATCCGAACCTCTTCCCACAAATTAGCACTATTCACAGTCTTAAACTGAGCGTTAAAGTGCCTTTTTTCGTTCCTGTTCAAATCCGAGGTTAGTTACCCTCTCAGTTTCCGAGTTCAAAGTATCACTCCAAATACAGATCCGCTTTCTCGGATCAATTTCTTACCCGATAAATAAAACCCCGTGGTCTGAACGACCACGGGGTTTCGAAAATGGTAGCAACGGGTGGATTTGAACCACCGACAAAAGGCTTATGAGTCCTCTGCTCTACCCCTGAGCTACGCTGCCGCTGGGCGGTGAATTATCGTCGAAGCACGGTTCTGTCCAATAAAAAAAGCCTCAAGATTGATTCCATTAACGCTTCAGTGGCAATTCAGCGACTTCTTCATGCTGACTTTAAACTCGCCAACTGCTCTCTCAGAAGCAGGCGCATAAAGAAAGCCCGACTGATTACCTCAGTCGGGCCTCTTGGAAGTGATTAAAATTCGAGGATCCTAGAGGGAGTCCCCGAGCATCTTCATGGCGTCAGCAGCACGATTTGAATAACCCCACTCATTGTCATACCAAGAGCAGACTTTCACCATATTGCCGTCGATAACGGTAGTGAGGTCACTATCAAAGATTGAGCTATGGGGGTCACCCACGATATCCTGAAGAACGAGTGGCATCTCACTGTAATGAAGTATTCCTTTGAGAGGGCCTTCGGCAGCTGCCTTGAAAGCAGCGTTCACTTCTTCAGCTGTGACTTCAGCATCAAGCTCAGCAACCAGATCGGTGAGTGAGCCGGTCGGAGTTGGAACACGGAAGGCACCACCATTGAGCTTCCCATTCAACTCAGGAATGACAAGACCGATAGCGCGGGCAGCGCCTGTTGAAGAAGGAATAATGTTCTCAGCAGCAGACCGAGCACGACGAAGATCGCCGTGAGGAGCATCAAGAAGACTTTGGTCACCAGTGTAGCTGTGAATCGTGCTCATAAAGCCACGCTTGAGACCCCACTTGTCGTTAAGAATCTTAGCAAGAGGCGCTAAGCAGTTAGTGGTACAAGATGCGTTGGAAACAATGTGGTGATTCGCTGCATCATATTCATTGTCATTGATTCCGAGACACATCGTGAGATCAGGGTCAGAAGCAGGAGCGGAAATGAGAACCTTTTTGGCCCCGGCCGAGAGATGCTTGGAGGCGCCCTCGCGACTACAAAAGAATCCGGTGGACTCGAGGATTACGTCGGCATTCCAATCACCCCATGGCAGATTGGCGGGATCGCGTTCGGCTGTAGCGTGAATTTTGTGTCCATCCACAATGATATGGCCCTCATCATAACTCACTTCGCGAGCGAACTGCCCCTGCGAAGAATCGTATTTAAGAAGGTGGGCGAGGGTCTTGTTATCGGTGAGGTCGTTAATCGCGACGACTTTCTTAAGTTCGTCATCAGTCATTGAACGAAGCACCATCCGGCCAATGCGGCCGAATCCATTAATTGCGTAATTTGCCATGGGTCTTTCCTAGGATTATTAGGGTTGGTCGTTCTCCCAACCTATCTGGTGGGAAAACGGCGGCATTATGCAGGCGAGTTCCTCCCCGTCAAGGATCGCCCGAAATGATTCAGAAATGGGGACTTCCCAGCAAGTCCAACCAAAAAAACTTCATTTCCCTTGCGAGGAAGATACCCTACTCAACGAGTCTCAAGAGTCTTATGACCTGGAACGAAAAGATTTCGAGCTTAAGGCTCAAAGCCCCAGTATGGCTTTAGAAAATTAGCACCTATAATGTTTTACAAAGTAAAGACAAGTTCGTTTGTCCTGAGGTTAGGTTCTTTAAAAGGGGTTTCAATCGAAACAAAATGGACCAACCGCCAGCGAGGGAAGGTTGGTCCATCAAAAAAATGCGTCTCAAAGAATTTTTAAGAACTTTTTGGCACTCTAGGCACCGGCTCCGGTGCAAAGTAAAACCTCACCGCTCCGGTTGCCCTCGGATTTTGAGCCTTATAAAAAAAGCACTGAACCCTTTGCTTACTTAAAACTTTAAGTTGGTTTTCCCAAATTTCTTTTTGGGTCTTCCCATCAAGATATCCGACGAGAATTGGCGTTCTCCCCTCCTTGATTGGCCGAGTCGCGGTCTTACCAGGAGCAATTCCGAATGCTTTCGTTCCCAATTTCACCAGCACCGTTTTATCGGAAACATTAACAAACCGAATCTCACCCGGCTTGAGAGCCGAAGGGTCGTCCTTAAGAAGAAGCATCTTAGGGTTATTCCAACTCATCGTAGCTGGATCGCGAAAAAGAACACCAAGACTCAATGGGGCCGCTGGCCTGCGCGTGGAAAGCCAAGGTGCCGCTGCCGCATCCTTGCCCTTCCTGATTTCCAACTTGGGAGTAGTCGGAGCCATAGTGAGAACATTAGTAAGAGCCCGTAGTGTCATTTTAAAAGGAATCGCCTGATCTCCAGAAAGAAGAGCCGTATCTGCTGGGGGAACCGAGCCCTCTGGTGGTTTGATACCCTTTCTTACTCCATCCTTTAACTCTTCCTTCCACACAGGAAGCTCACCCAAAGCGAGAAAGCGAATGTGTTTCGGAGGATTGTCCTGAGCACTGGCGGGAAAAGCCAGGGCACAAAAACCAAGCGCGCTGAGAAAAATACGTTTCATAACTTCCGTAAGTTTAGCATAATTCGGGCTCTCCCTCCAGCGAAAGGTTTCAGCGATTTCTTTCCGAAAAATAATCTCTGTCCTTGTTCAATAGCGTGATGAGACCCGAAAAACTCGTGAATCCTGATTGAGGCCTGTTCCCGTGGTGGAAAAGCTCAAGATCCCCTTTTCGATCATCATCGAGCGTTGGTAAGATAAGCTATCCAGCTCCCTTTTGTCATGAAAAAAGGTGGCGGGAATATTCCCACCACCCTGAAATTTCATCAAGCTCTCGATTTATGAATCAGATCCCGAATCTTCGGCTACCTCCATTTCACCATCTTCAGATTCTTCATCCGCTTCATCGTCCGGCATCACACGGGCCACCGCCTGAAGTTTTTCACCTTCATTCAGAGTTACCAATTTTACGCCCTGAGCATTACGTCCAGTCTCTCGAACGTCAGACACTCTAATCCTGATACTCTGACCTCCATCAGTCATCAGCATCAGTTCGTCAGGTTCCTCTACCGACAAGCTACCAACGACCGGACCAGTTTTCTCGGTGCACTTCATCGTGAGCATTCCAATACCCCCGCGATTCTTGGCCATGTAGTCACCAAACGGAGTTCGTTTACCAAGCCCATTTTCAGACGCTACCAAAAGACGGGCATCATCATTCACGACTGCCAAACCAACAACGAAGTCTCCTTCACGCGGTTTAATTCCACGAACACCAGCAGAGTTCCGGCCCATCGTCCGTGCCTGTTCCTCATTAAAGCGAATACTCATGCCGCGGTGAGTCACGAGCATCACGTCGTTCTTCCCTGACGTCAGGCGCACGCCGATCAATTCATTACCCTCGTCCAACTTGATCGCAATTGTTCCGGCCTTTCGGTAATTCTTGAAATCAAAGAGACTCGTCTTCTTAACTTTACCAGAACGAGTCGCGAAGAAGACATTCCCAGCATCCTCGCGGAAGGTAATGTCATCGCCACTTTCTTCATCAGTAGTATATTCAAGTCGAAGAACTGCTGCAATTGCCTCCTCTGGCTGGAGATCAAGGACGTTCTTAATACTCCGGCCTTTCGAAGCACGAGAACCTTCCGGCAACCCATAAACACGCTCCACATAAACCCTGCCAGTATTAGTAAAGAACATGAGGTAGTCATGGGCTTGAGCTGTGAAGAGATGCTCAACAAAGTCGTTCTCCTCTTCGTCCGAAGCTTTTTGGGTCACCATCCCCTTCACTCCTTTTCCTCCACGAGCCTGCACTCGATACTCGCTGGCAGCCGTTCGTTTGATATAGCCACGATTACTCAGAGTCACGATCATGCCGTCATTAGAGATCAAGTCCTCAATGGCGATCTCTCCTTCGTCGGGAAGAATCGGGCAGCGACGCGGAGTAGCATACTTCTCCTTAATCTCGAGAAGCTCATCCTTAATGATGGCGAGCACTCGCTCCTCCCGAGCGAGAATATCGAGAAGATCTTTGATGTCCTCGATAATAGAATCGTATTCGGACTTAATCTTGTCCTGCTCCATCGCGGTCAGCTGATAGAGCCGTAGTTCAAGAATGGCATTCACCTGGCGGTCTGTGAAAATATATTTATCACCGACGATGCTTGGTTGGCTTCGGATCAAGACACCTAGAGCTTCTGCAACTGGCAGATCGAAATGGTATGCCTTAATTTTTTGACGCGCTTCATCACGATTTTTTGAATCACGAATCATCTTGATGAAGTCATCAAGATGACCCAACGCAAGAAGATAGGCTTCAAGATTCTCGGCCCTCTCCTCTGCTTTACGCAAAAGGAAACGAGTCCGTCGAATCACCACTTCACGGCGGTGCTCAATAAAGGCATCAAGAGCGTCAAGCACACCGAGCTGCTTGGGACGCCGCTCGTGAATTGCCAGCATGTTGACCCCAAAGGAAGTCTCCATGGCAGTCAGTTTGAAAATCTGGTTCACCACGACCTGCGGCCTCGCATCGCGCTTCAAGGTGATCTCAATACAGGTATCATCTGCCGAAAGGTCCCGCATCCCAGAGATGTCGACCAAGACCTTCTCACGAACGAGTTCGGCAATTCGCACTTGAAGGGTCGCGCGGTTCACCCCATGAGGCACCTGCCGAATCATGATCTGGCTGGCTCCGGTCTTACTCTCAGTGACCTCCATGACGCCACGCATTTTGATGCTGCCGCGTCCCGTTCTAAAGTAGTTATCGATTCCTTTGTATCCGCGAATCTCACATGCTGAGGCAAAATCAGGTCCTTTTATGTATTCCTTAATTTCATCAACGGTGATGTAGGGATTATCGATCCGTGCACAGACGCCATCGATCACCTCTCCCATATTATGAGCAGGAATATTAGTAGCCATTCCGACCGCGATTCCAGTTCCACCATTTACCAACAGATTGGGAATTGCCGCCGGAAGAACTACAGGCTCCTTACTGTTTTCATCATAAGTCGTCTGGTGATCAACGGTCTCCTTTTCAAGATCGGTCATCATAGCCGACCCCATATGAGTTAACCGGGCCTCGGTATATCGCATGGCAGCAGGCGCATCGCCTTCCACCGAACCAAAGTTACCCTGACCGTCGACTAGCGTTTCACGCATCGTCCACGGTTGGGCCATATTTACCAAAGTTGGATAAATGGCACCGTCACCATGTGGGTGATACTTACCCATCGTTTCGCCCACAATACGGGCACACTTTAAGTGAGCCTTCGAAGCAGACAAAGAAAGGTCGTGATGCATCGCATAAAGCAAGCGCCTTTGCGATGGTTTAAGCCCATCCCGCGCATCGGGAAGAGCCCGGGAAATAATAACGGACATCGAATAATCCAAAAAGGACTTCGACATCTCGTCGGCGACATTAATTGATTCAACAAAGTCGCGGGCCGGAGTGGGATCTTGGGTGTCGTCAGACATGAAAATTATCAGATTTAATTAAACGTCGAGGTTTTGCACATTTAGCGCGTTGTCTTCAATGAACCGCTTCCGCGGCTCGACCACATCGCCCATCAGGACATCGAACATCGTTTCAGCCTCGATCTTGTTTTCCGCATCAAACTGAACGCGAAGCAGCTGGCGGGTTTCCTTGTCCATAGTAGTGGCATATAGCTCCTTGGCATTCATCTCACCAAGTCCTTTAAAGCGCTGAATTCGCATCCCCTTCTTACCGATTTCAAGGACGCGCGCCAGAATTTCGAAGAGGTTAAAGACCGGAGTAATCAATTCATTATCATTCTCGCCCTCCACCAATTCATAAATCGGCTGATCTTCAGAGAAGAAAGGTTCGCTCTTCACACCGAATTCGCCGAGTCTTTCTAGAAGCTTGGAAATACCAATTGCTTCGCCAAGTTCGCGGCGAACGGCGCGACGCATTTTACCTTCAAATTTCTCTTTGAATTGAGCCTCCTCTTCTTCGTCTATTTCTTCCCCAAACAAACGAAGATCTCGATTTTCAACCGCGAAAGCACGGACTTCCTCTTCACTCTTGAAGTAGTAAACTTCCTCCTCGTTTCCGGTGCGAACACGGATCATATAGGTCGGCAACTTGTTCCCGTCACGAGCCGCTAGGAGATGACGGAAGTTGCCCCCGTGACCTTCAAGAGTTCGCACGAAGGTCTGTAATTTGGCGAGAGTTGCGAGGACACTTTGAAGAAGATCTGAGTCAACAGAATCATTTGTTCCCGTTTGACGCAACAACACGTCATCCGATCCAAGTTCAATGAGAATCTTATTCATCGCCGGATCATCAGCCACGTATTCTTCACGCTTCTTGCGCGTGATTTTATAAAGCGGAGGCTGCGCAATATAAAGATAACCAGATTTCACCAATTCGGGCATATGGCGGCAGAAGAAGGTCAGAAGAAGAGTTCGAATATGAGCCCCGTCCACATCGGCATCTGTCATGATGATCACCTTGTGGTAACGGACCTTTTCAATATCGAATGCACCCTCTTGATCGCCATCGCCGATACCAGCACCAATTGCGGTGATCATAGCCTGGATTTCCTTGTTCTGAAGAGCCCGGTGTAAGCGGGCTTTTTCAACATTAATGACCTTTCCACGAAGAGGCAAAATGGCCTGGGTCGTTCTATCACGTCCCGACTTCGCGGAACCACCAGCGGAGTCACCCTCAACAATAAAAATCTCAGATTTAGCCGGATCCCGTTCGGAGCAATCCGCCAACTTTCCAGGAAGACCGCCCCCAGACATCACCGATTTGCGCACTGTCTCGCGAGCCTTGCGGGCCGCCTCACGAGCACGGGCCGCATTGACCGCCTTATCGATTACTGTTTTCGCTAAGTTCGGGTTCTCATCAAAATAGTTTTGTAAGCCCTCATAAACCACGGAACTCACCACTCCTTCGATTTCAGTATTAACCAACTTATCCTTAGTCTGAGAGCTGAATCGCGGATTCGGCATTTTCACACTAATCACGCAGACGATCCCCTCCCGAACATCATCTCCGCTTAGAGCGGGGTCTTTGTCTTTGAGAATCTTATTTGCTTTGGCATACTGGTTGATCGAGCGAGTCAATGAACCACGGAATCCAGTCAGGTGTGTTCCACCATCCGCATTAGGAATCGAGTTGGCGAAACAAAGAATCTGATCATTGTAGGAATCGTTGTATTGAAAAACGACATCCACGAAAACGTCGTCTTCCATAACCTTGCCATCATAATCGACTTCAACCTTCCGTTTTCCTTTTAAAAGAACCGGGTCGTCGTGTACCAAAGTTTTATTAACACCCAATTGTTCAACGAACTCCTCGATCCCACGTGCGTAAAAGAAAGTTTCCTTTTCGGCAGACTCGGCCCGCAGATCTTCCAAGTTAATGGTTAATCCAGGATTCAAAAAGGCCAATTCACGAAGACGTTTCGATAGGCGATCAAATTTAAACTCGGTTGTATCAGTAAAGATCGTCGCGTCCGGAAAAAAAGTAATCTTTGTCCCAGTGACACCAGCAGGAACCTTATCAACAACCGATAATTCCTTGACGGTCTTACCTCGCTCGAAGGTGATTTCATGGAGCTTCTCATCGCGAGAAACCTGTGCGACAAACCAATCAGAGAGGGCGTTCACACACTTAGCACCCACTCCGTGGAGGCCACCTGAATATTTGTAAGCGCCTTGACCAAACTTACCACCGGCGTGAAGACTTGTCAGAACAAGCTCGATAGCCGGAATCCCAAACTTAGGGTGCATATCGACCGGAATTCCTCGACCATCGTCGGTAACGCTACATGATTGGTCTTCGTTGATAGAAATGTCGATCGTTTTACAAAAACCAGCGAGATGCTCGTCAATCGAGTTATCCAGAACCTCAAAAACACAGTGATGCAACCCCCTCTCATCGGGGTCACCGATATACATTCCCGGGCGCTTTCGGACTGCATCTAACCCCTCTA
>Ga0213869_10002035_pt1 | contig 14376 bp, 17 predicted proteins | sample PICome_10_FD_160083 | JGI IMG/M metagenome (GOLD analysis project Ga0213869, IMG submission 160083) | Coastal seawater microbial communities near Pivers Island, North Carolina, United States - PICO132 | ecosystem: Environmental > Aquatic > Marine > Coastal | place: USA: North Carolina...
CAAAAGCAGGTAGATGGATTGCAGACCAAGTTATTGAACAAAAAGGTAACAGAGATGTAGTTGATGTATTAGAAGATTATGCTACTCCAGCTGAATGGAAGAAGTGGTCAAAAGAGTATAACAAGTTTGCTCAAGAAGAAATGATGTCTGAATCAATGGACGAGGCTCTTTTAGAAAATGCTGTTAGAGATTTACATTTTGAAACAGATCCTAAGAAGGCTGAAGATATGAAGATTGCAATCGGTAAATCACAAGGTGAAGTTACAAGAGCAAAACAAATCGAAGGCGGTGAGTATTCATTAAGAAGATTTAGAAAAGAGATTAAGTATGGTGATGGTAAAAACCTAGGAGTATTTCTTCCAGGTAGCTATGACGCTGCAACTTCTAAATTAGGAGATGGTCCACATAAGAAAGCTGTTAAGAAAGTAAAATGGAATAGAAAGAAATACGACCAATGGGTTGAAGATGTTGCATCAAACGATGGTTGGAAGAACGCATTCGATATGGCACAAAATGCTAAACATGAACCAGGTCTATTACAATGGGCTAAGAAAGAGTTTAGAGGTGAAGATGTAATGCAAAGAATTCAATGGGATATTGAAGCCTATGCAGAATCTGTAGAGCCTATCACTGAAAAGAAGGAAGATAGAGATGGTATGATGAAATGGATTGAAAAATCTATGGATTTTGTTAGAAATACTGAAGACTTTAATGGCAATGAAGGAGGTATCTGGCTTTCAGGTGAAAATATGGACGAGTATAAAGGTCAAGTAATTTATGACTACTACTCAGAGGACTACAAGAACAGAGAATTTGGTGTACTTAACAAATGGGAAAAGGAACTAAATAAAAGAGGGTGGTATAGTGAATGGTATGATGCAGGCACTGTAATGGTATGGCCACTATAAAAGACAAACTTTTTACAAAATAATTAGCCTGATATTTTTTTATGTCAGGCTTTTTTATTATATTAGTAATGTGATGAGCAAGAAAAAGAAACATGATGATAACTTAGACTTTAACGGAGGATGGTCTCCGGGTGAGGCTGCGCACCATATTTCTAAGAAAATGACTCAGCAAACAGTGCCTGATAAAACCAAGTATAACAGAAAGAAGAAACATAAAAATAAAGACGATGAGTAAGATTGTAGTAATTGGAGATATTCATGGATGTAATAAGTGGAAGAACATCGTTGATATGCACCCTGATGCTACTGAGTTTATATTCATCGGGGATTACTTTGATTCTTTTACTAGGAGCCACGCGGAGTGTATTTCTAACTTTAAAGAAATAATTAAGTGGAAAGAGTCTACGGATGTTAAAGTAATTATGTTAATTGGTAATCATGATTTTCACTACATGTCAGAATGTGGAGGAAGATACGGTGGATGGAGTGCTTGGCATGCTGCTGAAATCGGTGAATTGCTTAGAGTAAACAAACACCACCTACAAACGGCTTATCAATCTGGTAAGTATTTGTTTACACATGCTGGTGTTTCTAAACAATGGTACGAAGATAATTTCCAAGAAGCTGGTAATATCTCTGACCAAATTAATGATTTATGGTCATACGATAAGCGACCATTTAATCACAGTGGTATGGAAATGTATGGTAACTATGACGGTGAAGGCCCAATGTGGATTAGACCTGAAGCTCTAAGGCGTAATCCTCTTGATGATAATATCATTCAAATCGCAGGACATACTCACATGCATGCAATCGATTACGATGACAATCATTATTTTATCGATACTCTTCCTTATGAGTATATGACAATTGAAAATGGAGTTCCGGTCATTTATGAACTCTAAATAATCTAAGAAAGCCGTGAAACAATCGCGGCTTTCTCTCTATAATGACTAATTAAATCTAGTTATTATGGCGAACATTCTAAACGAAGCAGACAAAATTATTAATCACAGATCAGAAGAGAAAGAACGTATGTACGGTCCTTTCGAAGAAGGCATGCGTAGAGCTGCAATGATCTGTTCAGGTATGACTGGCAAAGAATTCTCAGGATCTGATATGTATGCAGCACTTGTTGCACTTAAATTAAGTAGACACTCTTACAACTATAAAGAAGATAATCTTCTAGATGCAGTTGCATATATCGGTGGCCTAGATAACTATATCAAGAAATATGGTTATGGCGATACCGAAAAGCCTATTAATTTAACTGATGCAGATGCCGGATATGGAGACAACAAATAATCTAGTCTATTTTACAGACTTAGAGAAAGATACTAATGCCAGAATTGCAATCTCAGCTCTTGTTGGGAAATTAAGTGCAAGACCTACTTCGCATAAATCTGGTTGGGCTTACCACCTAGCTAACCAGTTAAAACATGCCGGCTATGAGCATGTACAAATTATTACAGACAACTCACCTTGGAAGGCAGACGATTTTGACGTAGTTCTTATAGAACACGGAATGGAATTTAAGGGTAATTTTAATATCTTTGGTGGGGCGAACGATGAGTTATATCAACAAATCATTAGAATGTTCGCTCCCGATATACGCATGTATTCGCTCCATCATGATATGCCCTGTGTAGGCACTTTAATTGAAAAACGTTTAAAGACAGGTTCAGATCTTTTTAAAACCCTTGAGGTACAAATAGAAGACGCTAAGGCAATCTGCGCTAGTATTCCCAGAGTAGATAAAATCCAAAATACAGATAAACTCTGCTTTGGAGACTCACACAGTTTCAGTCAATATACACCCGGTTACATGACTGATAGACACGATGGTCTAACTCTATTCGGTACTCTAAGAAGAGGCATTCGCTCTTATGTACCTGAAAACATCAAGTCACTGCGTATCTATCTAGGGAATATAGATATTAGACACCATCTTATGAGACAGAATAATCCTTCTAAATCTCTAAAAGAGATGCTGTTGAATTATGAACAACAACTAATTGACTTGGAAATAGACGATATTGATGTTGTTCAGGCTCTACCAATTGAGAATGAGTCCAGACCACTACCAAAAACAGGTTACTATAAAGATACTCCGTTTTTTGGTACATGGGCAGAGCGAACTGAACTTGTAAAGGAATTTAATAAATTGGTAAAAGCAATGTGTGAAAGAAATGGCTGGAAGACTTGGAAACATCCAGAAGTATTCTTAAACTCATTTGGTGAATTAACATTCGATGTAATGGAAAAGCCAAAATCAGTTCACATTGCTAGAGAATACTATCGTTGGGATTTAGTTAACGATGAATCAAATAAGAAATTAATAAAAGTAACACAAGCATTATTTTAATATGGCACTAACACAAGAACAAATTAACGACATTAGATTTAGCGTAGATACAGTCAATGGATCTTTAAAAGTATACGGCAAACCAGATATTTCAGACTCTCTACTAAAACATAATTTAATGCATTTATTAAGTGCGGCGAACGCAATTAGTAAAGAACTAAACGAGAGACAGATATTAGGCAATCAAATATGAAAACATACAAAATAGAAATAACACCATTAACAGAAACCATGGGCAGAGAGGATGCCCCTTATACCATTGAAATAAAATCCGATGATATTAATTGGTCCATGGAACAGTATCAAAGAAACAGGGCAGCCTTCACATGGGAAATCAAAGAAGTGAATGAGTACAGCGTGTAAAATTAAGACTACGAGATACTATGATGAGTTTATCAGGTATTATGAGTTAGCCTTAGACCAGCAGAAAAAGAGTAACCTAGGCCACATTCCACATGCCGAGTCCAAGATGGACGATCCGCTGATGGAACATATCGAGCTGTATGATGTGGTAGAAAGGAAGTATGCTGGATTTAGTCAAATCGTAAATGATGCTTTTTATGGTTGGACTGAAGCACATCCCTATTGGTCAAGAATGCAGGCCGGGCTCTATACGGAACAGCGCAAAGATGTCGCTACCAATTGGACCGGTAAACAAGAAGTCTTCGGCCTACCAGAATGGCTCTACATATTCATCCTGCACAGAGTATGTGGATCTGCAATTAACTATGCTACGAAGCCTAGCGGCTATCACAACACGCTACTATTCGACTTGTGGCAATCTGATTCTATAGAACAAATGTGTGAGCAAGTTAAGGACAGAACCACACCATTCTACACTTCAGTTGGGTATCAATTCCCAGCTTTCCCAAAACCCCCGATTCCACAGCAAAACGAGGAAGTCTTTGTTGGGATGACGGGGTTCGAAGGTCCTCAATTTACTTACAAGAGAGGTGGCGACTATTTCCTATGTGAATTTGCACCACGTCTAGCCAGAGAGATGGCAACATGGTTAGAGGCTGGTGGTAAGAAAGATCTTAGAGAAATAGGTCAATGGATGTTTGACTGGAATGTTGCAAATGGATTAAGACAATATAAATTCCAATATGCAGCAGTCTTAGCAGATATTGCAGATTGGTTTCCACAGTATGTTAACAGGGAATCAATGTTCTATTATGGGACAAATGCAGTAGAATGTATTGGTTATCTTGCAGATCCTATTGAGGGTAAAGGTAAGAAGTCAGAGCCATTCCTAGATGCAGTAATGACAAAGATCTATGAAGATACAGGTTCATTACCGTATAATGCAGAGGATGTAGCCTGTGACTTTATTAGATGGATTGAAAACTATATGAGACCAGGAAAAGATTATGCACATATTGATATGGATGGTATATGGAATTCATCAACAATACTAGATCATCCTTATGGTCGACAAAAGGCAATGTTAGACTTAGGGCTAATAGAAACATTTAACGGAATGAAGAATCATCCAAGTGATGATAAAATAATTGCAGAAGCTGGTATTACAGTAGAAGCGTATAAGAAAAAAGTAGCAGATTTATATGGGACATAATAAACACACCGATGTATTAATGAACCAGGATCTAAATCTAATGATGCCGAATAAACAAGCATGGTTAGATTTAGCAGGTGACTGGCAAGATCCATTCGAGGCTCCACAATTAGTAGACCACGATGGATTTAAAGTAGTTAGAGAAGATCTAATGGGATTTGGTTCTAAATGTAGATTTGGAGATATTCTAGTTAGTACTTGTAAACAAGATACTCTAGTCTATGTTCAACCTAGATATGGGTTTGCAGGTATCTCACTTGCTTACCTAGCAAAGAAGTATAATAAGAAACTAGTACTATTTAGTCCATCACAAAAAGAGATTTCAGACCATCAGGCAATTTGTGTTGAAATGGGAGCCCAAATGAAATTTAAAAGAATTGCAGCAATGCCAGTCTTAAATGCGCATGCAAAGAAATGGGCAGAATCAAATAATGCATTCTTTATTCCACTAGGACTTCGCCATGAATTGGTTACAGCCGCTGCTGTGAAGGTCGCACATGATCTTGCAGAGAAACATGGCTATCCAGAAGAAGTATGGTCAGCGATCTCTACGGGAGTTCTACAGCGTTCTCTACAGATAGCCTGGCCTGATGCTAAGTTTAATGGAGTTGCAGTAGCAAGAAATATCAAAAAGGGTGAACGAGGTATTGCAGAAATTTGGTCACATCCAAAGGCATTTACGCAAGATGTAGATCCACAATATAATCCACCATTCCCATCGGCAATGAATTACGATGCAAAGGCCTGGGAGTTCATGACAAAGCACGGAAGTCCTGGTGCCTGGTTCTGGAATGTAGGTGGAGATCCTAAACCAAAAGATATTAACACTAAATTGTTAACAGACTCTTATAGAGATTGGGGTCAAGAACTTGAAACAGACAAATAAAACTAACTATAACAATTAAATAATTTACATGGCAAACGCAGATAATAAATGTGCAGATTTGGAAGTTCAAGACTTCCACTCAGAATCGGAAGATACTCTCGGCCTGATTTACAACAAACAAGTAGAACTACAAAAGCGTTTAGGATTTGACTTCACGGGTTGGAACCTAAAACAAATTGCAGACTTCTGGTGTGTAAACAAGCACGCGATGAGTGACGAACTAAATGAAATGTTTGATGCCCTTGGAGGTATTAACGACGGTATTGCATCAGGCGCATGGAAATACTGGAAGAGTACTAATGCTCAAGCAGCCGATATGAAGATAGAAGATCTTTCTGAAGCTGACAAATTAGAATTATTTTATGAATGGATTGATGGCTTGCACTTCTATATGAACTTTGCAATTTCCATCGGTATGACGAGCAAAGATATTGTTAACTTGTACATGGCTAAGAATGCTGAAAACCATGACCGTCAAAACCGTGGATATTAATGTTATTAGACATTGAACAAAAAGAAAAAGAGGTAATTGTATCTTACTACAATAAAGAGGGTGAAGTCTCTTTTAAAAGATACAACATTGATAAGTTCCAAAATTGGGTTGTTGCAAAAGACAATGATCGTTACAAAGATCAATCTATAAGGAATTGGGATGGTAGACATATTAAGAAATCTATGTCTAGGTCTTTTAATAAGTTTTCCCTACTCTATTTCATGGATGCACTTCCACAAAAAGATCAAGATGAAATCTTTGAGTTCAATATGCCGCGCACATACTTTGTCGATATTGAGACAGAGATTGTTGATGGCTTTCCTAAACCAGAAGAGGCTAAGTCTAGAATATTAACCTTTTCTATTATTACTCCAGAAAGAAAGGCAATCGTATTGGGTCTAGAAGACCTATCTGCAGATCAAATTAAAAAGATTGAAGATGATACGAATGCCCACTTTACTGGCTACGACACTGACTGGGAATTTAGTTATTACAAATTTAAGTCTGAGTATGATATGCTCTACTCATTCTTGCATAAGTTTTTACCTAAGTTTCCTATGATGACCGGATGGAACTTTATCAATTATGACTGGCAGTATATAGTTAATCGTTGTAAAATACTACAAATAGATTTAACAGAAGTTGCATGTACTGGCGCACTTGATAAAAAAGACTCTCGCCCACTTCACATGGGTATTTTAGACTACATGCAATTGTACGATAAATATGATAGGTCAGTTGCAGTAAAAGAATCTAATGCATTAGCATTCGTATCTGGAGCAGTCCTTGAGGGTATAAGTAAAATACAGTATAGTGGTTCACTACAAGATCTATATGAAAATGACTTTCAAAAGTATGTTTTCTACAACGTAGTTGACTCGGTATTGGTATATTATATAGATCAGAAATTAAGATCTATGGAAGTACTTTTAACCTTGGCAACAATTACTAGGATGCCTCTATATAAAGCCGCTTCGCCTGTTGCGGTTACTGAATCTTTAATCGCTAGAAAACTAACCGAACAAGGTAAACGTATCGGTGTGGAATACGATAAAGAAGATGGTAAGAAAGACAGCAAGTATGAAGGTGCTTTTGTTAAACAGCCGATTGTTGGATATTATGGTGGTGTAAGTGCATTTGACTTTGCATCTCTATATCCATCTATCATGAGGCAATTTAACATCTCACCTGACTCATTCGTCGAGATGGTGGAAGAATCGCAAATAGCAGAACGTCGTAAAGATGAATCCGTTATTGTTTGCGAGAATGGAGTTGTATACAAAAAAGAAGATAGTATTCTAAAAAAGATTTTGGCTGATCTATATGCCCAAAGAAAAGACTACAAGAAGACTTCTTATGATTATTATACAAAAGCAGATGAATTAACAAAAAAATTTAACCTATAAAACTAACAAATTTAAGTAGCGCAGAGATATATAAACTAATAGCAGCGCTGCTAATAATTTATTAGGTTTTAAGAGAGGTTAAATGAGGTCGTATAGACCTTTTTTGGTCTAAATGACCATTTTAAATTAATTAGAAAAACCATAAAAAATAAAAATTAGCAAATGTCATTATTCACTGAAAGAATCGCCTTTAAACCCTTCGAATACCCAGAGTATTATACTGAAGGTTGGCTAAAACAAGCCCAAGCCTTCTGGCTACATACCGAAATATCAATGCAAGGCGATGTTAAAGATTGGAATGAAAATCTTTTACCTCATGAAAAACACTTAGTGGGTAATATCCTATTAGGTTTTGCACAAACAGAATGTGCAGTATCAGATTACTGGACACAATATGTCACTACTTGGTTTCCAAAACATGAAATCAAACAAATGGCAATGATGTTTGGTTCACAAGAAACTATTCATGCTACAGCATACTCGTACTTAAATGAGACATTAGGCTTAGAGGATTTTGAAGCATTCTTACACGAACCTGCAACTGCAGATAAATTTGAACTATTAACTCAAACAACAGCTCCTTATACTCACGAAGATTTAAAGTTTAATTCGACCGCTAGAAAAGAGGTTGCTAGATCTCTTGCGATTTTTTCGGCGTTTGCAGAGGGTTGTTCACTCTATAGTTCCTTTGCAGTTTTATACTCATTCCAAATGAGAAACTTATTAAAAGGTGTTGGCCAACAAATGAAGTGGTCAGTACGTGATGAATCTCTACACTCTAGAATGGGTTGTAGATTATTCAGACACATGTGTGAAGAGTACCCAGACTTGAAACAATCAGTACAAGCCGACGTATTAAAAGCAGGAGAGCTTATTAAGGAATTAGAGCATAAGTTTATCGATAAGATGTTCGAACAAGGAGATCTAGATAACTTAAAAGCTAAAGACCTTAAGAACTTTATCACTAAGAGAGTTAACGAAAAGTTACAAGAGCTTGGTTACGAACCAGCATTCGATTACGATGAAGATTCTGCTGGAGAACTGGATTGGTTCTACCACTTAACTGGTGGTCATACCCACACAGATTTCTTCGCTATCAGATCTACAGATTATTCTAAAGCTGGCGAAGGTGAAAACTGGGACGAAGACGACTTATTCGACTAAAATTAAATTATGGCAGACAAAATAAAAAACCAAGGAGAACATCTCGGTTGGGAACTGGGAGTGGACTTTCCACTTTGGGCAAACACCGAAGTTTATGTTAAAACAATATCAGCAGGTTACCTATTTGGTGACGAGAAACCAAAGGACGCATACTGGAGAGTTTCAACTACAGTAGCAAGACGTTTAGGTAAACCTGAATTAGCAAGCAAATTTTTTGATTATATCTGGAAAGGCTGGTTGAACCTAGCCTCTCCAGTTTTATCTAATACAGGACTAGAAAGAGGACTTCCAATTTCTTGTTTCGGTATCGATGTAGCAGATTCTATTCACGACATTGGTGCTAAGAACTTAGAGATGATGCTCTTAGCAAAACATGGTGGAGGAGTAGGTGTTGGTATCAATCAAATTAGACCAGCAGGTAGTAAGATTACAGGAAATGGTACATCAGATGGTGTTGTTCCATTTACTAAAATTTACGACTCAACTATTCTAGCTACTAACCAGGGCTCGGTAAGACGAGGCGCAGCATCTGTCAATATTGATATTGAACATGGTGATTTCTGGGAGTGGTTAGAGATTAGAGAACCTAAAGGAGATGTTAATAGACAATCTTTAAATCTACATCAATGTGTTGTAGTACCAGATGGCTTTATGCAAAAAGTACAAGAAGGTGATAAAGAGGCTAGAAGACGATGGGTTGCAGTTCTTAGAAAAAGAAAAGCAACTGGTGAGCCTTATGTAATGTTTAAAGGTAATATCAATAGAGCGAACCCAGATGCATATAAGCAAAATGGACTTAAAGTCTATATGACTAACATTTGTTCAGAAATTACATTACACACAGATGAGTCTCACTCTTTTGTATGTTGTCTTTCTTCTGTAAACTTAGCAAAATATGATGAGTGGAAAGATACCGACCTAGTTTATACTGCAACATGGTTCTTGGATGGAGTCTTAGATGAATTTATTCAGAAGGCTAAATTCATGAGAGGTTTCGAGAATTCAGTAAGATCTGCAGAAAAAGGTAGAGCTCTAGGACTTGGAGTTCTAGGATGGCATACTTATTTACAAGAAAGAGGTATTCCATTTGAAGGTCTTTCAGCTCAGTTTGAAACTCGCAAGATTTTTTCGCAGTTAAAGACGGAAAGTGAAAAGGCTTCTAGAGATATGGCACAGGAATACGGTGAACCTCTATGGTGTAAAGGTACAGGGATGAGAAACACCCACCTGAGAGCCGTAGCACCAACTGTAAGCAACTCAAAACTAGCAGGTAATGTATCTGCAGGCATTGAGCCTTGGGCTGCTAACGTGTTCACAGAACAAACAGCAAAGGGTACTTTTATTAGAAAGAATCCAGTATTAGAACAATTTTTATCTCTAATTAATAAAAACACTAAAAAGACTTGGGATAAAATACTAGAAGATGGTGGATCTATTCAAGGTTTAGATTTCATGGATGATTACTATGTAAAACTAGCTACTTCTACTCTAGATAAAGAAAATATTATTAGTAAGACTAAATTTGAAGCTCTGAAAGAAACAGATCAAGATCTTTATATTCAAATTAAAAGTATCTTTAAAACATTTAAAGAAATTAATCAACTAGATCTAGTAAAACAGGCTGGTGTTAGACAACAATATGTTGACCAGGCTGTAAGTTTAAATTTAGCATTCCCAAAAGAGGCTGATACTAAGTTTATTAACAAAGTACACTTAGAGGCTTTTAAAGAAGGAGTTAAAACACTATATTATATGCGAACCGAATCGGTTCTAAGAGGAGACATCGCTGCAGCAGCAACCGATCCAGATTGCGTAGCATGTGACGGATAATAAAAGTTGTGGTTAAGTCCACTTCTTAGGACCGAGATAGTTCTCGGATTAGAGGCCAGGGGTTCGCTACTTCCTGGCCTCACTTTTTTACACATTTTTTTGGAACAAAACACAGATACTCTGTATAAACTGCTACATTAACAAAGAAATGAACAATCATTCGTTAACAAAAATATTAACAACATACTGCTCAAATATTCAAGTAGCAGTTACTTCTATCTCTAATCCTAGAATACTGCAGACTGCAGACTGAATAGAAGTTTTTTACAAACCAAATTAATTTATTATGAAAAATTTTATTTTATCAATGGCACTAGTTGTATTAACAACTTTAGGTGCAAACGCGCAAAACGCGAAGGGCGACTGGTACGTAGGTACTGGCGATATTACTAACACGGCTTGGACTGAGTTATCAATCCAACCAACAATTGGCTATGCTTTTTCTGACAACTATATGGTTGGAATGAATTTGACACAAGCAGACTCAACAGAAGACATGGTCTTAGGTCTAGAAGGAAGATATTTCCACAAAGGATTTTTTGGCTACGTTGCACTAAACGATTTTGATTTCGATCAAGCTCAATTCGGTGTAGGTAAAATGTTTGAGTTTCACAAAGGAGCAATGTTTGTAGATCCAAAAATCGTTTACGATTTAGGAATGGAAACAACTAACCTTCAAATTGGGTTCGGCTTAAAATTCTAAGCTAAATCTAATTTGGTTGAAAGCTCGGGATTCTAGGACTCCGAGCTTTTTTAATGAAACAACTACTTATTTACCAATATAACAATCAAACAAAAATATATTTAGATGAAACTACAAATTGATCGTATTGACCAGCACGCTTTAACCGGATTTATTAACCGAGTTAAGCTTATAGACTCTTTTGTCTATATGAAAATTAAAGATGGCCAAATCCACTCAGCAGTTTATTTACCACAAAGAGATGCAGTAAAATCACACACTGTAGCATGTGATAAAATATTCCAAGTGAGCGAATGGCCTGATACAGACGCAGAGATGAAAGTGGCCTTCTTTGAAGGTAATAAAGTAATCGATGCAATTAAGCACTTCGAAAGTGACGCTATTAAAGGCGAATTAGAATTCATTGAACAAGAAGGCGAGTTAATCGCATCATCTTTAAGAATGTTTAACGATGAGTTAGAAATTACTCTTGCATGTTCAGAGCCTTCATTAGGGTTTAAAGACCTAACACCAGCTCAACAATCAGCTATCTTCGCAGTAGATAACACGAAGTTTAGCTTTAACATTGACACGCATACTATCAACAAGGTAAAAAACCTATTTGGTCTTGATAGCGAAGAAACATTTAGCGTAAAAGCAAATGGTACTGGAGTTAGCGTCAATGGTAAATCTTTTAACGCAGTTATTAACCCAGAATCAAATGGTCAGGGTGATGTAACCGTCTATAAGAAATACTTAAACTTACTAGATAGAGAAGAACAAACTGTCCACGTAACAGATTCTAAACTAGTATTCCAATCTACAGAATCAAATACATTACTAACTGTATCTACTTGCCAAACGGCGTAATATGGATGTAACCGCACTTACTGAGAAACCTATCGATCAACTTAGTAGAGAAGAGGCAGATCTGCTTGTAAATCATTACAAGCAGATGTCTGCTAAATATACAGCGTATGAACAGGCTGTAAAATTAACTCTTAACTCTATCTACGGTGCATTCGGTAACAAATGGTTTCACTTCTTTAATATCGATATTGCGGAATCTATTACTAAACAGGGTAAGAATGCTATTTTATATTCTGAGACAATACTTAATAAGTATGTGCAGGAATTTTGGCATAAAGACACTAAAGTCCACGAACAATTCGGCTTAACCGTAAAGGGTAAAGTTGAAAAGCCTGCAGTAATCTATATTGATACAGACTCTTGTTACGTACAATTTCAAGATCTATATGAAACTATCGTTTGGAAAGATGAGTCAAAGGCTCTACCACTCGATGAGTTTATCCTAGCATTCTACGCATTTAGACTTAAAGATTATATCACTGCTACGATGCATAAGTATGCTGAACTTAGAAACACAGATAACTTTTTATTCTTTGAATTAGAATCATTAGCATATAATGGTATTTGGATGTCTAAGAAAAAGTATATTCAAAACATTGCATGGGATGATAAATTAGAAGTTACCGATAGACATCCTCATTTAAAGAAGGTAAAAACAATCGGCTTTGATACTATTCAATCGTCAACTCCTAAATTCGCTAGAGGGAAATTAGTAGAAGCTCTTAGAATTATATTTAAGTCACAAAAAACCCCTGGCGCTGAAGAGTTACAGGAGCTTGTTGCATTTATGAAAGATGCTAAAAAAGAATTTCAACTAGCAGATGTAGATGATATTTCATTTAATCGTAGGACTAATAATATAGAGAAGTATATTGTCGACGATCAAATTGAATTTCAAGTAGGACTAAAATGTCCAGCAAATGTAAAGGCTGCTGGCTACTATAATTATATTTTAAATCAAAACAACAAGTATAAAAACAAATATAAGGTAATTGGTAATGGTGAAAAACTAAAGATTTACAATTGCAAAACACCAATATCAGAAGTTTATGCATATATGCCTAATGAACATCCTTATGAGATTGCTCCACAAGTAGACTACGATACTCAATTTGAAAAATGTATGATCGATCCACTTAATAGAGTATTAAAAGCAATTGGACTACAAACATTAGATACAAACCTGATCTACGCATCAGCATTATTTTAAAATTATGGACGCTACATATTACAGATTTAGACAAATCATGAAACTGGTTGAAGAACACCCTAACGATATGGAATTAGGACAAAAGATAAGAGAGTATTACTGGACTGATTGGAAAAAAGTATCGGCAAATCATTTAACACCGCCTGTTGATCCAGACCAACTAAAATTATTTGACGTTCCGGTCGGTAATGATACAGATAGAGAAGATGCAGTTATACTAGGAGAAGACTAATGGAAGGTAAAATTAACATAGAAGACTTACCAGAAAGTCAACAAGAATATGTAAGAGAATATCAAAGAATCTTACACGGTCTTGCAGATGTACAAGATCAGATTAGAGTATTAAGCGGAAAGGCTAAATACTATATGGAAGAGCTAGATAAGCTTAGAGCTAAAGAAAAAGCCGAATTTGGCGAAGACAATATACTCTAAACAATCTAGTCTTTCCACATATAACAATAAACAAAAAGAATATAATGGCAAAGAAAAAACAATTTAGTTTTGATGACATTAACAAAGAGCTAGCGGATCTTAATCCACTAGGTTCTGTTATGGAACATTCCAGTTTTAGTGAAGTTACAGAGTGGATAGACACTGGTAATTATCATCTTAACGCATGTGTAAGCGGATCATTATTTAATGGTTGGCCGAATAATAGATCTTGTTCAATCGCAGGTCCTTCAGGAACTGGTAAAACATACTTAATCTTAAACTCTATTGCAAGAGCAATTGATATGGGTTATAGTGTTATCTTTTATGATTCAGAAGCAGCAGTTGATAGAGAATTAATGAAGAAGTTTGGTATTGATACTAATAAAGTAAATTACCAACCATGTAATACAGTACAAGACTTCCGTCAATCTGTAACTACAATTACTTCTAAAATGCAAGAGGTAAAAAGAGCTGGTGGTGAAACACCTAAAGTAATGATTATCTTAGATTCAGCTGGTAACTTAGCAACTGCAAAAGAAATTGAAGATGCTAAA